>Ga0115012_10000928_pt1 | contig 16724 bp, 17 predicted proteins | sample TroAtlMetagenome_FD_88706 | JGI IMG/M metagenome (GOLD analysis project Ga0115012, IMG submission 88706) | Marine eukaryotic phytoplankton communities from Atlantic Ocean - Tropical Atlantic ANT10 Metagenome | ecosystem: Environmental > Aquatic > Marine > Oceanic | place: Tropical Atlantic...
CCATAATCTGGTTCAGTCAGACCAAAACATCCAATCCATTCCCCAGAGGTCATCTTTGGAAGGTAGTGGTTTTTCTGCTCCTCGCTTCCAAAATCCCAAATTGGGTACATTGCCAAAGAGCCTTGAACTGAAGCAAATGAGCGAAGTCCAGAGTCGCCTCGCTCAAGTTCTTGACAAATCAAACCATAGGCGACATACGACAAGCCCGGGCAGCCGTAGCCTTTGAGTGGCGCACCAAGTACACCCATTTCACCCAGTGCAACACGCCATTCATCGAGGAAAACGCCCTCTGCACAGGCATGCTCAATCTTTGGCAGAACTTCTTCATCAACCCAATCACGCACCATGTCGCGAATCATGATTTCTTCTTCTGTCAATAGACTTTCAATGTCGTAAAAATCGACGCCTTCGTATGGTTCCATGGGACCCCTCAGTACCTCGTGGACAGAGGCGCTTCAAGAACCTAACCATAGAGGGCTGCGCCAGATACAGATCAGGACTTCGAACGTCCTCGCCAATTTGCATACCATCTTTGGAGGGTTGAACTGTTCATGTAAATCAATCCAAGGATGGTTCCCGGCACTGCAACAACAACTGCACTGAGGACAGCCACAGTCATGATGCTGTTATCCACCTCAACTGGTTGCTCAGGTACGAACGAAACGATGTTGCCGAAACTGGTGATGATGAAGCCTTCACGATGTTCGTTTTCCCAAACCACTGAAATCGATCGTCCTGCGATGACTGGATCCCATTCTGTTGCATCCTCTGCTACGATTTGGGCATAGGCCTCAGAAATAATCGGTTGTTGCCTGACTGTTGCAAAGGGCGCCATTTGAATCAAGGTCGTGCCGTCATGACCTCGTGATACAGCAGTGAAATCACCGGAAAGCGTTCCAAATTGCATCAAATTTTCTGTGCTTGATTTGCTGGGGTCAATGAGATCCAATCGAATCGCTTGGGTTTTGAGGCCGCTGGCGAACCCAACACACTCATTCAATGTCGGATCTGCACAATCTGCACCAATCCAAGTTTCAGTGCTGGTGCCGGCCAGAAAAGTCACTTCATGGGTTTGGCCAATAACAGCAAGCCCATGGCTCAATGTTGCCACGATGCAAATTTGTTCTTGACGGTGACAAGTGATGTCGGTAACCTCAGAATTGTATGTTCCTTCAAGTTCAATCAGCCCGGTGCCTTCTGAAAATTTCCAAACGCTACCATCAACCGCACCGAAATAGGCGTAATCACCAGACGGTCGCCACTCAACTGCTGTGAGATCTAATCCAAAGACGGCCCCCGAACCATTCACGGGACCAATGCTGTAATCTGCAGCAACATAACGCATAGCCATGCCAAAGTCGCCAGCCATCAATGCGGTTTTCCCACCAGGATGCCAAGCCACATCTTGGAAGGGTTGAGAGCGACCAGAGTTCAATTCGACATCGCCGCTTCGGTCGCCAGCATTGTTTGCGGATAAGAGACGAGCGTAGCCATCTTCACCTGCGATCAAAACATGAAGCCCGTCGGGCGACACAGCGCCGGTGTTGATACCGAGATCATTGTCGGAAAGTGTATCTTCGAGTTTGAGTTCAATCAACGATTCTGGTTGTGATTGCACGCTTGGCGCCATCATCAGAACTATCATGATCAACGCAAGCATTGCCTTCCGCATACCCCCGCCAGCAAGCATGAGAAGAAAAACCCCACAGAAGAAAAGAACCACGACTTCAACGCCCGTGTACCTTCCCTTTCTATGGTGAGCCTTATGTTCAAGAGCGGTTTGGAGGGAGCATGGAGCGGTTTGCAGTCAAGCGCGGTTTAGAGAAAAAGATGGGCGGGAATGCTGGTTTAGCCAAATTAGCAGCACAATACTTCGACAACCTCCAAGTGAACGGTGAAGGTGTCTTTACCGGAGAATACGGTATTATGACTCACATCAGCGGTGAATTCGATGCTGATGGAAAACTCGCCCTCGACGTTCAACAACTCAAAGGTTCAGATCTTTCTTCATTCCTTGGTGCCGAAGGAGGCAGGGAAAAAGCAATGGAATCACGCCGACGATACTCTTCGTTCCTCGATGAAGCCACTGGCTACACCCCCAAACAGAGAGGGGACAAAGCAAAGGAAGAAGCTAAGAAGTTCTCCAAGGCCAAATCTGCAATCAAGATGGCATTGAAGACCATTGAAATGAGTTCAAGTTTGAGCGATGAGACCATTGCAAAGGCACATGAAATGATTGCAGAATTAGAATCGATGATCGAATCTGGAACTGCACCATCTGAAGGAAAGGTCAAGAAACTCAACGACCTACTTTGAACACGACTTGGGAGGCATTGGCATGGACATAGAAGCCATCCTCGAAGCCCACCGAGAACAATGCCCTCGCATTGATGAACTGAATGATCAACAAAAGTCAAGGCTGGCGTTGATGGTTGGGAGCGTTGACGAGACCGTGGGCATCAACCACTTGGTCGATTGTTTGGCAGATGGAACAAGCATTGGCGGGGATGGAACGATTCGCTGCTATGTTGGATTTGAACCATCAGGCAAGGCTCATATTGGTTGGAAGGTGCTCTCACTTCAATTGCGAAGAATGCTCGACGCTGATGCAAATGTGTTGATTTTCCTCGCGGATTGGCACGCATGGGTGAACGACAAATTCAACGGCGTCATGGAAGACATACAAACCACAGCGATATACATGGAAGAGACATTCCGGGCCCTCCTTGGCTACCCGGAAGAAGGTGACGGGCCCGGCCAATTGAGGTTCTTGTGGGCTTCAACCCTCATGGACAGCGGTGACTATTGGGCACGCGTTCTGCGGTGTTCCAAGGGTGCAACATTGGCCATGGTCCGAAAAACATTCACCATTATGGGACGGGATGAATCATCTTCAGATCATGACCTTTCCAAGTTCTATTATCCTGCAATGCAAGCAAGCGACATCTTTGAACTCAAGATCGATGTTGCTCTCGGCGGAATGGACCAGCGTAAAGCCCACATGTTCATGCGGGATGTTGCCACAAAATGGGGCTGGAGGAAGGCAACCTGCATACACACTCCAATCATTTCATCACTCAAGGCAACTGGCACACGGATGGAAAGTTTCGACCATAAGATGAGCAAGTCTGACCCATCTGGTGCAATTTTGCTGCACGATGCTGAAAATATTCTGCGGAACAAGATGAAAAAGCACGCCTACCTCAATCCGGAGGATGAGCATTCTCCAGTCTACGAACTCGCAGAACATGTGGTTCTTCCTGAATGGGGTGAAATTGTCGTAACTCCAAATCCAAAGTTTGGCGAACCATCAACTTGGACGGATTTATCAGCATTCAAGACCGCTGTAAGCAATGGCACACTTCACCCATTGGATGCGAAACTCGGTGTTGCTGCAGGCATCAGTCGAGGTCTTGAAACCGTAGCTGAACACTTTGAAGCCCATCCCGAAACCCTCGATGCGGTGACAAAATTGCGAAAGTGAGTCACTCTTCGTGAAGAGAAAATCCTTCTTCGACGCTGTGGATGTCCAAACGCAAGATTCGCCGTGTGTCACGAATGTAATCCCTTGATGGTAGGTGGTCAACACCAATCTTCGCATTGACAGTGATGCAATCACCTGGAGAAAATTGATCAACATATTCATCGGTGAGGACAGCCGTGATGGTAGGAACATCATCGGGCAACTGTTCATCTTTCAGGCATGTTGGATCGAATAATTCGACGTACTGGATGTCCTCATAGTAATTCGTTTCAAGGTCCATACGGATATCAAATGGGTCGGGTAAATCTTCTTTTTTAGCCCCTTTTTGGCGCTTCTTAATGCCGTTTCGGAGACACACGCCGCAGTATTCGACCTCTTTTCGAGGTCGAGCAAGTCGTTCATCGACCGTCCATTGATGACCACATACATTGCAAATGTATGCTGAACGCTTGAGCCATCCCATGGCTCGACTGGTGCTATGGACAACAGCATCAAAGCGTAAAAAACGAGTTCTGTCACGCATTCGCAGGTCGATGAGGTGATACCTGTTCAACTCTGAAATACCCACGATTCGAATCACGGGCCGAGGCTTAATGTTGTGATTTCGAAATTGCTCTTCAATGACGATTTGTCCAGATTGAAGGCATTTATCCATATCGCTCAGGAAGGATTGTCCGAGTCCCTTATGTGCCTCGAGGTCAGACCATTTGATCTCAAAACCCCAGACCGCTTCTTCACTTCCTTCCAAAGCCGCAAAGTCTGCTTTGCTGTTTTTTTGAAAGAAGGTGCGCCATGCTGCGAGGAGTTGTTTTTCTTTGGGCGTGGGTTCGGTTCCGGTTTTCTTCGACATGGAACTTGAGCCCTATTCCGACGGCTTTCAAAGGTTTCGCTCAGTTCAGGAATTTCACTCGAATTGAATAAAATACCAAGGCTAAGGTTCATGAGTCTCATTCATCTCGAGGAAATTGTTCCCTCTATGAGGAGGAGTGTGTACCCCATGACCAATATCGTTGTTCTCGTTAAACAAGTTCCAGATACCAATGCTAAAATCGTCGTCTCTGGCGACAGAGTGGACCTTTCTGCAGTAAAGAAGGTCATGAGCCCCTACGATGAATTTGCTGTTGAAACGGCGCTAAAGCATAGGGAGGCGGCTGGCGGTGAAGTCACTGCGCTTACCCTCGGCGGAGCAGGTGCAGACAAAGTCCTAAAGGATGCTAAAGCAATTGGCGTCGACCATATCGTTCGAATTGACAGCGAGGGTGAACATGATTCAAATGCACTTCAATCCGCTCTTGCCAATGTGTTGACACAAATGGGAGCCGAAGTGGTCTATTGTGGCAAATCTGCCGCTGACACAGGTGCGGGATCTACCGGCCCAGGCATTGCCGAGCGAATGGGTTGGGCATCGGTTTCAAACATCACATCGATCACCTTTGACGGCGGCATCAATGTCGTTGCACCAAGCGAAGGTGGCAACGCAAGAATTTCCGTACCGCTTCCAGCAGTGGTCTCCTGCGATAAGGGAGACATGAAGGTCCGAAAGCCAAACGTGAAGGGCATCATGCAGGCGAAAAAGGCAAAGGTTGAGGTCAAAAGTGTCGACATTCAAGCGTCGACCGTTTCAGTTGTTGCTCACAGTATGCCACCTGCAAAGCCAGCTGGTAAATCCTACGAAGGCGGCGCAGCCGCCGCAGAAGTCGCACGATTGCTCAGAGATGAGGCAAACGTAATTTGAGGTGACCACCATGACAGAAACAATTGTAATTGCTGAAATCGCAAAAGGAACCATTCACGCCACAACCTCTGAACTTGTCACAGCAGCATCCGCAATGGGAAGCGCACCAATTGTGATCGTTCCCTGCACTGATGCTTCAATCGCTGACGCTGCTGCATCCATTCAAGGAGCAAGCAGAGTCATCGCTGCAAAATCGGACGCGTTCACCAACTACGACGCTGCCGGTTGGGCATCTGCTCTCGACGCCATCGCGCCTGCTGGAACAATTCTTACCGCTGCCACGCCACAATCAAAGGACCTCGCAGCTCGGCTCGCAGCTCGACGAAACCTTTCGGTCGTGCAAGATGTCGTTGCCATCAATGGAAACCAATTGACTTCACCAGTGTATTCAGGTAAAGCAATGCAAACCGTTGCGCTCTCCGGACCAGCAGTGGTGAGCGTTCGTGCCAATGTGTTCGATGCAGCACCAAGTGGTGGTTCAAACGAAGTTTCTGTTGTCGATACAACTGGTAATGTGGCCACTGCTGTTCAAGAGTTCATGGCTCGAGCATCCCAGCGTCTCGATGTTGCTGAAGCAAACATCATCATCTCTGGTGGCCGAGGAATGGGATCTCCTGACAACTTCGTCCATCTTGAAGCGATTGCAGATACCATCGGTGCGGCCGTGGGCGCATCACGTGCAGCCGTCGATACTTGGGAAGCTATACCACACTCCATGCAAGTTGGACAAACTGGAAAAACCGTCAATCCAAACCTGTACATTGCTGTTGGTATTTCTGGTGCGATTCAGCACCTTGCAGGAATGCGATCTTCGAAATACATTGTAGCCATCAACAAAGACGCTGACGCTCCAATCTTCCAACATGCCGATTATGGTATTGTAGGCACTTGGGAAGAAGCACTCCCTGTGCTTCAATCCACACTTTCTGGCATGATGGCATAATCAGGCATACTTGCCTCGACCGTACATGCCACCAGGACCAGCCCCCTCGCCAACGAATGGATTCGTCGCGCGCTCATGCCCAATTGTTGTGAGCGGCCCATGACCGGGGTAAACGATCGTATCGGCCTCAAGTGGCCACAATTGCGTGTGGATTGAGGATGCAAGCACATCAAAGTCACCACCAGTATCAGGTAGGTCTGTTCGACCAACTGAACCAGCGAACAAGGTATCGCCGACAAACAAATGATTTGGCCCGCCTTCGACGAGCAGGTTCAAACAACAGCCACCTAGGGTGTGACCGGGTGTATGAAGAATTGAAAATGGAAGGGTTCCAAACTCCATGGTCGTGAGCGGAACAAGTGGCTCATCTGCGACTGCAGGTGTTGGGGCATTGAAGCCCCATCGGCGCGCAGAGGACTGTGCAAGCGTCTGAAGATAGGTGTCATCTTCGTGTAAGTACCACTTCACAGGATAGTGGAGAAGTAGATCAGGGATGTGGCCACTATGATCAAAATGTGCATGTGTGTTGACCAAAGCCACAACGCTCCGGTTTGGAATGCCCTCCAGTTTGGCCTCCTCTGAAGTTGAAGGTCCATTGGACCAATCAGGCCCTCTGCCCTCAAATCGATCAATCCAATTGATCAATCGTTGTGGTTCGCTACCGCCATCGATGATCACTGTATCGCCAGTTTCACGATCGGTAACCACCGAACATCGCATCTGCAGAGCGCCAACAAAAAAACATTCAACCCAGGGGTTGGTGATGGCCATGGTCACTCTATGCTCACCTCGTTCATCATCCTAAGCCTTGTTCAATGTCAACTGAATGGAATCACTTGACCATTGACCTTCGCTGTCACAGATGCGTAATTCAAACCTGTGAACCCCCGCATCAAGTCGCACTTTGACCTGCGGCTTCGATGAGATTTCCTTGCCTGTGGAGTCAACCCAAGACCACATGACAATTCTGTTTTGGACATCTTCGGAACCCATCCCATCCAACACAACGACTGCCGTACCGTCTTCATCACAGACAATGGTTCGGTCATCCCCTGCCTTGGGCACCGGTGGAATCGGAGCACTGATGGTTTCATTGAGTGCATCAAACAGATCCTCATCTGGCATCATGGCCATGTTCGAAAGTTCGTCATCCAGTGCTTCCAGCAACGTTGAGGCGTCGATGTTTAACGTTCCCGGCACCTCATCGTCAAGCTCCTCACTCAGATCGCCCAAAGCATCTTGCAGGGATTCAATGGAATCATCAAGTGTTGCCCCTTGCATATTTCGCTCATCTTCCGTCAATAGTTCATCAACTGAATCATCTATTCTATAGATTTCTTCCGCCGAACGTTGAGGCTCGACGGATGCCTTTTGAAACCACTCGGTAAGTTCTGAAGGATCGACATCGATGTAATCATCAAGCAATGAAAAGGAGCCAATAGGTTCTGCATCGGTCCAATCGTTTTGATCTTCTCCGGCAAAGAAGCATACCCTCCCTTTGTTTGAGGCGACGACTAAGGATGGCATACCTTGATGTTCCATCTTCCAAAAGGTGCCATCTGAATGAGATCCAAACAGGTAGAACCATGACGAAATGATAAGTTGGTTACCACTTACTGTGAGGTTTTGAACAGCATAATTCGTCCGCATGACCTCTTCATGAACCCCATCGGCATACTTGGTCACAAGACCATCATCAAAACCACAATACAAAGCATCAGCACTTGATTGGCAGTGTGTGAGGCGGTTTTTCAAATCTGAACGCTGAATCAAGGTGTTGTGTTGAAGGTCCCAAACCTCCATCTCTAGGGCTTCTTCATCCCCATCGACAAGAGCATATCCTTCTCTTCCAATGATCAACTGCTCATCGTTGTGAGAACCAAGGACAGTGATGGATTCTCCAACCTCACCTCGGCTTGGTCGTTGCCATGTGACTTCGCCACCTTTGAGCACGTGTACCGTACCGTCTTCATGAGCTACAGCGAGAAATTGGCCGACATATCGTGCTCTTAGCACACCCTCAATCGTAGGAAAACCGTCAGCCTTCTTCCCATCATAACCAATGACATGCAATCGACCAAGTGCATCGACAACCGCCATGCTATTCGGTCCTTGGTGAAGTGAAAAACCACCACCTGGGATCTCTGTGGACCAAGCCACATGGGCATCTGAATCTAAACAAGTGAGTCCATTCATGTCATCCAAAGCAAACAGGCGGTTACCACGTGAGCAGAGGCCAACCACGGTTGATTGACTCTTCCAATGGATTGATTTGTTCTTGGAGGCGTCTTCTGTGAAGTCTCCAATTGAAACTCGACCACCTTTCTCAGCCCATGCAAGAAAAGATTCGTCGCCTGCAAGGCACAGATGGGTCACCTTTGCCTCTGGCCTGAACGCCACGTGGGCACTGAGCGTTTGGACCATGTAGCGTTCAAGAACGCATGCCACATAACCTCATCCCTTTGTTGCTAATTTCTTCCGTCATGATTTATGAAAAGCACTTCCAACCGTCGTTGATTTTCAACGAACGCTCCAAAGCAGAGAATTCATGGCTTGTGAGGGCGATAATCTCAACTCATGAGCCATCGTTATGCAAGTCGATGACTTCATCGTCTTCAGAGGATTGGTGCTTTGCTGCATCATTGCGTGAAGTAAAAAGGCGTTCGAGGTAAGCATCATCGATGTCTCCAGTCACGTATTCGCCACTGAAACAACTTGTGTCAAATCGCTGAGGTGCGTCTTCGCTAATCTGGGTTGCTTCGATCAAGTCGTCGAGTGATTGATAGAACAGACGATCGCTTCCGATGATTGTGTTAATTTCGTCAATGTTTTTCCCATTGGCAATGAATTCGGTGATGGCTGGCATGTCAATACCGTAGACATTCGGATGTCGAACCGGCGGAGCAGCAGATGCAAAGTACACCTTGGCTGCCCCAACATCACGAGCCATTTCGATGATTTGTGCGCTGGTTGTTCCACGAACGATTGAATCATCGACGAGGAGGATGTTCTTTCCGGAGAATTCGTGTTCGATGGCATTCAATTTACGGCGCACAGATTTCTCTCGAAGCGCTTGGCCAGGCATGATGAATGTACGGCCAACGTACCTGTTCTTGACGAAACCTTCACGGTAATCAACTTGCAATGTTTCTGCCATCTGTAATGCTGCAATCCGCCCTGAATCAGGCACTGGGATCACAGCATCGATATCGTGGTCAGGCCATGTTTCGAGAATTCGTTCTGCTAATTTCTTACCTTGGCTTAATCGAGCATTGTAAACAGAAATACCGTCGATCACTGAATCTGGTCGGGCGAAGTAAACGTACTCAAAGATGCAAGGGGCTGCTTCAACTGGTTCAGCACATTGACGGGTGAAGAGATGGCCAGAATTAGAGATGAAGATTGCCTCGCCTGGCGCAACATCCCTGACCAGTTCGAACCCAAGGGCCGTGATGGCAACCGATTCGCTGGCTACAATCCATTCTGTTTTTTCATCGACTTCGCGCTTACCGAAGACCATGGGGCGGATACCATGCGGATCTCGGAACGCAAGAAGGCCATAGCCAGAAAGCATTGAAACACAGGCATACGAACCAGTGACTGCTTTGTGAACGCCTTGAACCGCACCGAACACAGTCTCAATGTCCAAGTGTGGCTGACCATCGATGGACATGCTTGTTGATCGTATATCGAGTTCAACCGCGAGCATGTTCAGCAAAAGTTCGGAATCACTGCTGGTGTTCATGTGTCGATGATGCTTGTCGGTAAGCAATGTCTTGAGTTCTGAAGCATTGGTAAGATTACCATTGTGGGCAAGGCTCAGTCCGTAAGGGGAGTTGACGTAGAAAGGTTGGGCTTCTGCCCTTGAAGAAGAGCCGGCTGTGGGGTAGCGCACATGGCCAATACCAACATGGCCTTGAAGACGGCGCATGTGCCGAGTATAGAAGATATCTGAAACCAAACCGTTTGATTTTCGTAGACGGAATTGACCATCGAATTCGGTCATGATCCCCGCTGCATCTTGGCCGCGGTGCTGCAAAACAGTAAGACCGTCATAGATCAATTGGTTGACATGGACGTTAGGTCGCCCTACAACTCCAATGATGCCGCACATGATGTTGCCTCAACCAGACCAAATCTCGGCACTTTGTAGCCATTGCGCTTGTCGAAGAATGAGAAATCATTCAAGCTCTGGGTCGGTGGGACTTCTTTGCCCAACTGTGCTTGCGCATCCTTGCAGTTGCTCCATAACCGCACGAGGCGCAAACCCCTTTTTGCTTGTGGTAGGCGTTTCGTCCGCATCGGCGGCAGCGAATGTGAGTCGTCTTCTGACGCTTACCCATGGATGGAGTACCCTTCGACATAGAAACACCTGATGTCTTCGCCCACCGACCTCCTCCTTATGAAAGCAACGGAGGCAGTTTTCGCTTTGCTCAATGAGAATTATTCTTCCTCAAAGACAGTTCTTCGGGCTTTTTGAGCAGTGATGGTAGCAAAAGTGAAACCGAGTCCAAGAGCAAGCGAGAGAAGAATGGCTCCTCCAGAGACAAACATGTGGACGACATTGTAGAGGATTTGTGCTCGAATGGAGCCGTTGTCTTCCATCAGCAGATCACCTTGGTTCAAGAGCATCACTGTGACAAGGACACCAATCGCTGCTGCTGCAAACATTCCAAACAATGGAGCCAGCGGCCTTTGTCGTGAATCTGCATAGAAAAACAGATTGCCAAGCAGAATGAGGGAGCCAAGAATGTAGGAAGTAAGAATGGCGTTACCAAACCTCGGTAGGCTGTCAACGCCAGCGCCAATTGAGCCTCCAAGAGTGAGATCGAACGCCCACACTAAGACCAGAGGCAAAAGAAACGCCAACAGCATCGCACGCCATGTGAAAACAAGACGATTGTCATTCATCCTCGCCACCTCCACCGATGTTAGCTGCCACGATTGCAGAGACCTGTTCGAACTCTTCCTCCGTCGGTGGTTCGATCGAGTCGGGTTCGGGTAAAGCGCGTTCATGAAGGAAAATGATGAATCCAAACACAAGAATCGCAATGGATAATCCTACGGCTGTTCCAAGCAGGTCCGCACCAGCAAGCCAGAGATGATATCGGAACGTCTCCGCATCAACTGCACGCCCATCAATGGTCATGGCCAGGGCGATGAGAAGAAAGACAAAAGCTGAGGCGAACCACATCACATTTGATTCGGTTGCTCTACGATCTCCAATCATGCGAAGGGAGAGCGCCGAACCTGAAAGAAGACAGGTGAGCAGGAGGAGGAAGGTGGGCCAAAACACAAGCCAGTACCGGTTAACTTCCCCGTTCAAAGCAGGTGTCAAATTCCACCAATGCATACCGACAAACCAAACAAAACCGATGATGAACGACATCACTCCAAGGCGTCGGTCACTTTTTGGAAGTCGACCGACAGGAACATTTCCAGAGAAGGCCACAAGGTAAATCCCCGCCAAGAGGAGGGCGGCTGGGCCAAGAAGAAATCCTAGCAAATGACCCGCGGCGCTCGACGGTGAATCTGGAACTGTCCAAGGTGAACTGACAATCCCAACGATCCCAAGCAGAGCAACAGCACGACCGAAGGTGGTCGTTGAAGTCGTTTTTGATGAAAGGGAAATCCAGGCCCCAAAGGGGACTAAGGCTGCTGGAAGCCAAAACCACAGGGCTGCCTGGGTCATCGGTTCCATGCGATAGCCTTCACCACTCGTCTTATCAATTCAACCCTGATTTCAATACGCAGTGGCATGATTTAGGCCAAGGCCCAGTGCGGCATTCCTAAATACCCGACTCTTGTGGGCCGAATGCTTAAGGTGCTCTTATGGTGAAAATGCCTCGTCAAGTGAAGCGGTACAGTCCCTCAGCTGGTAAGCATACCATGCACACAGTGGAGCGCGTAAAGAAGAAGCGCGCATCCGAACTTCGCTGGGGTCAGCGACGTTTCCGCAGAGTTATGGCTGGTTACCGTGGTTTCCCTCGTCCTAAACCAGACGGCCGTGAGAAACCAACCAAGCGAGTCAACATCCTCTTCCGATGCACAGAAACCGGCAAGGCGCATTATGCACCATGCAAGCGTGCAAAGAAGTTCGAATTGGTCGACAAGTGAGTTGAATACTATGGCAAAACATTTCCTAAAAGTTACGTGCAAAGACTGTGGCAGTGAGGCCACAATTTACTCTCGAGCGACCACCACCGTTGCTTGCTCTGTGTGTGGCGCAACCCTAAGCATCCCATCCGGCGGAAAGGCAAACCTCGTCGGTTGCACCGTCGTTGAAGCACTCGAGTAAGGAGGCTGAGCCTCCATGTCCTCTGAGAAATCAATCACAGCACCATCAGAGGGTGAACTTGTTGTTGTCTCAGTGACAACCGTCAAGCAAAACGGTGCCTATGTCTCACTCGACGAATTCGATGGTCTCGAAGGTTTCATTTTCATTGGTGAGATCGCAAGCGGTTGGGTCAAAAACATTCGAGCATTCGTTCGCGAAGGACAGCGTCTGATCTGCAAGGTCATGCGAACAAGGAAGGACGGTACATCCCTCGAACTTTCACTCAAATCTGTTTCCGAAGAGCGACGTCGGGACCGACTCCAAGAATGGAAAAATGAACAACGTGCTCATCAATTGCTCAAGGTCCTTGGAGAAAAGGTCGGTTGGGACGCTGGTGAAACCACATCGTCAGGTGAAGAACTCATTGACGCCTTCGGCGGGCTGTATTCTGCTTTTGAAGAAGCAGCAATGAACGAAGGCGCCCTTCAAGACGCTGGGTTTGAAGGCGATTGGCTTCAACCATTCATTGAAATCGCCGTCGAGAACATCATTCCTCCGTTTGTCGAGATCAGAGGAACCCTGACGCTCAGCATCAACTCCTCTTCTGGAGTAAGTGTGATTCGGGATGCTTTGCTCGCTGCAGAATCTTTTTCTTCACCGGAGGAAGAAATTGAAATCACCTGCCACTACAATGGCGCACCAGAATACAGAATTGAGCTGAAGGCACCAGATTTCAAAACTGCTGAAGCACTATGGGAGCAAGCAACATCGGCAACAGTGACCCACGTCATCGATGCTGGTGGCGAAGCCGATGCCCACCGTGAGTGAACAAACTGAGGTGGAAATATGGCAAGGCAAATCCTTCAACAATGCCTTTCATGCAAAGCATGGTCATTGGCAACCACGTGTCCAGCATGTGGAAAAACTGCTCAGGCAGCCGCTCCTTTGAAGTGGTCTCCCGAAGATAACCGGGCTCAAATTCGGAGGAAAATGTATGCTGTTGAGTCAAAAGAATGGGTCGAAGGCTTACCAACACTGCCTTCATTACAAGAGATGAAAGACGCCCATACTCCGTCCGAAGAAGAGTGATGCTCGCTCAAAACCAAAGGGTGCCAAAAACGGGCCTGTGGGCACATCACAACATCAAACATTATAGCGCGGCGCGATTCGTTCGAATGTTTATGGGATTGCACATTGAATGGAGAAAGCAGCCCAACACACTTGGCGATCATCGCATGATGTTGTTCGCCCTACCTGGCGTTGGTAATGTGGGGAAAGCAGCCCTAGAAGGGCTGACTCAAGTCAATGAGTGCACAGAATTGGTGCGGCTGCATCATACCGCCTTACCACCTCTCGCTATGCTTGACGAGGACGGGCTTTTGACACCACCTCACCTCTCGCTATGCTCTATAGAGTCCTCGACTGGAGTTCGCATCCTCACACTCACAGGCACTTCGCAACCTTTGGAGCCTGAGCATCAAGGAAGTTTAGCTCAAGCGCTCATGGCATGGTTATCCGAACAAGGCGTCTCTGAATTGTATGTCCTTGCGGGATTGATGGACGCACCGACCCGTAAAGAGTGCTTCATTGTGCCTTCAAGCATCGAACATCGCATGGATTTGGAAGCAAAGGGTGTCGATGTACGAAGGGATGAACCAAAGTCTGGAGCCATTGGTTTGACGGCTTTGATGGCATCAATAGGCCCGCTTCACAGCGTTCAATCAGCCTGTGCCATTGCAACAACTGTTGGTTCCAGCGGAGATGTATTCGCCTCACAAAGGCTCCTCGAAGCACTTGATGGCTGGTTTGATCTTGGTATCGCCCTCCCGGCCGATGCTCAAGCCATGCTTTCTGAGAAACTAGCGGCACTCGCTCCTGATACAAAGGAAGATTATGTCGCGGACCTGACTGAGTCGCCTGATGCATTTTACATGTAAACAGCCCAAGCAGCCATCAATTATCGATGGCGCCGAGAGAGAGATTTGAACTCCCGTGTCCAGGGGACAGTGGATTTCGAATCCACCGCAATACCGGGCTATGCGATCTCGGCCGCAAACTTGGGTTTAGCGCCACCGTCATAAGCATGGTGCTACACCAAACAGCCATGCAGGTCCAGTTCACAGGCCGAGACCACAACCTTAGCGTGGAGTGTAAGCAAGGTGCAAGCGTGAGGGATGCACTTGGAAAGGCAGGAATTCTTGCATCAACGGTCATTGTGAGCCATGAAGGCGTCGTCCTACCTCATGCGACAACACTCAACAGCGACATCACACTGCTCGTAACCACGGTCTCATCCGGTGGTTGATCTTAGCGGTCGACGCGTTCAGTGATCTGAATCTTTGAATTACGATTGATTTGTCCTTTGACATCGATGGCCCAAGCATCGAGGCTTATGTTGGCTGCAACGAGCGTATCCCCTATTTCTGCCAGATCGTATTGTGGGCCCCAATCCGCAGCCCAGCCTTCGACTTTCATTGAACCGTGAGCATCCATCAACATCATGCCCTTGCGATGCCATGACTTTCCATTTCTGCCAACACCTTTCTTTTCAAACCGATAGACGAGCCTTCCCGTGACGTTCCATCTGGCTCTGAAATCCAACAAAGTGGCTTCGAGATGCTCATTCTTTCCGGCATAGACAACAATCGCATGCGGGTCGACTTTGAGTTGGAGTTCACCTTTGTAATTCGCTGAAGGTACAACGCCATCAAGCCGGACTCTATCCCCCTTTGCAAGATCCGTAGGCCATGCTGGTTGACCATCTTGATGTGTATCAACAAGCAGTTGCAAGGTAGCGAAATGGCCACCTTGCTCAATCTTTATCTTTGGGCGACGTCCATCGCCACCCCCGATAATACTGAACACTTCAGCGATCAGGGTCATGCGTGGTTCGAGCTCTTGAATTGGCGTGAGATCGAACGTGGCTGAGGAACCTGGAAGACGTACTGATCCACCATCCGGAAGATGTTCAGGTCCATCGCCGCCCGGGCAAACAAGATTCCAATCACAACTTGAGCATCGCTTTTCCATCGGTGCTTCTGCTGGTACACCGCCTGAGGTGAAGCCCCTCATGGGCATTGGGTCAGGAGGGCAGTCCTCCATCGACGGTGTCGTCGCTTTGAGTTGCTTCCATAATGTTTCGAGATCAGATTCCATCACTTCCATTTCAGCGACGGTTGGAACTTCGATTTCTTTGATGCTATTGGCGCCCAAGTACCAGATCTGTAATGCGTCAACTTGTTGTTCTCGATTGTGAGTGACCCACCACAACATGGCATACATTCTGAGTTGCTCCACGTAATTTCCCGAGCGGTCCCCTGCACCTATACTGGCTTTGAGGTCAACGATGTTGATTCGACCATCCCAACGATAGACTAGATCGTATTCACCCTGAAACCAATGTTCAGGATGAATGGCATTCATTGCGAATTTGCCTGCATGCGGGTCAACAAACCATGGACGGGCGATTTCCCAAGCCTCGACCCACGCCAAAGGACCTTCTTGAGCGAGCGGGTGACGAAGGGACATCTCGTACCTTCGGCCGTCTGGAGCTGGCCATTCTGGACGGATCCCTTTTCTCCATTGTTCAAGGTTGGGCCCCCCATTGGCATCATGACAACGTTGGACTTCTGCAAGATGCATCTCCAATCCTTTGAGGCACATATCCAAGCATCGTTCAGGGTCAACACTCGACCAGTCCCCTGCTTTTCGCTCATCCTTTTCCCACTCTTCTTTCATAGCTTGCAGAGCTAATGGCAAGTGAACTTTGAGTCGATTTTGAGCCCAAGAGCGTAGCGCTTCAAGATCTGAAGGCCACATCTTCACGGGGAGTGCAAGAAGGCGATCGGCTGGCCATGGGCCTTCTGAGTCCCTGCTTGGCACTCCATCTTCATCCAGAGGGATGTTCGAAAGCGTATCTGAGGAAGCTGTGTCAATCAACAAGGCAGGAGATTCCTGAAGCATCCTACAGAACGCTTCTTCAACAGCTCTGCCGACAAAAAGCACTGGAATCTGAGGCATCTTGAACCGCAGAACTTTTTGATAAAACCAGAGCCTTGAACATGTCTTGTAGGCATTGACTTGGCTTGCACTCAAGCGGTTATATGGACCAACTGAATCCACATCTTTGACCGCAAGTCGAACAGGCATACACTGCAATGTAAACCGACGCTTCTTAAAGTCTAAGTTAAGAATTGGAATCCTTGATGGTCAATCGGGTTTTTCGGTTGTCAATTCGTAGTTGAGGCAAACCTGCACGCCAACCGAGTTCCGCCGCCATGAGAGA
>Ga0115012_10000931_pt1 | contig 16708 bp, 16 predicted proteins | sample TroAtlMetagenome_FD_88706 | JGI IMG/M metagenome (GOLD analysis project Ga0115012, IMG submission 88706) | Marine eukaryotic phytoplankton communities from Atlantic Ocean - Tropical Atlantic ANT10 Metagenome | ecosystem: Environmental > Aquatic > Marine > Oceanic | place: Tropical Atlantic...
ACTCCATTTAGCTACGTAGTTAGCGGTTCCTGATCCGTCTACGCTTCCAGCGCCGGGAGAAGTTTCCCAAGCAATTCCACCTGCGCCATCAGTTGTAAGAACTTGACCGTCAGTTCCGCTGCCCCCATTTATTTTTAACTTGGCGCTGTTTATGTCAACAACACCATCTGATTTTAGAGTTAAATGTGTTGTAGCAGAGCCCCCTGTAGCTTGAGTTTGAAATTCTAATCTTGCGCTATCTGTCGCACCATCCTGAACACCTTCTATATTAGCGAGGTCAGAATCTACATCTGTATTCCCGAATCTGAGGTGACCTAGAACTCCTGTGGTATTACCGGTTGTCCTTGTGACTCCAATTGTACCGCCGTTAGTTCCATTAGCTTGAAGAGTGTAAACAGGGATTCCAGTTCCTATGCCCACCAACCCACTAGAAGTAATCCGCATTTTTTCGGATATCGTTCCAGCTGGAGCAGTCTGAAAAGTAATATACCCATCATCTTTATTTGTTGTATCAGACCCTGTTCTAAAATATATAGAAGCGGTTTCCGTGCCGTTCCACTTACCAACTATTCCTCCCGTATAAGAATCAGCACCACTACGGTTGGAATCCATTTCTATAAAACTATTATAACTTCCGGCGGTTTTTATTAATACAGGTCTATTCTCACTATGGTAAACTTCAAATATTTTACTTGGGTTATTTGTCCCTACGCCAACTTTGCCATCATTTTTAATTATGAATGGAGCAGTAGCGTGATGAACGTAAAAGAACGTTGAAGCAGGGCAATCAGTATCCGAATTATCTTGATTGATAACAAACGGATAATAATGAAGCCCAGCTTTTCCGCCATCTTGAATCCAAAAAATATTATTAGAAGATGAGTCAGTTGTTTTGAAAGTTAATCCAGTACCACCGCCAGTTCCTTTTATTTCTAATTTTGCATCTGGGTCAGTTAGGCCTATACCAACACTGCCGCCTTGCAGCATACAAATCCTAATGGCGGTGTTATCATAAATGTGCAGCGGATTTGTTACGGACTGGATGAGGTTGCTCGTGTTAGCAGCCTGAATGTCCATTCTTTTAGTTGAGAAGTCACCAGCAGCATACCTTACGGTAGTAGTGCCGACTACATCTAATTTGCTTCCCGGAGCATTTGTTCCTATACCAACCTTATCTGTCGAGGCATCTGTGAAGAATAAATTAGCATCTGTATCTCCCTCTATTCTAACATCTAAATTTGCTCCCTCCTCATTAATGGTCATTTCACTTACTGTGTCCTCAGTAAAGTCAAGAAAATTAACGCCACCAACTTTAAAATTAATATCGTCGTCAGTGAACCTGATATTAGTGTGAGAATCTCCGTTATGACGAATATATTCGTTTACGCCAATGTTGCCAGCTACCTGTAATGTGTAAGCTGGATCAGTTGTTCCTATACCCACCTTTCCATCAGATTTAACTACTATCGCATTATAAGTAGCGTCGTGACCGTAAAAAGCGTAATCATGTGCGTGAACATAACCTAGTTGCGCTCCAGCTGATGTAGCGCTTCCAATATGAACTGTTGGGCTCGCACTAGGCCTAATAATATATGCAACTACAGAATCGCTACTCCGGAGATCTAACTTGGCAGCAGGCGCATTTGTTCCTATTCCAACTTTACCTCCTGCTGGCTGTAGATTTAAACTGTTATAGCTAGGTTGATAAGACGATGTGATAGAGGTAGTTTGCTGGTTACCTCCCCCAGAATTTTCTACGTTAAATGCAATTCCAACCTCGTCCCCTTCGTTAATGCTACCCGCGGTAAATTTTCCATCTAGGAGTAATAAAGCGTTCCTTGAATCATCTGCTAAATCTATTTTTCTTATATGTAAGTTTGTGGTGGGGCTATTTGTTCCTATACCAACGTTAGCGCCCGTAATAACCATTCGAGACGCAAGGGAGCCATTATCTTGAGTATAGAATTTTAAAGCTGCTCCTTCAGAGCCACTCACTACAGAAGTAATTTCAGCTTCTATATCAGCATAGATTACTTTATTTTCCCCGTACCCTGTATCGGTCCCATCGTTTTTCCCACGAAAACGTAATATACCTAAATCGTCTCCATTAGCTGGACTTGGTGAATTCCTATAAAGAACCAAATCCGGAGCGTCACCGGCGGCTGTATTTGTAGACTCCACTAATAGGTGATCCCCGGCAGTGACCCCAGCATAAACATGTAATTCCGCTTGAGGAGATGCCGTTGAAATACCTACCTTACTTGCATTATCGTAAATAATCCCCGAAGTTAAAGTATCTTCATCAGACCAGCGAGCTACATAGTTAGCAACACCTGAACCTCCAACGCCGGATAAAACAGATTCAATATTTTTCCAATGTACTCCCGTAGTCCCCTCGTTGGTTAAAACCATTCCTCCCTCTCCAATGGAACTGTTGGAATCAATAATATTTGCAGCAATACTTAACTTGTTAACATTAAGTTGATTACCGTTTGTGAAAGTTAAATCCGCATCTCCGGCGAAAGACCCTCCATCATTAAACTGAACCTGTGTTGTAGACCCACCCGGAGTTCCTCCCCCACCGCCTCCAGCCAACTGGGACCATTGAGAAGTCCCCCCTACTGTCCTCTTTACAAATTGTGTTAAATTACCCGTGTCTATAAGATACCCACCGTCAAGAACTCCTGTCGGCTTTGTTTCTCCAGCCGCTATTGTGAATCTATCTCCTGCGTATCTTGTAATTGCCATAACTATGAAAAACTAAATGTAAAACCATAAAAAGCCCCACTGTGATAAAGGCTATCAACTGTAGAAAGATTTATTTTTATATTGTGTGATCCCGCATTAAGACTTTTTGTGAAAGTACCAATACCCCCGTTTGTTGTATAAGCTATTCTATTGTCTTGATTTACCCATTGGCCTTGGTTAGCTCTAACTTGACTATTTACTACAGTGTTAGATCCCGCCGCATACAATTTAACTTGCCTAACATCTATTCTGCCATCGGCTGTTTCATCTAAACCAAAATAACTTCCATTATTCCCCGGAGAAGCTCCCGAACACACCATTGCGTTATCAACGCTTAAATCCATTAAATCATAATAATTCGCTTGCCACATCTCCCCTAGACCTGAAACCTTCACTGTTAAAGTCGAACTGGAATTTAAGTTAAAAGTCCCTAAAGCATAACCGCTTTGTATAAATTGGTTATAATACTCACGTAATACATCTGAAGGAATGTCTAACTCTCTTTCGTCAGAAGTATCCCAGTCTGCTTCAAAATCTAACCTTAACTGTAGACCGTTTGTCCCAACGTGCCATGGGTCAGCTTGATGATATGTCGACAAATCAATACTGTCTCCATTACCCAATTCTCCCCCATTTAAATACCACCCGTAATACGCTGAGCTATTACCTGCTTCCCTAGTCGTGTTGTAAGTCTCTTCTCCATTAATAGGAGAAAACAAATCGCCATCTTCATTTTTAAATGGCCAAGTGGTGGTAGTTTGAACATTATCTTCTTGACCCCAATACAAACTTTTATTCCACGTAATTACTTTCTCTTCCCCTGCAGAACTAGGAAGAGTCTGTTTTTTAATAAAAGCTGTGGGTACTATAGCCATTAATAATATTCATAACCTGTTACAGCGGATGCGAATATACCAGTATTTATTCTTATAAAAGTATAAAGGTTTGTTTTAGCTGCGGCTATAGCAGGAGGTCCGCTGTCATATTCTCCTCCCCACACAACCGCATTACCTGAAGCGAAAGTAGCAGTTTTCGCAGCGTTACTATTGTTGGCTACATACATTGTCAATGTTTGGCCGTTTGCTACAGTATTAAAAGTTATAGTAGTGTTTTGGTTAATTATTTCATATTGAATATTAGACAAGCTCCAATTAACTGCGGTAGCGTTAGTTATATTAGATACAGGAGTTATATCCATCGCTCCCTGTAGACTTAAACTAGCTTTGTCCCCAATACTTCCGTTTACCGCAATCTCATTTACTACAAGTTTCTTACTGGGGTCTATCTCTAAATCTCCACCTGTAATAGTAACATTTCCGGAAAAAGGGGTATCTGTAACATCTAGGGCCGTAGAATTTATATCCACATATCTAGCTCCAGATAAAATTAAATCTCTCCCAGCCTCTATCAACAAGTCGTCAGTGGCAGCAGTACTTGTAATTTTTGAAGCTGACCCGAAAAAAGTGACATCATCCAGATTGTTGATATCGTTCCCCTGCATGTTGATGTTGCTTGTTGCATTATAATTCCAAGGAGTCGTGGTAGAATCAAAGGCTACACCACTACCCGTTACTAACAAGCCGTCCGACTTTCTAACTTGAAGAAAAGGAAATGAAGCTACATCAGTATTAGATGCATCTTGCCAATTGTCATGATTATCGAAATATACATCTTTGTTTAGTCCTGAAATACGAGTTGCAGGAAATCCTTCTCCATCTCCCGTAAATGCAAATTCTGCTAATTCTGTGGTGGTTATTTGTTTAGTGACGTAAGGGCCAGTAGAGGTACCAGCGCCTACAGGTATTAAGAAGAACCCGCTTACATCCTCGTTGGCTCCTAGACCTATTAATTGAGATATCTTTTTATTTGCCATTTTTCCTTAAGCCTTATTGTAATATACACTGTTTTAATACGCCGGAAGTAGATTTGTTACTAATAAATCGTTAGTTTCCTGCTGTAAATAAAATCCATTTTGATTATTTCCACTCGCGCTACCCTCTAATAAAATAAAATCTTCCACTTTTTCCATACCATAAACCCCACTTATAAAGAAACCTTCAGTTAGGTTGTCTGGATCTACCTCTACATTAAAAGAAGCACTAAACACCTTATTATCTCCTATTGCGCTATTGTACCCAAAATCATTTAATTTAGCCCCAATGAAGGTATACCTTAAAGCTTCATCTTCTTGGTTGATTGGTATAGTTCCCGCATTTATAGGAGCCGCTAAACTTTTTGGACATTGTTGTTTTGGGTCTACTTTTATAGTAAAATTGTATCCACTATTTATAGAAATTAAATCTATTAGAGAACCACTATTACCTGAATCTACAAAACCTTCTAAACTTAAGTTAGCATATATTGTAGATGTAGGTAATGTTTTAACTGGGAACTTATATCCTAAATTATTTAAAGGCTCCCGATTTAGATCAATAGATATTTCATAACTTTGGATATGCAAAGAATCAAAATCAACGCCTAGCCCTGAAAAAGAATCAGTACTTATAGTAATATCTCCATGAGTTAATGCTGCATACCCTTCTGAAGAAAGATATCTAGGTATAACTACGCTTTTGTCAGGACTCAGAGTTCCGCTTTTAGTTTCTATCCCCGGGGCTTGAAACCCGCTTCCACTCATATCGAAGTTAATGTTATAGGCCGTATAAGAAACAGAAGCACTAGCAAACCCTCCTACAGCCCCTTGGGTATTGTAAGAATTAAGATAGCAGTTACCAAACCCTATCACATGATAACCAGTAGCGTCTGGGTCCATAGATTGGTAAATATCTGGATCAACAAAATTTTCCTTAAAGTAGTGTTTATTAATATCTTTTTTATCAGGATTAACTACGGCATATATATTTCTGCAGTCTCGATATTGATTTAAAGGGAAGTCTTGCCAAGGATATTTAAGTTGCTTGTTCTCGTCTTTTTCGAAGAATCCGGACAATAACGAAACATTTTGATTGTTGGTATAAAAAGATTCTCCGCTAAATGGAAAATTAAACAAAGGGTAATTAACGTTAAATCCTAAACGAGATTCATTTTTAGTTCCGCACAACAGATAATCAAAATTTAACTCTACTGAAGGATAATCAATATAAGGCCGATCAACTAACCCTCTTTGATTAATTTGCACTAAATCAGTGTGAGGGGTGTTAATGGAATAACTAACTGACTGTACCCTATCAATTGGATTTAACCTATTGATCTTTTGTACTAATGAAGAAGAGTCGTCAACAGGATCTCCTCCTACATAACTTAAAAAATTATAACCGCTTTTCGGGGCAGGTCCTACAAACAAGGCCTGACAATTGTAAATTACAGTTGGCCTTGCCATTACTTTTCTCCTTCATAAACACTTGCGTATAGTATTCCTGCTAAAAAATCATCAACTTGATGCTCATAAGCAACATCTTGAACTTTTTTTACTCTGTCATGATTTCGGTCAGTAGGTTCGGCAGCATATCTACCAGCTTTAGCTAACCAATTTTCTGGATCTTCATTTGCTATAACAATATTAGTTATTTCTTTTGCGATACCTTTTTGCTGTTTGCTTAACCGTTTTCTATTATGTAACTGCCTCAACGAGGCCTCCACTTCTAGCGTAAGCTTATCGGAAAGATTTAAGTTTTCTTGTATACTAGTTAAACTAAAATTAAGAGTTTCCTTAGTGGAAGCTTTAGTGCCTACTGGAGTTTTTTTGTCAGTTTCTTTTGGGGTGTTAGTCCCCGGTGGCCTACCACTCATTTGAGGAGCTTTAGCTCCCCCAATCAATGGTTGGTATAAACCTTCGTTTTTAAGCTCTTGAAATCTTTTTTGAGACTCAACAGACTCATCTGAAGTCGGGAACCTGCCGGACTCTATAGCCTGCATGCCTTCTTCGGCTGTAAGAACTCCCAATTCAATTAATCTGCTATAAATACGAGAATAAACTGAGGTGTCTCTTAAATCTACATCTTCAAAATGAGCTGTAGGGTAATTTTTAAACCCTAAATCTTTAGAGATACGCCTTATTTCCGGCATTAGGAAATTCTCTAAAAATACCCTCCGGCCTTGTTTAAGTCTTTCCATAAACACTTGGACCTTAATACTTGTGTTAGCAAATTTTTCATCACTTAGGAGAATATTATTTAACCCCATTTGAATGTCTTGATTAACTACATCATACTTTTTAGGATCAAGGATGTTTCCAATGTCAGGAATTACAAATTTAGCATCAGTAGTGTAATCAGAGATTAATACCCTACCCACAGACTCATTTTCAAAGAGCTGTTGCATTGCCATCAAATTCTTTTGGTTTACTCCTCCATCTGCTGGTTTAGCTCCCATTGTAATTAACAATATGGCTTGGTTAGTAGTCCTAGCTACAGCCATGTCCATTTGTTTCATTTCTTGCTTCCAGTTAATATCCTCCAAAACAGGATAACCCATTGGAACCGCGAAAGGTTCGTAATCTTGCTTTTTATAAAAAACAGCTATCAACCTATCAGTATCCAGAGGAATAGTGATAGCAGACATACCTACATTCTTGCTGTCTTCAATGGTTTTTCTAGTTTGTTCGGGTAAACTCTCAAGTACTTCTCTATCTTCTTCTGTTTGAGGATAACGAAGTCTTTGTAGTTCGTAATCAGTTATGACTTTATAATAAACTCCAGTACTAAAGGAGATGCTGCCTTGAAGCTGTATATCAGAAGGGTTTAATATTATATATTTCGCGGGGATGTCTATTTCTTCACCTGCTTTGGCGAGGCCAAAGGTTTGGTTCATTTTAAAAGCATCATCTTTTTCCATTTTTGCATTAAAGCGATACATGAAAACATTCCCTGAACGATAATACTCTCTAAAAAAACGGCTTTGGAGGTCATCTATGTTTATTCGACCAAAAAGAGTTTTAAAAAATTCCCGAGATTTGCGGCTCCCTCCGGTATAGAATAAATTACTAATCGAAAACTCAGTCATTAAATCGATAGTATTTCTGAATACAGAAAAATTATAATAAGCTTTTTGACAAAGAATAATCGTATCTCTTATATCGATATTAGAGTTATTAGTTATTCCATGAGAATATTTAAACGGAATCATTCCGTCTTCAATATTTTTAAAGCGGTCAGTCCGAGGAATATCGGCTGCTTTGTTTCTACGCGTCCGTGTTTGACTAGCAGTGCTTTGATGCATTGCCATCAATGGTTCCGTACCTTGTTCCGTTTTCTTCCTTACAGCCATATTTTACTTTAAAATTACACCTAAGCTATCATTCTGGGAGTAAATGTATGATTAATTTGCTCTTGGTGAGTATTTTTAATATCATTATAAGCTTTAACTGCCCAGTTTCCTAACATTAAAGTAGTGTAATTATCCTTACGAGCACGGTTTGCTGAAGTACTTCTCTTAAGGTGCTGCGGTAGATCAAAAGTTTGAGTACCCTTGGCTGTGGTTTTTACCTCTACAAGAGCGCATTGCTTCTTGGTTTGGTTAACCATATCATCTTGGAACTCTATCAAGTCACCTTTATTTTCATAAGGCATCAACTTTAACGGTACAGATTGAGAAACCACCCTATCGAAAAAACTACCACAAGCAGCTGTCCTCGAAGCAAACCATATCCTCTTATGATCAATAGAGGCTTGAAGATACTCATTAGCTTCTCTTAGAAAAGTCACCGAAAACAATTGTTTAAAGCATAAAACGCCTTCTTTAACATTGTATTGTTGTTTGGCTTTCAGAAGCATTTTCCTATAATCTTCCCCCGATTTATCACTCTGAAAATCAAAAAACTTAATATGAGTCCGAGTACTCACAAAAAGCTCAGATTCGTTTGCGCTATCTATAAACTGATACCCTGCGTTATCAATTATAATCATTACTAAATTAAAGTTATTTACTATGTAATGAAGGTATTTTATATGATCCTTCAAGTCTCCACCTGCCACTGCATAACTATGAACTAGAGTGGAATGATTTTTCTTTTCGTCATCTAATTCTAGTATTGTCATAGCAAAATAATCGGAAGAAGGGCTATTACTAAAACTAGGGTCAATAGCTAAAATATAGTCTTTGTCCCTTTCCCCTTTGATTAAAGTATGAGGCTTCTCAGTATCGGGAACAGTACAGTCGTGCATTTTTTTAGCACTAAAGTAACTATCGCTACCGTCAGTAAATTGAGCGCAATATTCCCTCAAAAAGGAAGAATTAGAAGACCCTCCTGACTTAGCTTCTTCAATAACTGTACTGTCGATCATATCAGGAGGAATAGAGTCAAAAGCCATCTGTGAAATAAAATAATCAGAATTTAAAATTTCATCAGAGTAGATATTATTCATCCAGTCCTTATAGGTTTTAAAAAGATTTTCAAAGCTAAAACTCGCAGAAGAAAGAGCTATCATTTTAGAGTTATTTTGGAACTTCACTCTTTCCTCCTCTTTCATCTTACCAGACTTAATTAATTCATCTTCCATCTCCCTTATCTTGATTCTTTCAGCCATGTCTTGAGGAGCGACCAAAAAAGGCATAAGGACCGTTTTAATAGTCTCTTCAGGTAAGAGTAAGAACTCGTCTAGCACTAGAATATTTGCACGAAAACCACGAATCTTCTCTCCACTTAACGGAATAGCTGTAATAGTACCTTCGTTTATTTTCCATTCGAACTGGTCATTACGTTTAGACTTAGCGCCGAAAGCGTGAGCTAACATTTGAGCTTCTTTGGACTCTACTATCTTTTCTAAGTTGTTAAATATAAAACGAGCAGTACGAAAAGTCGGACCTGCAATTAGAATTTTAGTTCTGGGTTCAAAAATGCATTGAAGGAAACAGTATACCGCGGCTATAAAACTTTTACCGCAACCACGACCCCAAACACACATACTAAAGTTTCGATTAAAGAAAGCTTTAAGGGTTATTTCTTGGTATAGAGCCAACTTAATTCCTGAAAGAAGTTCTGTAGTGAATCCCAAGTTAGAACGCATAAACTTAGCTAAAGTAATTTTAGCTTGTCTATCTGGTAATTCCCCTTTTAAATTCAAAAATTGTTCATTTAAATTGGGGACAGGTTTATTGTATTTGTCTGGGCAATGCCACATATTATAATAATTTTAATTCGTAAGCTAATTGCAAATCATGTTTCTCTTTTAAAACATCTGACAGCAACAGCTTTTTTACAATTCTTGTGCATTCGTCTCTCCCATTGACAAATAAAAATTGTATGTGGGAAAACTCTTGTATTAAATCTCTTACGTTATGAAATATAAAATCTGGAGTTACTCGTGTATTTTTTTTATAGACATGCTTTAATCTGTTGAACGCTAAACAATCATTAAGATTTCTCTCTACTAATATTACCATATAAGCGTTTTCTTCGGCCGCTCTATTTATTTCGTTTTTAAATCTTTCTAACCCAGAGCTAAGAGTTCCTATTAAATCAGGTACAGACTTTCTTTCTATATAGGTATTCTGCGTTTTCTCTTTATCATTAAGGCAATAATCTCCAAATTTTAACCCTCTTACTTCTGTAGGAAAATCTTCTATTTCTAGTGGTTTTTGTTCTCGTGAATCTATATAAATTAAATGATCGTCAGAATACGTCTCTTTATAATCTTTTTTTGTAGGGATATGTTTGAACTTGTTTTTATAACCTATTTTTTTACAAAGCTTGTAATAACTATCAAAAAGTAATTCATAGTACTGAATTGGAGGCATTGGGAGTGTTCGTAATTCTACTTGAGTAGGAGTATAAACTAACCCTTTTTCCTCTTTTCTTTTTTGTAAAAGTGCTCTGCAATATTCTTGAGCCTCTTTGTTAGGTATGCTTTTAAGCCAACTTTTTAGATTCCGTTTGTTATTAAAGTCCGAAGAAAAGTACTGATCTTTATTTTTATACTTTATAAGTTCTCCAGTATGCAAATCGTGACGAGGATAATTTTGATGATAGTATTCTTCTATACTAAGCTTATGGGCCTTTATATGTAAATGAAGGCTTTTATCTTTTTCAAATTCTTTGTCACAAATTTTACAACTAACCATTTAAAACTTCTTCTTCGCTTATTCCTAAGATGCGAGACTTTATGTCTTCCATAGAACTGAGTCTTTCTATTTCAGTTGAAAGATTCTGTTTTCGCAGTTCTGCTATCTTAATCATTTTATTCCTTGACTCTTCATCTTTCCAAAGTTCTACAAGGTTTAATATAGAAGCAGATTCTTGCATTATCTTACTCATCCTCTGACTTCTTTTCTCTTTAAGCTCGTTGAGTAATTTGGTTTGTCGATTTACACATTGATTGTATTCGGTCTGGGCTGTATTAATAGCCTCGACCAAACTCATAGCCATTCGTCTTCCTTCAGTATCTTCTGCGTTTTGATCAAGAAGCTGCTGGAGTCTTTCGACACGCCTTTGTATATTAGAAGCGATAACAACTTCCGCCGATAAAACTATATATTGGTCTACTTCTTCTTGAGTTAGATCCGGTTTATCCCAAGTATAACGAACGAAACTACTCTCAAATAACTCTCTATCTGTTTCTGCTGCGTAAGTGCTTATCTGATGAAGGAAGCGGTAAGTGTGCATGTACCCTATGAGAGTAGATAAATTCTTTTTATTTTTAGCGGATATCTTATCTTTGTCTATTCCATGATGAACGTATTTATTTACCCTTACTAAGGCACGGCTTTCTGACTTAGGGGGTTGATATCCCCCTTCTACTGGCACTTCACTACTGTCTGAAAACTTTACTTGATTCGGGATAGAATTTGTAAACTCAACCACTATTTTATATTCTGCATGTAAGGGGGATATTTTAGGGTCATCAAATACCATCCTCGCCATTTCTATTGGTTTCATGGCGCTACAGTTATTGCTAATAAATTCTTTTTGGTCTTCAGTTAATTCTGGTTTTTCTTTTGCGTAATATTTACCTCCGACCTTGGCCTGTAAACTTTTTTCAGCTAAAAACTTCTTAATAGCTATCCCGTAACGAGATCGGCCAGTTTTTGCGTCTTCTGGAATATCCGCGAAAACTAATTCTATTAACTCTTTAATAAAAGGTGGGTCATCAGGCCTTTGGTTCCACTCATTAAGAATAGCTAGTTTCTGATCTTCGTTTAAAGCTACAGCTTTTGAACTCATAAAATTTCTATCTCTCCATCCTTTAGCATTTTTTTAACTTTTTGTATTATAGACTTCTTAACGTTTTTAATTTGTTTGTATCCCGGGACACGATTCTTTTCGTTAGTTTTGTACCCCATTAAAGTAGCTGCTTCTTCTTCTGACATATTGTCTATGTACAAAGCTTGATAAATTTTCCACTCAGCCGTTTTTAGGGTAGACTTCATTTTGTGATTAACTTTATCCAGAAGACGCATTATATCCACCCCGGTATATTCAGCTGTATTTATTTCATGAGTATGGTCATCTATTGATACTGGTAATTTGGCGTCGTAAGCTTGTTTCTTAGTGCGTACCCAATTTGCGTAAAGTGGACAAGTTTCACATTGCTTGCCGTATATATAACATAAGTTACCCGCTTCTGCTGCAGCGCATTTCAGGCAAGGGCGACAGTAATTACCATAATTATTTCTTATCAGATTTTTTATCTGATTAGAGATTATGCGGTTAATCCACGGGTTAAGAGGTTTTTTAGTGTCGTAGAGATGCCATTTTTTAAATATATGTATCCTAAGAATTTGAGAAACATCGTCGAAGTCCATCCATGATAAAGCTGTTAAGCTCCACTTAGATTTTCTTTTCCTTATTTCCGCATCTATTTGTTCGATAAAATCTTCAAATTTAGGCTTCTTTTTTTTAGGCATTTGGCTTACGGGACGTTCCAGCATCCCTTTTAAAATCCTCCGTAATTGAATCCGGAGAATAAGTGGGATCAGCATCACGCTGATATCCATCCGCCGATTCAGGGCCTCCCGTGCCTAAAAGTTCCTCAAGTGTATTCCGTTTGTCAGGGCGATTTCCCTCTAACTCAAATGCCAAACTGTCTATATTTGGCTCAATAAATTCCTCTTCCTCATCTTCTTCTATATGAACAATAGGCGCTTTTTTAACAACTTTCGCAGCTTTAAAAACTTTTTTAGGCACCTGTTTATTTAAGGACGAAAAAGATTCGCCGCATGAACCGCAAAACTTGGGCTTACTTAAAGAGTATTCTGTAGCAGAACCGCAAGTTAAACAATAAGCTTTCATGAATAATGTTACACTATATATATTAATTGAAATTAAGCATTTTTCAAAAAAAGTGTATAACCTCTATGGATATGGAAAACGTCAAGTTCAAAAACTCGGATGGAATCGAATACGAATTGATATGGAAAAAGCCTCATCACACTTATAATGCTGATGGTTTATGTTATTCCCCTGAAGCGGATAACCCCAAAATCCTAGTCGATCCCAAGCTTAAAAAAAGGCGCAAAATGAGTACTCTTATAGAAGAAGTCACTCATGCTTTCTTTTGGGATAAGACAGAAAGAGAAGTAAGAAAATTCTCTTCAGTTTTAGCAGGTTTAATTAATAAACAAATTAAATAGTATCACATTCAGCTAATTTCGACACAATAAACTTGGTCAACTCTGACCTAACGATATCTTCTTCGTTAAACTCAAACGTATGGATGCCCATGTCTCGACTTTCTTGGTTATTAAAAACATCATAAAGTTTTAGAAAACCTCCGCGGTTACCATTCTTTAAATCGGTTTGCATTGGGTCAGCCATAATAACACATCTAGAATATTTCCCTATCCGCGTTAATACTGTTACTATTTCTCTAAAAGAACTGTTTTGAGCTTCATCCATTAATATAGCCTTACCATTCCAACTCATACCTCTAGCAAAATTAACAGGATGAATAGATACTCTTTTTTCTTTTTGGAGTTTTTTAACTGTATCTTCACTTAGCAACTCATCCAATTTATCCATAAAAGGCAAATTGTAATAATGAAGTTTCTCATCTGCATCTCCGGGAAGAAACCCAAGGCGAGAATCAGAGCTTTCTACTGCTGAACGCATGTAAATAACATCTGAGACTTTAGAAGTATTTAATAAATTTAAAGCAGAATATACCGCCGTTAAAGTTTTAGAGCTTCCCGCTGGACCTTTGCATAAAATAAGTCTCGTACTTTTATCTTGTGAAATTTCTATAAATCGTTTCTGTTTATCAGTCCAAGGTAGCTCTTCGATATAAAACGTATCTTTAGGCTTAAGTGGGTCCCGTTGGTGAATCTTGACCCTTCCGTCCGTAACTTCGAGAGACTCAAAGTCTCCCGTGCTCTTTACTTTTGGCATCAATAACATTTTACACCGAAAAAGGTGTAATCTATAAAAGAAAGTTATGAATGGCTCGACTAATAGTTTAACTTCGATAATAGAGAAGCAGGAAGTGCAAGGATTTGTAGAAGGTTTAATTGGGGAATATGGATGGTTACTGTTAATAGCTATCACAACTATTTTAGCGAAAGATATGATAATGAATTTTGTCCAAGGTCTATTAGTCTTTGTGGGGAATGATTTTAATAACGATGACATTATTTATATTTCGGGGCGTCAAGCGAGGATAGTTCGAGTGGGTATTCGTAATACCGTTTTTTATATGTCAGATAGGGGAACTAAAATGCCAGTTCCTAATGAGCAATTAAAACAGTTAACTATTGAAAAAGCTTTACCTAAAAACGGAGGAGCGCCTTATTTACCTAAAGGATGCGATCCGGACTTCATAGGGGTTAAACAGGTACCCATAGAACCGCCCCCTACAAAAGTAGAAGTGGTAACTAAGGCTACTTCTCGAAGAAATACTAAAAAATGAAAAGAATCCTAATTACTGCCTTATTACTTACTGGATGCAAAAACATTGACGAAAATGGAAGACTAGAAAAAGTTAGATTTTCAGTTCCAGCGTTTTTTCACGTGGAAATGGAGTATTATTCTGACCAAGAAAATTTAAATCCTGACTTCCCAAGGAGACAGCTTCCCTCACATAAAATAATAAATGGAAAAAAATTTCCAAGATTAATGGAAATGGGCGAATAATAAGTGTATATACCTAACAACATGAAAGACATAGATTTCACCGACCAGATCATTCAATATAAAGAAGAAGGTCTTTTGGCAGACGAAAAAGCTGGTTACCCACCTAATTGCAAACCCGGTTACGAAGTAAGCGAAGATAAAAAGAAGTGCGTCCCTTTGAAGAAGTATAGTGACGAAGCTAAAACGAAAGAAGAATGGGAAAAAACTGACACTAAAGAATTAAAGCGCGACACTAAGAAAGAAAAGAAAGAACATGAAAAAGACGCTTTAAAAGACGACGCTGACAAAATTAAAAAATTGAAGAAAGGGAAACCTTCCGAAAAGAAAAGTGTCGAAATACATGACATCAAAAAAGACGAAAAATTTGATAAGAAAAAACTTAAAGCCGCAAAAATGACAAGTAAGCAAAAAAACGATCTTCCTGATTCAGATTTTGCTTATATACAGCCGGGCGGTAAAAAAGATTCTGAGGGTAAAACAGTTCCTCGTTCTCTGCGTCATCTTCCAATTAATGATGCAGCACATGTGCGAAATGCTTTAGCTCGACTTGATCAAACGGATATCAGTGCGGAGGCTAAAAAAGCGGCCCTTAAAAAAATTAAAGCTGCAGCCAAAAAATTCGGTATTAAGGTTAGTGAGGCATCAGCCACTATAGATTATTCTGATTTGTACTAACCTTTTATAAAGGTCTTGTTAAAGGAAAAGCCCCGCGACGGCGGGGCTTTTGCTTTGTCTATTTATATTCAATTATTCGCCGGACTTGTTGCCGTCAATAACTTTATCTCTTTTGTTAGTAAACTCTTTCTTTATCTCCACTATTCTCTTTTTTACTTCTTCACGGTGAGCTTTAGTTAGTTCATGGAGGTCTTTATGAGCAGCTTTCATTTTATCCCGTAAAGCAGCCCTCTCTTCATCAGTAGCATCTTTAAATTTAGATTTATCAAAACCACCTTTTATTTTTTTTGAAGCTTTAGCAAAATCTTTTTTAAGTTCTTTAACTTTCGCATCATCACGTACAAGTTTGCCAAAAGCTCTTCCTTTATGACGAATACCTTGTCCTTTCTTCTTAGCGTCACCTCTACGCTTTTTACGTTTATCAAAAGCGGCTTTGAGGCGTTCTTTAACTTTTTCCCGATCAACCTTCTTTTCGGGGCGTGGTTTCTCCTTTTTATCTTTAGGTTTAGCTTCCGCAGTTGTTAACACTGATGCAATGATTGCTACCAGTCCGTACTTAAGAATGTTTTTTACCATCATGGTACTACGTTATTATACACTCCTGCGTGTAATAAGTTATGTGAAGATCACTAAAAAGAAAATTGCAATAATTTTGGCCGTTGTAGCTCTAGCCGCTTCCCTTGTTTTTATTTTTGGACATAAGAAAGATGAAGTGCACGAAAAAATAGCTGATAAAGTAACAGAAAAGGCTACTGAAGCCATTGTAGACAAAGCAGTAGACAAAGTTGCTGATAAAGCAAAAGAGAAGCTTACAGACGAAATTTCGAAGATATTAAAGTGATTAGTTTAGGCTGACGGGTATTCTAAATTATTTTTTGCATAAAAAGCTTCTCCATTTTCAGAGTTTGCTTTTATATGGTCTTTTACCACTTTTTGAATTCTCTTAGTGTCTGCTTCTTCGCGAGCCTGCTCCTCTTCTTCCCAAGGGATAGATTCGTGGTCTTGCGACTTGTAAGCATATTTTGATCTTAATGGAGTATGCTTTTCAGGTTCCACTTTTTCTTCTTCTGGATAATGGTTGTAGAAAAAATAAGGGCTATTGCCATAAGACCGGTCTATATCCTCTGAAGTCATTTCTTTATCATAGATTTTAAGTCTTGGAGGTTTTTCCTTATCATACGGAATAATAAAATCAGGATTATGCCAGCGAAGCAAATTATTGGGAGGTATGGCATAGTTTCCATCATCGAGTTCCAAGAAGTG
>Ga0115012_10000932_pt1 | contig 16705 bp, 16 predicted proteins | sample TroAtlMetagenome_FD_88706 | JGI IMG/M metagenome (GOLD analysis project Ga0115012, IMG submission 88706) | Marine eukaryotic phytoplankton communities from Atlantic Ocean - Tropical Atlantic ANT10 Metagenome | ecosystem: Environmental > Aquatic > Marine > Oceanic | place: Tropical Atlantic...
CAATCTTCTTCCTATCACTCATTGATCAAAAAGATCAGACTGAATATTATCCAGAGGAGGATCAAATGTCACTTGTTACTATTTCTACTTCAGCCGGAGACATCCACTTAGAGCTTGATGCTGATAACGCGCCCATAACTGTGGCGAACTTTTTAAAATTGGCTGAAGACGGATATTATTCAGGCACAATTTTTCACAGAATTATTGAAGGATTTATGGTGCAAGGTGGCGGTCTAGATGAAAATATGACTCCTAAACCAACAAACACAGATCCAATCCAAAATGAGGCCAATAATGGGTTAAAGAATGATCGTGGTTCTATTGCCATGGCCAGAACCATGGATCCTCATTCTGCTACTGGTCAATTTTTTATAAATCATAAAGATAATGACTTTCTAAATCATACAGCCGAAACCTCACAAGGCTGGGGCTATGCAGTTTTTGGTTCAGTGATTGATGGTATGGATGTTGTAGATCAAATTGCTCTAAGCATAACCTCTACTGTTGGTGGCTACGCTGATGCCCCTCTTGAACCCACAGTTATTAATTCAGTTACAGTGAGTGAATGAAATTAGGATTCATATCTGATCTTCATTTATCTGAAAGTACGCCCTCTGTAACAGGGGGCTTTTTTGAATTTTTAAAAACTGCTGCTCAAGAACTATCTCATCTATATATATTGGGTGATCTGTTTGAGGCATGGGTTGGAGATGATGATGACTCGGAGCTTGCCACGAGCGTGATGCAAAAAATCAATCATGCCACTCGCAATGGATTAGAAATATTCTTTATTCATGGCAATAGAGATTTCTTATGCGGTCAAAAATTTGCAGAGCAATCTAATCTCACCCTTCTTCCAGACCCATTTTTTTTAAACTTCTTTGATCAAAAAATTGCCTTATCGCACGGAGATAATTTTTGCACCGAAGATCTTGAATATATTAAATTTAAAAAAGAGGTTAGGTCAGAAGAATGGCAGCAAGAATTTCTGCAGAAACCTTTAGATGAACGTCTCAATATTGCATCAAGCATGCGTGATGCTAGTAAAAAAAATAATAGTAATAAAGATATTGCGATTATGGATGTTACTCCAACTGCCATTCAGGATTTTTTTGCAGAACATCGTATAGATTTACTAATTCATGGTCATACTCATAGACCTAATACCCACCAAATAAATTCTGGCACTCGAATTGTTTTAGGTGATTGGCATAAAACTGGCTGGTGCCTGATGCTTGATGAACAACAGCAAGAATTAAAAGAATTTACTCTGTAAAACTATTGTTTATTAGAAAATAATACTGTATAAATATACAGTATTTTAAATCCCATGACTATTAATTATCTCGGTTCAATATCGGCAAATGATCTGCCTGCCACTTTTACAAAATTTTTTGTAGAGCCAGTATCTGTAGGCTTTCCGAGTCCTGCTAATGATTACCTAGAAAGCCCGATTGATCTTAATCAATACCTTATCAAGAATGGAGCAGCCACTTTCTTGGTAAGAGTATCTGGAGATTCAATGTTAGATGCAAATATTGCAGACCAAGCTATCCTAATAGTTGATCGAAGTCTTAAACCAAAGCATGGCAGCATTGTGGTTGCTTCTCTAGACGGAGACTTTGTATGTAAACGATTGTTGCTTAAGCCTCGACTGTGTTTGTTGCCAGAGAATTCGAAATACAAGCCAATCTATATCCAGCATGGTCAAGATCTCGATATCATGGGAACAGTAACCGCGGCTATTAATAAATTTGAATGAGACTTTTAGCATTAGTTGATTGTGATAACTTCTATGCTTCTTGTGAACGAGTCTTTCGACCCGATCTGAAGGAAGTGCCTATCGTTGTTCTATCTAATAATGATGGATGTGTAATTGCTAGAAGCAAGGAAGCTAAGGCCATGGGAATAAAAATGGGTGTTCCGTGGTTTCAGGTCAAAACAGCATATTTAGCTCAAGGAGGCAAAGTATTTTCATCTAATTTTGCCCTATACGGTGATTTATCTAAAAGAGTTATGAATATTCTTGATGGAATGGTAAAAAAAATTGAAGTCTATAGTATCGATGAAGCATTTTTAGATCTACGACATATACCAAATAAAAATGAAGCATATGAGTTTGGTATTTACTGTAGAAACACTATACGGCAATGGGTTGGTATACCCGTGAGAATTGGAATCGCGCCAACTAAAACTCTGACCAAGGTTGCAAGCCATGTTGCAAAAAATATAAATGGTGGCACAGGAGTCTGCTGCCTCAGTGATCAAAAAAACATCTCTCATATTCTTAAAACACTGCCTATTAAGGAGGTCTGGGGAGTTGGTCATAACTTATCCAGACAGCTAAATCAATTAGGCGTATATTCAGCCTATGAATTAGCACAAATGGATATTAGATTTATTAGAACAAAATTTAGCGTTGTTTTAGAGCGCACGGTTAGAGAATTAAGGGGGGAATCATGCATTCAAATAGAAAATCATTCTGAACCAAAAAAACAAATTGTTGTAAGTCGAAGTTTTAAAAATAGAATTGATAACTTAAATGAACTTAAACCACTAATTAGTAATTTTGCAGTGCGAGCAGGAGAAAAACTTAGGCATGAAAAACAAAAATGCTCTCAAGTTTCAGTATTTATTTTAACCAGTAGATTTAATAAACAACTACAACATCGAGGATTTGATAGCTTTCAATTCCCCTTTCCAGTGGATGATACAAGGAGCATTCTAATGGGTGCAAATAACACATTAAATGCAATCTTTAAAAAGAATTATCCTTACGCAAAAGCAGGAGTGTTACTAAGTCAATTTTCACATCCAGCCTTCATTCAAAAATCTCTTTTTAAGGCAACAGATCAACAACACTTAAAACAAGATGAGAATTTAATGCAAACTATAGATAAGCTCAACGTCACCCAAACGCAAATTTACTATGCATCGCAATATCCTACAGGGTTGTCACCTATACAAAAAGAGATGGTATCACCTAAATACACAACGAACTGGTGGGAATTACCAATGACTAAGTAGAAAAATACCTTTCATAGTGAGCTTCAGAAAGTTCTAAAAACTCCGAGTGAATCTGCTCTTTGAGCTCAGCGAGATTTGTATTTGCATGACAATCAATTCCGAATTGACACAAATCTAATTCTTGTGATCCAGCAGCACGGAGAAGATCGAAAATCCAGGTCATTGGATCCAAAGAATCATTAAAATTTATTCCTTGATCATTTAGTCGAGTTGCTAACAGCTCGGCATCAGTAATAGAGAACCTACCCTTCAGAACAGTTAGCTTAAAATTTTCAAGCCGAGAGTTAACCAATTCTTTTTCTGGAATAGCATATTTATTCCAATTAATTACCTCATGAACAAAACGTTTACATCCTTTGCACACATTATCACCGTATGTTGTTGAGCATATTCCGAGACATGGTGTAGTGGCTTTGTTTTTCTTCATAGACTGGATAATACATTATTTCATCTTAGGAAATACAAGGAAACAAAGAATGGGCTTGGGGATTTGGAGATACCACAGTAAAATGACGACCCAGGGAGAAAATTATGCTTCAAGATTACAAAAAACATTGTGAAGAAAGAGAAAAACAAGCAATACCACCTCTGCCCCTTTCTGCACAACAAACTTCAGACCTAGTTGAGTTACTAAAAGCTGAGCATAAAGAATCAGAATTACTAATGGATCTTTTAAGAGAAAGAATTCCTGCCGGTGTAGATCAAGCTGCCTATGTAAAAGCTGGGTTCTTAGCGGATATTACAAGAAGTGAAACAAGCAGTCCTTACATATCAAAAAAAGAAGCTGTGATAATTCTAGGAACAATGCTTGGCGGCTATAACATTCAACCCTTAATCAAGTGCTTAGAAAGCGATGAACTGGGCGAAGTTGCAGCAAATGCTTTAAGTAAAACTTTATTGATCTTTGATGCATTTAATGAGGTTCTGGCTCTTTCAGAGACCAATAAAAATGCAAAAACCGTTATCGATGCATGGGCTGAGGGTTTATGGTTTACTGAGAAACCAGAAATCAAAGAACAAATAAAGTTAACTGTTTATAAGGTACCTGGCGAAATTAATACAGATGACTTGTCTCCTGCAACTGATGCATGGTCAAGACCAGATATTCCATTGCATGCATTAGCAATGTTTAAAATGCCAAGAGAGGGTCTAGACAAGCCTCTTGAGACAATTGAAGATTTGAAGAAAAAAGGAAACCCATTAGTGTTTGTCGGCGATGTGGTGGGGACTGGTTCGTCACGAAAGTCAGCAACAAATTCTGTGCTTTGGCACATGGGTGATGAGATTCCATGCATTCCTAACAAAAAAGAAGGTGGCTTTTGTTTTGGTGGAAAGATTGCACCTATTTTTTTTAATACACTAGAAGATTCTGGAGCTTTTCCAGTTGAGTGCGACGTATCAAAATTAAATATGGGGCAAGAAATCATATTCGAACCATTCAATGGAAAAATCTTAGATGCAAATAGCGGCGAAGTTCTATCTTCATTTGAGCTAAAAACACCAGTTATCCTTGATGAAGTTAGAGCAAATGGCCGTATTCCATTAATTATTGGCAGGCAATTAACAGACAAGACAAGAGAAGCTCTAGGTTTAGAGCCTACCGACATTTTTACTAGGCCTGATGCTGAAGATTTTTCAGATAAAGGTTTTACGCTGGCACAAAAAATGGTTGGAAAAGCATGTGGAGTTACAGGAGTTAGGCCCGGAACATATTGTGAACCAAGAATGACAACGGTTGGATCGCAAGACACAACCGGTCCAATGACAAGAGATGAGCTAAAAGAGCTTGCCTGCCTAGGCTTTTCAGCTGATCTTGTGATGCAATCATTTTGTCATACAGCTGCCTATCCTAAGCCAGTAGATATAGATACACAGCATACCCTGCCCGACTTTATTATGAATCGTGGCGGCGTATCTTTAAAGCCAGGTGATGGAATCATCCATTCCTGGTTAAATAGAATGTTACTTCCAGATGGAGTGGGAACTGGTGGAGATAGCCATACTAGATTTCCATTAGGAATAAGTTTTCCAGCTGGATCAGGATTAGTTGCTTTTGCTGCTGCATTAGGTGTGATGCCACTAGATATGCCTGAATCAGTTCTTGTTAGGTTTAAAGGAGAAATGCAGCCTGGTATTACTCTTAGAGACCTAGTGAATGCTATTCCATATGCTGCAATTCAAAAAGGTCTTTTAACAGTTGCAAAAGAAGGTAAAAAGAATATTTTTTCTGGACGCTGTCTAGAAATAGAAGGTTTGCCGGATCTAAAAGTAGAACAAGCATTTGAATTATCAGATGCATCTGCTGAAAGATCTGCATCAGGATGCACGGTTAGATTGAATAAAGAACCGATTATAGAGTACTTAAAATCAAATATTGTGATGCTCAGATGGATGATTGGAAGCGGTTATGGTGATGCGAAAACTTTAGAGAGAAGAGCTCAGGCAATGGAAGAATGGATTGAAAATCCTGAATTACTAGAGCCAGATGAGAATGCTGAATATACAGAAATAATTGAAATTGATCTTAATGAAATTACAGAACCTCTTCTTGCATGCCCAAATGATCCAGATGATATTAAACCTTTATCAGTTGTTGCAGAGACCAGTATTGATGAGGTCTTTATTGGATCATGTATGACAAATATTGGGCACTTTAGAGCTGCAGGTCACTTACTTAAGAAGTACAAAGGAACAAAGGCTAGATTATGGGTGGTTCCACCAACAAAGATGGATGAAAAACAACTTATGGAAGAAGGTATTTATAATATCTTTGGAACATCTGGTGCAAGAACAGAATTGCCTGGTTGTTCCCTTTGTATGGGCAATCAAGCGAGAGTACTCGCAAACTCAACAGTAGTTTCAACTTCTACCAGAAATTTTCCAAACAGATTAGGGGATGGGGCTGATGTATTTCTAGCCTCAGCAGAACTAGCAGCTATTGCTTCTGTGCTTGGTAAACTACCTTCGCCACAAGAGTACTTAAAATATATGGAAGAAATTAATCCACTTGCTGAAGATATTTATCGCTACTTAAATTTCAATGAAATTGAGCAGTATGTTGACAGCGCTAATGCAGCTGACATTCCGGCTGTAAATATTGTAAGCGCTTAATTAATTTTCTCTGGCAACCTTCTTTTCATCTCTGCGAGATGATTCAAGGTCTTCTAAGTAGTCTGAGCTAATTGAAGTTGGATATTTGCCATCAAAGATAGACATCTCAAAGTTTTTAATCGCAGGATTTCCTTCTTGAGCAGAGGCAATTAAGTCATCTAGATCCTGATAAATAAGCCAATCTGCTCCGATTTCTTTTGAAACTTCCTCATCAGTTCTACCAGAAGCAATCAACTCATTTGTTGCAGCCATATCAATACCATAAAGGTTTTGAAATTTTACTGGTGGAGCTGCAGACGAGAAGTAAACTTTATTTGCACCCGCCTCTCTAGCCATCTCAATTATTCTCTTACTGGTTGTGCCTCTCACAATGGAGTCATCGACCAAAAGAACATTTTTTCCTTTAAACTCTAAATCTAAAATATTTAGCTTTCTCCTCACTGATTTTTTTCTCTCCTCTTGATTTGGCATAATAAAAGTTCTACCAACATACCTATTTTTAACAAAGCCCTGTCTATAGGGAAGTTGCAATGCTGCTGCGAGCTGCAATGCTGCTGTGGTAGAACTGTCAGGTATTGGAATTACTACATCAATATCATGGTCAGGGTTAAGTTTAAGAATTTTTTTTGCTAGCTTCTGTCCCATTCTCATTCTTGCCTTGTAAACAGAAATCTCATCTAATGTAGAATCAGGTCTAGCCAAATAAACGTATTCAAAAATGCAAGGGGTTGACTCAGCATTATTAGAACATTGATCGCTATGCAAATTTCCATCAACATCAATGAAAACTGCCTCTCCAGGATGCACATCTCTTAAAGTTTTAAAGCCTAAAGCAGAAAAAGAAGCATTTTCTGAGGCAATAATATATTCCTTTTTTGTAAAGCCATCTTTTACGCCTATGACCAATGGACGAATGCCTCGTGGATCTCTAAAGGCAAGTAATCCAAAGCCCGTAATTAATGCTACAACCGCATAGGCTCCTTGACACCTGATATGAGTTTTTTTAACAGCTTTAAAGAAATGCTTTTTAGAGGGAAGGATTGCTCTTTGCTTTCCAAGTTCATGGGCAAAGATATTAAGTAGGACTTCTGAATCTGAGTCAGTATTGACGTGACGCATTTCAGCATGAAACAATTCACGAGCCAGAACTTTAGAATTTGTTAAGTTTCCATTATGCGCAAGACTGATGCCGTAGGGGGAATTTACATACATTGGTTGAGCAAATTCTTTACCGGCACCCCCTGCAGTTGGATACCGAACATGGCCAATTCCATAATTACCAAGTAATTTATTCATATGTCGCTGCTGGAAGGTATCTCGAACATAGCCCATAGACTTACGACTATTCAGTCGACCAGTTTCATCACAAACGACCATACCAGCAGCATCTTGACCTCTATGTTGAAGCATTAAGAGAGAATCGTAGATTGAACTAGCTACGTGAGTTTCAGAATATATGCCAACTATTCCACACATTATGTTGTCTCGTAAATTGTGCTGATATCAGGCTTTAGCATAACTGAATTTTTATCCGAGATCATACTTTTAAAAAATTTTTCAGCCATGGGTGCATACCTTTCTAAATAAGTTGAGCTTTTAGATTCTGTTAGGAAACTAGATTGCTTTAATTCTTCTGGTAGAACTAGATAAATAACTACAATTAAAAGAATGCCTCTTATAAAACCAAATAACACTCCTAGCAATCTATCGAAGCCTCCCATGCCTGACCAATGCACTAGACCTCGGAGTAATTTTATTAACCATCCCCCTAAGAATATTATTCCTGTGAAAACAGAAATGATTATCAGAATCCTTCTGATATCAGGGCTATCAATATAATCTAAAAAATAAGAATCTAAGTATGGGTTTAAAAACATTGCCGCTGCAAAGGCGATAATCCACAACAAAAGGGATAAAGTTTCTTGAATAAAACCTCGAAAAAATGCAATTAAACCAGAAAGTGTAATTATCCCAATTAGAAGATAGTCAAAATGAGATACGGCTAAGGATTCCAAGCCATAACCTCGCCGAGTTCTATGCCTGCAATTTGATTAAGGGCCTTTTGATTGTCTTTAATATCCTGTTTGCTAGCAAAAGGTCCAACTAAAACGTTCGTAAGATTTTGATTTGATTGATTTTTTTCAGTAAAGGCGGGAAATCCTGCATCATTAAATGATTTAACTGCATTAGAAACAGCATTTGCAGAGCCAAAGGCACCAATCTTATAAACATATAAATTGAAATCAACCTTATCTACCCTTTCCTTTGCAGAGGGCACAGTATCTTGAGTATCAATCTCAATAAAATCATTTTTGACCTCCTTAAATTCTATTGTCTTCAGCTTAGTTTGATCAACGATGGGCTCAGGAAGTTTAGGGATATTAATTTTAGTGCTTTTTTGATACTTGGGCTGAGGTGAAAGAGCAAAAATTAAAATCCACATTAATATAGTTAAAGCAATAAAAATTCCAAGCAAGCGATTAATATTCATTGTGAAGGATATATCTTTGATAGGATGCTTGAGACTTTTGCTCTCAGATCTTTTCTATGAACAATCATATCAATTGCACCATGCTCTAATAAAAATTCTGATTTTTGGAAGTCCTCGGGAAGGTCTACTCTAACTGTTTGCTCAATAACTCTCCTACCAGCAAATCCAACCAATGCTTTTGGTTCAGCTATATTTATATCTCCAAGCATAGCTATGCTAGCAGAAACCCCTCCATATATAGGATCAATCATTACTGAGATATATGGTAATTTGGCTTCTTTAAGTTTTTCCAATGCGGCTGATGTTTTTGCCATTTGCATTAATGAGACCATAGACTCTTGCATCCTAGCCCCTCCGCTTGTAGAAAAGCATATCAATGGTGCTTTATTTTCTATTGCTGCATCGACTCCTTGAACAAATTTTGTTCCAACTGCTCCGCCCATTGATCCACCCATGTAGCGAAACTCAAAAGCTGCAACTACAATTTCAGCCCCCTCAAGCTTACCTTTACCAATAACAATTGCTTCTTCTTCACCTGTTGAAGTTACAGCCTCCTTGATACGCTGACCATATGACTTCGTGTCTTTAAATTTTAGAATATCTTTAGTAGTAATTTTGGTTGCGAGCTCATCAAAACTTCCACCATCAAAAAAAATAGACATTCTTGTTCTTGCGCCAATACGTAGATGGTGATCACACTTTGGACAAACAAAAAGTGATTTTTCTAACTCTGGTTGATATAAGATGGCTTCGCATGCAGGGCAATTATTCCAAAGGCCATCAGGCACCTTGCTCCTTGATGACTCTGAATCACGATTTGAACCAATCGATGGTATTAGTCTTGTTAGCCAATTCATCTGGTTATTGCTGCAGCCATTTCATTAAGATAATTATATATTCTTTTAAATTCTTTTTGATTAGATTGCTCGTGTATCATTTGAACTATACTTGAGCCAATGACAATCCCATCAGATATTTTGCTTAAATTTAGAGCATCATCAGGTGACTTAATTCCAAAACCAGCAAACACTGGAAGCGAAGTTTTCGATTTAATAAAATTTATACTTTGCTCTGCTTCGCTGATGTCCAAATGAGATGATCCTGTAACACCCCTAAGAGTAACGTAATATATAAAACCTGAACTCCTATCACATATTTTGGTTATTCTATCCTCACTAGTAGTAGGGGCTATCAATGAGATTGAAGCAAGATTTTTATTTATAATACCAAGATCTTCAAGATTACTCTCACCAGGAACATCAACAATCAAGACTGCATCAGTTCCAGATAGATGTGCTTTTTTTATAGCTTGAGAATTAGCTAAAAAAGTATTCATATAGCCCATTAGAATAATTGGTGTTTCAGTATTTTTTTTTCTAAATTCTTTTACGAGCAAGAAAATATCATTAAGAGATATATTATTCTTTAGCGCCCTATCATGAGCAGCTTGAATAATTGGCCCTTCTGCAATTGGATCTGTAAATGGAACGCCCACCTCAAGAATATCTACTCCCGAGTTAACGAATCCATGCATGAGCTCAAGAGTTGAATTTATGTTTGGATCACCAGCGACTAAATATGCAACCAGTGCTTTTTTAGATTCATTCTTTAAAGAAACTATTTTCTCATCCAATCTAGTCAAGAGATATTCCATCCATAGTGGCAACAGTATTAATATCTTTATCTCCTCTTCCAGAAACATTAATTACAATATGTTGATCAGATTTATAATTTTTAGCGATATGCTCTAATGCAGCAAATGCATGAGCAGTCTCAAGAGCAGGCATAATTCCTTCAAGCTTAGTAACTAGATGGAATGAACTGAGGGCTTCTTCATCATCTACAGCTATATAATTAGCTCTTCCAGAATCTTTTAAATTTGAATGCTCTGGTCCAACTCCAGGATAATCTAAACCAGCTGAAATAGAATGTGTGTCTAAGACCTGCCCATTTTTATCTTGCATGAGATAGCTTTTTGCTCCATGCAAAATTCCTGGCTCTCCATCATTCAAAGGAGCCGCATGCTTGCCACTCATTAAACCACTGCCAGCAGCTTCAACACCAATTAATTCAACTTTAGATTCCTCAAGAAACGGGTAAAAAATTCCCATTGCATTTGATCCGCCACCAACACATGCAACAATTGCATCTGGGTATTTCGAAAATTGTTCAACTGATTGGATTCTTAATTCCCTTCCAACAATGGCATTAAAATCTCTAACTATCATTGGATATGGGTGTGGCCCAGTAACACTTCCAATGATGTAATAAGTATCCTCAATGTTAGTCACCCAATCTCTCATAGCCTCATTTAAAGCATCTTTAAGTGTTGCAGTGCCTGAATCTACAGCATGAACCTCCGCACCCAGCAGCTTGATTCTATAAACATTCAATGACTGTCTTTCAACATCTGCCGCTCCCATATAAATGTGACACTCAAGACCAAGTCTCGCTGCAACAGTTGCAGTTGCTACTCCATGTTGTCCTGCTCCTGTTTCTGCAATAATTCTTTTCTTTCCCATCGCTTTAGCAAGCAATATTTGCCCAACAGTATTATTTATTTTATGGGCACCTGTATGATTTAAATCCTCACGTTTAAGCCATATTTGAGGGCCAGAGTAGTGATCTGTTAATCTTTTAGCAAAATATAATGGCGAGGGTCTGCCCACAAATCTAACTAAATCTTGATCAATCTCTTCAATAAATTCTGGTTTATTTTTAAGCTTTGAATATGTTCCATCCAACTCTTTTAGAGCATGCATAAGAGTTTCTGGAACGAACTTTCCACCATACTCACCAAAAAAACCATCAGCGTTTGGTAAGTTAGTTAAATTATCCATTTTTAAAATTTATTATGATCTGATCCATCAGAGTTTTATCTTTAATTGCGAGTGATGATTCTACCCCAGAGTTCACATCAATACACCAAGGATTTAAGGTGACCGCCTGCTGAATGTTATCAGGATTTATTCCGCCAGCAATTACAAATTTTTCCTCAAGTGCAATTTTTTCTAGCAAGGTCCAGTCAAATACTTTTCCAGTTCCTCCATAAGCATCATTTGAGAATGTTTCAAGCAATAAGGCATCTGCAGAAGGGAAATCATTTACTTTCTCAAAAGATTGGATATTTTTAACTCTGATAGTTTTCCAAAATGATTGATTAAATTGTTTGCAAAAATTTTCATCTTCATCACCATGAAATTGCAAAATTGAATTTTCAATTTTAGCAATAATATTATTAACCTCGTCAGCTGATGGGTTTACAAAAACAAAAACTGGTGATGTGTCATGAAAGTTAAAATTTTCTAGGGAAGCTAGAAAATCATCAGAAATTTTTCTTGGGCTTTCATTGGCCATTATGAATCCAACAAAATCAAAGCCTACTTCGCATGCATATTGCAATATATCTTTATCGCGTATTCCGCAAATTTTTAATTTCATTATCTTGGGTTGATTAAAAAACTTAATGGGTGAGTAATTTTTTCTTTGATATCTAAATTGATTTTTTTATAGTCAGCACCAACAAAAAAAAGCCCTTGGGCTTGAGCTGTCTTACCAGCAATTTTTCTATCTTGAGCATTTAAAATAGTCTTCATATTTTTTTTAGAACCTTTAGATATTTCTAACAATGTACCAATAATAATTCTAACCATATTATACAAGTATGCATTTGCACAAAGACTGATAATTATAAAGCCATCCTTTTGCTCAATCTCAATACTTTTAATTGTACGTACTTGATTTTTTGCAGTACATTTAGATCCTCTGAATGAATTAAAATTATGAGTTCCAATTAAATGAGCTGCCTCAGCTCTCATAATTTCTATATCAATTTCATATTTTTCCCAATACATATAATCTCTTAAAAAAATTGGTTGAGTCTTACCGTTATAAATAACATAAGCATATGACCTATTCATAGCATCAAACCTTGAATGAAAATCGTCAGGTGCTTTTTGAATAGAAGAAACGGAAATATCACTTGGTAATAACGAGTTAATACCATTAAGCCATTGACTGGGCTCTCTATGATCGTTGGATGAGAAGTCAAAAACCTGGCCTATTGCATGTACACCGGCATCAGTTCGACCTGCATAATTGATTCTTTCCTCAAGTTTTCCTACAGATGAAATTGCTAACTCAAGTTGATCCTGCACGGAAGATGAATTCTTTTGAGATTGAAATCCTGAATAATTAGAACCATCATACTGACAAATGCCTACAAATCTCACAATTTATTTCTTTTCTTTTAAAAGTAAGCGAGCTTCAGAAATAATTGATTGATTTGATGAATTAGCTATCAACTGATCTAATATTTTTACTGCACTATCCCAGTCATCCATTTCAATATAAGTTCTAACTAGATCTAATTCTTGAGTTTCAATATCATTGGTTATGCTTAAATTGGTTTGGAAAGTATTATTGCCAACTTGCAAATCTTCTTCCACAGCCGCTCTAGTAAATATCGGCCTCTTGCTGGATCGGATCAGCATATAAGAAATTGCAAAACCTAAAAACAAAGATAAAGCTCCAACCCAAAATAGATCTTTAAGATCAAAAGCTTGAGAATTATTTGCGACATTAGATTTTAATGAGAGATCAGATTCTGATTGAAATTCAATGATTGAAGTATTCTTTGAAACTATTTCCGAAGCATTTAATTGAGAGTTATCTATTTTCTTTATTGGAACAGGATTTGATTGTGGGGATGGACTCTTTATTGAATCTTCATTGATATCTGATTCAGTAAAAATTTCTCTAGGTGCAGTTAATTTTAAAATTGGTTTTACTGATGATCGTTTTAATTGATTGTTCCTTGCATCCATGAAAGCAATAGATTCTTTTGCAGCAATAACTGAAGTTGAAGCAACTAATGCTTGAGACGGCAAAACAAGATCTATATCCCCCCTCACTCTATTGATATCCTCATCTATAAATGCATTTGGATTCTCAAGGTAAAAGCCCCACATAATTTGATAAATTGAAGCATCATAGTTCTGGGCTACAGATTTAGAAACGCTCCATATGGTTTCCACCTTACTGCTTGCGATACTCTTAGGCTCTTCAGTCTTATCGTTCATATCATTGCTAGGCTTTGAAAGAGAAAAAGCATTAGACTCAATCAAATCAGAATCTTCTTTAATAGTCTCTTCAGATAGTATTTTTTCTAAATTATATTTTTGTGGCTCGCCATAAATCTTTTTTGCAGGGAGTTTGAAAGAAACTTGTGATTTTGCTTTAGGGGCGATATTATTTTGGGGAAGAAATATAAAAATATCTTTTTTTAATTCTTGTTTAATATTGATTCGAAAAGAAACATAATCTTCTAAAAAATTATTAGATATAGCTAAAGTTAAGCGCTTATAGTCTTCAAGATTTTCAAAAATTCTATATTCAAAATTAAAATCGGATAGCTCGTCATCTGATTTAAAATTACTAATAGAAATATCATCTTCATTAAGATTGCTGGTTGAACTAATCTTAATTTGCACCAAATATAATCCCTCTGAATTAATTTCTACATTTGGACTACCAATAATTGTTATTGCAAAAAGGCTATCGCTCAGCAGAGCAAGGAAGAAAAGAAATTTTTTCATTTTGACAAATTAATACTCAATAATTCTTCGCATATCTGAACTGCATTCAAAGCAGCTCCTTTGCCATAAACATTATCAGCAACTATCCACATTGAAATCCAAGAGTCGCCATCAAGCTTTTGCGAGCGAATGCGTCCAACGTAAACATCCTCAGTATCAGTTGCATTCTCCGCAGGAGTTGGGTATTCCTCTTCTGAAGGATTATCAAGCACTTTTATGCCAGGTGAATTTTCCAAGATCTCAATAATGTCTTCTCGAGAGATTTCTTTAGATACTTTAAAAAATACAGCTTCAGAATGCCCATTAAATACTGGCACTCTTACACAGGTTGCCTGAACTTGAATGTTTGGATCAAGAATTTTATGAGTCTCCCAAGTTAATTTCATTTCTTCTTTTGTGAAATGATTATCTAAAAAAATATCGCACTGCGGAATAACATTAAAAGCTATTTGTTTAGGATATACAGGGGCCTGATTTGCTGAATCGGTAAAATATGTTTGATTATGAAGCTCCTCTAATGCAGCCTTTCCAGTTCCTGAGACAGCTTGATATGTAGCTATATTTAAAAACTTTATTTCTGCTTGATCATGAATTGGTTTTAAAGCCATAAGCAGTTGAGCAGTAGAGCAATTTGGGTTCGCTATAAGTGATGGTTTAATTAGGTTATGGAGAATTTCTCCATTAATTTCTGGAATAATCAGAGGTACATCCTCCTCGTAACGAAAATTAGAAGAAAGATCAACAACAAAACTTCCCTCTGTAACAAATTTTCTTGCATATTTTTCTGCAACACTTGATCCAGCAGAGAATATTATAAATTGACCTTTTTCTGGGCTAAAATTTTCCAATGACGCAACTTGATATTGTTTATTATTAAATTGAATTGGAGATCCAACCGTTGAGTTACCAAGAGGTATGAATTGATCTACAGGGAATTCTCTTTTTTCTAATAACTGGATAATTTTTGTTCCAACAACACCAGATGCGCCCACTAGAGCCAGAGATACTCCTTTATTCATTCTCATTCTTTAATATATCGATTAAAGACGGGGCCACTTCTTGAGTTTTCATAAATTCCTCAGAAGTGGATATATCTTTTGTCCTATAGCCTTTGCTTATAAAAGTTTTAATCGCTGATTCAATCCTTCTGGCAAGATCAACTCTTTCAAGCGAATACTCAAACGCCATTGCGAGAGAAGAAATCATTGCAATGGGGTTTGCAATACCTTGACCAGCAATGTCAGGAGCACTTCCATGACATGGTTCATACATGCCTTGAGAAGAACTATTTAAAGATGCAGAAGGAAGCATTCCAATTGAGCCACTTAAAGTGGCCGCAATGTCAGAGAGTATATCTCCAAAAAGATTTCCAGAAACAATGACATCATATTGATTTGGATTTAACACTAACTGCATAGCTGTATTATCAGCAAGCTGATGTGATAGCTCTACTTCAGGATAGTCTGCGCTCATTTCAGAAACTATGTTTCTCCAAAATTTTGAAACTTCTAAAACATTAGCTTTTTCAACGGAACATAATCTCTTATCTCTATTCATTGCAGCTTCGAATGCAACCCTTGCGATTCTTTTGATCTCATCTTCGTTATAAATCATTGTATTAAAACCATACTTAGGAGTTTCATTTTCAACAATTCCTCTAGGTTCTCCAAAATACACTCCACCTGTAAGTTCTCGTACAATCAAAATATCTAGATTTTCTATAATATGATTTTTTAGCGGAGATGCAGATGCAAGTTCGTTAAACAAAAAAGCAGGCCTCAAATTAGCAAACAAACCAAGAGACTTGCGCAATCCCAGTAACGCTTGCTCCGGTCGAACATCCCATCCAAGATTATCCCATTGCGGTCCTCCTACAGACCCAAATAAAATTGCATCTGAATTTTTTGCAATATCTAAAGTTTCCTCAGTGAGGGGTGAGCCAAACTCATCATAAGAAGAACCACCAACCTTTCTCTCTGAAATTTGAAAATCTAGATCTTGCTCTCCAATTAGATAATGCAAAACTTCCATCATTGACGAGGTAACCTCTTGGCCGATGCCATCTCCTGGAAGAATTAATATTTTTTTTGTCATTCTCTTACTCAATTTATGTAATCAAAAAGCCAAGGTCTTTGTTGTCTTCTTTTTTGCTCAAAAGCTTCAATATTTATTTTATGTTTTAAAGTAATATCAACGTCATCTAAATTGTTAATAATGCGATCAAGCAGACTATTTTTTACCTCAAAAGAATAAAAAGAGTCGCCATCGAAATTAAGAACTTTTTTCAATAAATCAATCTCATAGGTGGCTGGAGAAGAGCTAGAAATTTTAAATAGATGATTAACCTCATCTTTGGTAAGTGTGATTGGAAGAACTGAATTCTTGAAACAGTTATTGTAAAAAATATCTCCAAATGAGCTAGCGATAACTGCCTTAAAACCAAAGTCCCTCAAAGCCCATACTGCATGCTCTCTGCTAG
>Ga0115012_10000933_pt1 | contig 16704 bp, 8 predicted proteins | sample TroAtlMetagenome_FD_88706 | JGI IMG/M metagenome (GOLD analysis project Ga0115012, IMG submission 88706) | Marine eukaryotic phytoplankton communities from Atlantic Ocean - Tropical Atlantic ANT10 Metagenome | ecosystem: Environmental > Aquatic > Marine > Oceanic | place: Tropical Atlantic Ocean...
ACTTCAGATCAAATAATCTGGACTGAGCAAGGAAGATTACACACAAGATATGCTAACTGTCTACCTCAAGGTAACGCTGGTGCTATGCCAGCTGCCGGTGCACAAGCGGCAATTGCAGCAAATGCTGCATCTGGAGGTGTACTTAACTTTAATGTACCTGCTGCTGCTCAACCTACAAGTTTAGGTGTAAGCTCGCAAGCTACTACACAATGTAACTTTAGAGTCGGACAAACTATTATGGTTCAAGTTCAAACAGGAGCTGCTACAGCTGTTGGGGGAACTGGAGAAGTAATCAAAGGTGTTTGTACTGCTGTTGGAGTTGGTGGTGGTGCTGCTGGTGCTGGACAACAATTCCAAATTCAAGCTTATAAAGCGCATGGTGCAATTGCTGCTGGAGACAGATTAACAGCCATTGCTTATGGATCAGAATTTGCAAAAGGCACTGGAAACTTTACTGAAAAGTTAGATCCAGGATATGCTACATTTACTAATTCTCCAATTATTCTTAAAGAAAATTATCAAATTAATGGCTCTGACACTGCTCAGATCGGTTGGATTGAAGTTACTTCTGAGAATGGTGCAGGGGGTTATTTATGGTATATTAAATCAGAACATGAAACAAGATTACGTTGGGAAGACTATTTAGAAATGTCTATGGTTGAAGGCGTTAAATATACTGCTGGAGGTGCCGCTATTGCGTTAGGTACATTTGGGGGTAGTTTAGCTGCTCAAAATGCTAGAGGTACTGAAGGATTCTTTGCAGCTCTTGAATCAAGAGGAAACGTTTATACTGGATTTGGTGGCCAAGCTTCTGTTGGAGCTGGTAACGGTGCTCTTACTGATTTTGATGCCGTTCTTAAACAACTAGATAAACAAGGTTCAATTGAAGAAAATATGCTTTTCTTGAATAGAGAACTTTCTTTAGAAGTTGATGACATTCTTGCAATGCAAAACGGTACATATGCTGCCACTGGTGCTAATACTAAAGGTACTTCTTATGGGGTATTTAATAATAGCGCTGATATGGCTCTTAATTTAGGGTTTACTGGTTATAGAAGAGGTTCTTATGACTTCTACAAAACTGACTGGAAATATCTTAATGATTGGTCAACTAGAGGAGGTTTTGGTGATGTTGAAGGAGTATTAGTTCCTGCTGGAACTTCTACTGTTTATGATCAAAATCTTGGTCAAAACATCAAGAGACCTTTCTTACATGTCAGATATAGATCTTCAGAGACGGAAAATAGAAAAAACAAATCTTGGATAACAGGATCTGTTGGAACTCCATCTCCTACAAGTGATATTGATGAAATGAAAGTTAACTACCTAAGTGAAAGATGTCTTATCACACAAGCTGCTAATAATTTCGTATTATTTAAAGCTTAATTTTTTTAACTATAGGATACGGGCCCTTCGGGGCCTCGTGTTCTTATTTTATATTATTTTATTATGACAACACAAACACAATTAAAAAGCAGTCTTCCTGAGATAGAAAAAAATTGGGAATATAAAGATAGAACGTATATTTTAAAAGGGGAATATTCACCTGTATCATATACAATTCAATCCAGACATACCCCGAGAAAACCTTTAATGTGGTTTGACGAAGGGTTAAAAATGAATAGAGAAATAAGATTAGCGACTAATCAAAAGTCTTTATTTGTAGATGAACAAAATGGTTTTGTTACTTTAACTCATATTATGTTTCAAGATGGTGTATTAAATGTACCTAGAACTGAAATAAATATGCAAAAACTTTTATCTATTTATCATCCAGATAAAAATAAAATTTGGGAAGAAGTAGATGTAAGGAAAAAAGCGGCTGATGAAATTGATACATTAGAGTATGAATTACAAGCGTTAAATTTAGTACAACAATTAGAAATAGATCATTTAGAAGCTATTATGAGAACTGAATTAGGTTCTTCAGTAGGGTCACTATCTTCTAAGGAATTAAAACGCGATGCTTATAAATTTGCTAGACAGTCTCCTTCATTATTTATTGAGCTGTCTCAAGATGAAGATATAAAGTTAAGAAATTTAGCCAATCGAGCAGTTGAACAAGGTATAATTATGTTAACAGATGATAATACTGTGTTTAAATTTGCTAATGGTAAAAAAATAATGACTATACCTTTTGACCAACACCCTTATGGTGCATTGGCACAATATTTTAAGACTGATGATGGTGTAGACCTTATGAAATCTTTAACAAAAAAACTTGCATAAATACTGGGTATAAGGTGAGAAATCAACCTTATACCATCAAATAAATAAAAATAAATAAATGGTTAATATAAATAATGTATATCAAACAGTACTTGTTATAACCAACAAAGATAATAGGGGGTATATAACGCCTGATGAATTTAATAGGTTAGCTGAACAAGCTCAAAACGAAATATTTGCAAGTTATTTCGCTAGAGAAGCTGGATACGAATTAAGCGCTTTTGTAGAAAGTGATTTTTCAGATCCTACAACTTATTTAGCAGAAAAAATAAATGTATTTTATAAAGCAAGTGATTTAAGTTTAACTAGTGGAGTTTTTACTTACCCTGATGATTTATATAGAGTAGGGGTTATTTCCGTTGATGGAAAAGTCGCAGATAGGGCTTCTCATGAAGAAATTAAATATATTAACCTATCTCCTTTAACAGCTCCGGTTGCTACTCAACCTGTTTATACTCTAGGAGACACGGGTGTTACTGTATATCCTGATACTGTAACCACTGGTGTAAAAGCAGATTATTTAAAAACACCTATTAGACCTAAATGGGGATATGCACTTCAAGGTACTGTTCCCTATTATGATCCTACTATATTTGACCCTTCTACAGATAGTTATGACATCCCAGCAAAATCTTATGATTTTGAATTGCATCCTTCAGAAGAAAATAATTTAGTTATAAGAATATTAACTTATGCGGGAGTTGTAATTAAACAAGGTGATGTAACAGGATTTTCACAAGGAAAAGAACAACAAAACGCAGCAACTGAACAATAATGGCAATATCAAGAAAACCTTTAGACGTCGATAATTACTCAGCATTAGATGGGGGAACAGGATTAGCTATTCCAGGATATTATAGAAGAACCAACCTTAACGATGTAATTAACAACTTTGTTGTTGCTTATGTTGGTGATGGTAAGGTTCTAACTAAAATTCCAAGATATGAAGTAGCTTTTTGGGCACAAAAGGCAGTTCAAGAATTTAGCTATGATGTGTTTCATTCTGAAAATTCTATGGAGATTCAGCTAAGTGATGCAAGACAGATGTCGTTACCTTCTGATTATGTAAACTATATTAGTATAACATGGACAGATAATGCTGGCATTCAAAGAAAAATATTACCAAGTAATTTAACTAGGGCGAACAAGGGTGTTGCCCAAGATGAAAATTACCATTATTTATATGATCAAGACGGTAATATAGTATATGCAGAAACTTCTGAAACTATTGATAGGTTTAAAGATAGGGCAAGTATTATAGCTGAAGAAAGAGCGAATGATTATTATTATGGATATTTTTATGATTCAAATTATGCTTATTATGGGAGAAGATATGGGCTAACACCAGAATTCCAAAATGCAAACGGAACTTGCATAATTGATCTTTCTGCCGGACAAATTTATTTTGATTCTTCTATAGAAGCAAATACTTATGTGACTTTAAATTATATTTCAGATGGTTTAGGTGATAATGGTAATTTTGATAATGTATATGTCCCTAAAATGGCTGAAGACGCTGTTATGGCTAGTATATTATATAATTTATCTAAACTCCGCCCTTCAGCGGCTGGTGCAGCTCCATTGTATAAGAAAGAAGCTTCTGCAAAAATGCGTAACGCTAAAATACGAATAGCTAATATGAAACCTGCAGAAATGGCTCAAATATTCCGTAATAAAGCTAAATGGATTAAACATTAATAAAATTTTATGCCAGAAATAAAAAGAGTCTTTAATGTCGGTAAAATGAACCGAGATTTAGATGATAGAATAATACCTGCTGGAGAGTACAGAGAAGCTTTAAATGTTAATATTAGTCAATCTGAAGGCTCAGATGTTGGTGCAATTGAAAATTTATTAGGTAATGAATTAGTAGCACCAGTGGCTCCCTTTGCGTGGCAGTTCGACGGTATTAGTGGTACTCAGTGTATTGGATCTTACAAAGATAATGGCAATGAACGTATTTACTTTTTTGTTACTAGTAATACTTCTTATGACGAAACCAACCCTACGGCAGCAAGACATGGAATTTACGAGTATGATCAAAAAGCCAAGCAGTTAACAACTTTAGTTTATACTAATCAATTAAACTTCCATGAAAAGTTTCCTATATCCGGAATAAATTTTGTAGATGATTTATTATTTTGGACTGATAATAGGAATGCTCCTAGAAAAATAAATGTAGAAAGAGCTAGAGAAACTAATGGCGCATATTATACAAGTGCTAGCCAAATTGATGACCTAGTATCAGTATGTAAATTTGCACCTTATGAATCTGCAAGTATTTTAAGTGTAGGTACAACAGGCCAAGATGGTCAGACTATCACTTCTAATTTTTTACAAAATAAGCTTATAAGGTTTTCCTATCGTTGGAAATTTGAAGATGGGGAATATAGTGTACTAGCCCCGTTTACTCCTATTTGTTTTTCAAGACTAGGCCAACCTGATACTATAAGTGTAAATTTAAGTGATTTTGGGGAAATAGAAACTTTTGTAAATGCTATTAAAGCAGTTCAATTGCAAATTCCAACTCCACCAGGTTTTGGTATTACTAATGTAGAGTTGATTTATAAAGAATCAATTGGGGGAACTTTATATGTAGTAGATGATAAAGAGGTAACTACAGAATCATTTGTAAACTTTTTTTATGAATCTCAAGATCCATTTAGAACTTTACCTCCAGACCAATTAACAAGGGTTTATGATGCTGTTCCTAGAAAAGCATTGGCTCAAGAAGTTGCGGGTGGTCGATTAGTATATGGAAATTTTTTACAAAATTATGATATACCTGATTTAAGTTTTACAGTAACGCGCACAGGTGATTCAGATGCAAGACACCCTCAATTAGATTATCTTTCTGTTAAGTCACGAAGGACTTACCAAGTAGGCATTGTATTAGCCGATAAATTTGGTAGACAATCACCAGTTATTTTATCTAGCAATGGTAAAGACACATTATATGTAGATCCTGGTTATGATAATGCAGATACTACCACAGCATTTAACGCTTTAAGGGTGACATTTAATGATATTACTCAAATTCCTAGTTGGGCTTATTCATATAAAATAGTAGTTAAACAAAGAGAACAAGAATATTATAATTGGATATCTGCTATTACAGGGGCTAATGTTGTAGCAAGACTTGGCGATAGTATTAATAAAGTGCCTAGAGATCAAGCTGCGGTAATTCCCCCAAGTACTTCAGCAACTATATCGCCCTGTAATACATCAGTATATCCTAAATATGTAAACGGAAGCAACGTATATAATGCTACTTATGGGGCATTAACTAAAGTTCAATCTATTAACAACCCTGCTGGTACAGCTAATGTTACTACCATTGATAATTCTGGTACATCTATCTCTGCTGGTGTATGTGTCTATGAAACTAATCCTGTTGAATCGGAATTAGATATATTTTATGAAACATCCACTGGTGGTTTAGTATCTGCTATTCCTGCTACGGCTATTGATGTTGATTTCTTTAATTGTTATTTATTAACATTTGATCCAGGAGGCATAGGGGATGCCCATGTTGAACTTAACAGAATTCGGGCCGGTTATAATGAGCCTTTTTTTGATATAGGCGTTAGAGCATATGTCGTCCAAGAAAATTTTTCTGAAGAAAGAAGATTTAATACTTTAATCCACTCAAGTGGATTATTTAATTCAAGAGTAGGTATAAATTATATAAATCAATTTAACGAAACTGAGGGAGGCTTAACAGTATCTTTAGATCCACAAAATGGAGGAATACAAAAATTATTTGCAGATGATACTCAAGTAGAGATTTTTCAAGAGGATAAAGTATCAAGATCACCAATCGATAAAGACTTTATTTACTCAGCTGAAGGCGGGGCAGTTCCTGTAACTAGTAATAGTCAATTTTTAGGTACTATTGCACCTTATGCTGGGCAGTTTGGGATTGCATCTGACCCTTTATCTTTTGCATCATATGGGTTTGTAAGATATTTTGTAGATAGAAACAGAGGGGTGGTGTTAGCATTATCTGGGGGACAAATACAAGAGATTTCTCAAATTGGGATGGCCGATTTCTTTAGGGATGCTTTAAAAACTGCAACTAAAATAATTGGTGCTTTTGATGAATATAGTAGATTATATGTGCTTTCCATTATCGGTCAAGGATATGATGGTAATCCAGATACTAATATTGATACAGCTGCAGATGGGTATTTAACATTAACTTTTGATAATAGAGCTCAAGGGTGGTCTAGTTTTTGCTCTTTCTTGCCGGAAAGTGCTGTTTCATTAAACAATATATTTTATAGTTTTAAAGAAGGAAAATTGTGGCAACACCATAGTAAAAATGTAGATCACAATAAATTTTATGGGGGTAATGTAGTAAGTTCTCATGTAACCCCTGTATTTAATGACAGTCCTTCCGCAATTAAGCAATTCAATACATTAAATTATGAAGGTACAGAAGGTTGGGATTTAGCATTTGTAGAAACAGATTTAGGGAGTATTGGAACTATCCCCACACCTGCAACTGTTTATAATACTACACTACAATTACAAGGAACAGCACCCAATTCTACTTTTAGTGGCTCAAATACTTTTATGGGTAAAACAGGAGAAACTGCTGCGTGGGTAATTTTTGCAGAGCCCATAACTTCATCTTATGAATTTGTAGATCCTCCAGGAACCCAAATTGTATTAACATCAGGCCCTGGTAGTGGTTTAACTATTACTAACCCAACAGAGGTTACTAATGGAAATCAATTAGTATTTTATGTAACACATACTATAGGAACTAGTAACACTACTCAAACACTAGATATAACCGGAAGTGGAGCTTCTTTAGCATTTACAGTAGCATTATTAACAGTAAATATTTTTGACGTAATCTCTAATTCTTCAATAACACCTGCGGTTAATACTTTTACCTCTCAAGGTGCTAATACTATTACATTTGCTACAGCAGCAAATAATGGGTATTATATAGAAGGAGCAGATATTACTATAAATACAAGTGGAATGCCTGCAAGTACAGGCCCTATAGGAACACCGGTATCTAATAGGACAAATGAAAATTTAACTTATAATATTACATGTGTTGTTCCTACTACAGCTACTACTGGTACTATTACAGCCACCGGGGTAGCTACTATTAAACCAACTTTAACGTGGGCAGCTTTAATTGCTGGCACTGGGGGTGTTTTAACTCCACCTATAGGAACAAATGTGGGTGTAGCTTATGATACTTATCCTTATGATTCTGCTGCAAATAGAACTGCAACAATTGTTTGGACTGTTACTGATGATAGTAAAGTATTATTAACAACAAATGATCCTTCGGGAAATGGTACCTATGCTGTAACTTCTAGTGTTGCGGGCGCCTCGATTAGTAGTGAGACATCTAACCAAGGAGAAATTTTAACAAGCACAATAGTATTGCCTGCTATTAGCACCAATACAACTGCAACAACTACTTTAAACCCAGCTACTAATAATGAGGCAACAGCTGCTTTGGGAACTTATGCTACTTTAACTTTTATAGGCACATCTGCTCCCGATCAAATTGTTGGGGATGATGCAGCAGAAAAATCTAATGTAGGTATTGCTGTTCAAAGTTCAGATACTTGGGTATCATTAAATGGAGCTCCTGGGGCTATCAATATTGATGCTTTAGGGCAGTTTACAGTAGGTGTATCAGATAATAATACAGGGGCTGCTAGAACAGCAACTTTAACTATAGCATGTACTAATACTAGGATTAACCCTGTACTAGCTAATAAAACAATAACTATACAACAAGCTTAATATGGCAACAGTCGTTGATTTCCCTTTTCAAAAAAAGGAAGGAAAATTTTTTGCACCACTCGTTTCTTCGGAACCAGATTATATTGTAGTGAATGGTGTTATTCAAGCAAACGGAAATAAAATTATTTCTGGAATAAAAGGTGCCTATGCTAGGATACGATTAACTTTACCAGTTGCTAATGCTGGTACAAAAAAAGAACTTTATGCTTTAAACACAGAGGCAGTAAATTCTTCTAATTAAATTATATGAAATTACAAGTACGAAAATTAAAAGAATCCGATTGGGATTTTTTACCAAAATGGTGGGAAGCTTATAATCAAGAAGGTTTTCCAAGAGATTTTTTGCCTGGAGCCTTTAGAATAGGGGATGAGCAAGAAGATAAAAGAAAAGGTTTAGGGGGTTTTATGGTATGTAAAGGAGATGATCCTATTGCGGCCATGTGGCTTTGGATGACCAACAGTAAGACTGCAATTCCAGCTGTAGTAGTAAGTGATAAAAGTTATCAAGACTCAGACAGAAGTGATGCGTTGCAACTCTTAGAAGATTTTACAACTGATTTTGCTGAAGATATGGGTTATAAATACGCGTTTGCTTGGGCAAAAAAGGGAATGTTATTAGATAAATATAAAAAGGCGGAATATTATCAAGATAAAACGCCGTCATACGAATTAATAATGAAATACTAATGGGAACTATAGTTAAAGGGGTTGCATCGTTGTTTGGAGGTAGAGCCAGACGACGTGAACAAAAAGCAGCCAATCAAGAATTTGAAACTGCAAAAGGAAAATTAGGAGATCATGAATGGGGTGATTACTATGGGGGATTAGAGGCAAATCAATTAGATCCATCTCAAGCTATACAAGCACAGGTGGGTACATTAGGGGATGCATCACAAGCTAAATTAGGGCAATTAGGTGATGCACAAGGCTACTCTGCTCAAGGTTACACTGCTGGACAAACTAATGTAGGTGGATTACTTACAGGGGCGGACACTGGTCTTACAAATACAATGAATAACCTCCAGGTTTCTACTGCTGGTGCCGATAGGGCTTATCGGGCATCTGATGAGGCTTTAGCTGCATCACAAGATCTTGCGGCACAAGCTGGAAGTGGTGCGGGAGGCGCAACAGCTCTCCTCCGCCAGGCGGCACAATCAAAAGAAGGGATATCTGCAGATATTGATAGGCAGGTTAAAGCTAATGAGGCTATGCGCGCAAACGCGGAATCACAATTACAACAAGGACAATTAGCGCAGCAAAATCTAGCTTCAAAATTTGAGTTAGGTCAACAACAATTTAATGTAGGAGAGGCAAATATGGCCTCAAGATTTGGTGCTCAAGCGGCTAATGATGCCGCGCGGTTTGGGGCTCAATCTCAAAATCAATTTGACTTACAAAGGTTTGGGGCTGAAAACCAAATGAATCAATGGAATGCTGGCGTAAACAATCAATTTGGGATGGCCCAATTTCAAGCAGGAAATCAATTTGCATTGCAAAATGCACAAACTCAAAATCAATTTTCATTGCAGAATCAGCAACAAATGAATAACTTTATGTTGCAACAAGCGCAAGGACAACAACAGTTGGACGAGAATAAATGGGGACAACAAATGGAAATGTTTAATATTTCTGCAGGTAGAAAAGGTATGGCGGACCAAGCAAGGGCGAGAGCAACTGGAGATCTTATTGGCGGAATTGCAGAGGCTGGAAATGTGGCTGTTAAAGCGATATCAATGGGTAGCGATCGTCGATTGAAAAAAGATATTAAACTTATTGGCTTATCTCCAAAGGGCCTTAAAATATATAATTTCAAATATAAAGATATTTCTTTTGGTAAAGGTATATTCCAGGGTGTTATGTCAGATGAAATACCTTCTTATGCAGTTGTGAAGCATAATGATGGGTATGATAGGGTTGACTATAGTAAAATAGATGTTGAATTTAAATCAATTAAATAATTATGCCAATTAAAGCTTCATTAAACCATCAACTTCTGCGTCATGCATATACAGACTGGCAAGGCGTCTATTTGGATAAAGCCGCTAGGGAACTAGATACTAATCGGGAAAATCAACGAAAATTACAAGAAGATTTAGAACAGAAAAAATTGAGAGATTATACTTTTGGTAAGTTAAAAGCTGATCAAATGAGTAAGCTAATGGTTTCGTCTGAATCACAGCATCAAGGTGTACAAGATTATTTACAAATGATGGGCGGACAACTAGTAGACAGGCAATCTGATTTAATTAATATGTATCAAGCTGGAAACTTGGATTCTACTCAATTTGCTGCGGAATCAGCTAAATTACAAGCTCAAGTTCCTCAAATAAAAGGATTTGTAACTCAATTAGATGCAGGTTTAGGATTATATTCTACTGGATTAGCTCAAAAAAATTTGAGCAAAGCTATGAACCCAGATGATGATGCCCTTTGGAGAGCTATTACTGATGGTAAAGGGGAGTTTAAGATGGATGATAATAATATATTAGTTTATCAAGGAAAAACTGAAAATGGAGATGATTTTAGTTTCCCTGCTAATAAATTAAATCAAATGCCTATGCCTTTTTTAGAGGTTAATTCTTTTAAAGAAAACACACTGCCTATAGCAATTAAACTAGCAACTCCTGTTGAAACAAAATTACCAGATGGTACTTGGACTAAACAAAGCATGGGGATAGATGATCCCCGCTTTAAAGAAACTATTAGGGCAAGTTTTGATACGTTTTTAGATAATAACGGTGGTGAATTAGCGTTGCGATCATTAGCCGCAGACCATGCTGGTTACACTAGAGAACGAATTAATACTTTATTACATACAGGAGAGTTTGAAGGGCCAGATGGGGAATCTTATGCAAACCAATTAGAATATGAAATGGAACAAGATTGGTTAGCTGCGACTGGACAGCAATATCAAAATTACGTTACATCACAGTTTAATGCTCAAATGGAGAATGCAAATCTTCAACAACAAAAGTTTAATGCGGAGCGAAACAAACTCCCCCAATTTAAGACTCAGGGGGCTGCAGATCGGTATAAGAAAAAACAAATACTTGAATCATTCCCTCCCCCAACTTTAGAAAATAGTCATATTTGGTTAGAGGGTACTGGGTGGAGAATAACACATGATAAAAAGACAAATACTCCTTATTTGATTAAAGGTAATAATCAAAAAACTGCTAGAAAACTTACACCAGAGCAACTTGCTAATCCAGATAGGTTAGCTCGGGTTTTTGCGGGGCTAGCATATGAGATGGGTCCTTCTCAAGTACAATTTAATTATAACTAAACATTTTTCATGGAAGACGAATTTGATTTTTCCCAAGCACCAGTTTTTGACCCTTATACTGCAACGTATGCGTATGACGAGGAGGAAGAGGAAGAAATACAATATGATGAGTTTGGTAACCCAATAGTCCAACAAGCTGTTAGGGCAGAAGAGGGGTTTTGGAATGAGTTATGGCATTCTGTAAACCAGTATTGGACTGCTGCTGGTAATACAGAAGAAACTCTAGATGTTGCGTTTGGAGATGTTACAGATGAAGATATAGAAGAATTTCAAAAAGCATTAGAAGAAGAAGATGCAAAAGGCGGGCCAACCCAATCTATGTTAGATTTTTATGAATCTATGGAAAACCACGGTGGTGGTTTACTAGGCGGGTTTAAAGCATTTTTAGAAAACTGGGAAGTAGGTGTTCAACAAGCGGCTGGATCTTTGGCTGGTTTAGTAAGGACTGGTTTTGAGATTATTGGTGGTGAAAAAACAGCTGGTGCAGTGGGTGCTGGTGCTACTGCTGGGGCAGGTATTGGGGCTGGTATTGGAGCTATGGGTTTTACTGCCGGACCATTAGGCGCTATTACTACAACCGGAGGCGCTATTGCCGGAGGCGTTAGAGGGGCTTATGGTTCTTTAAGTGGATTAATGGAAGGAACGGGTAAAATTTCTGAATTAATGAGAGAACACTTAGACGGTGATTACTCTACTGAAAACATTAGAAGAGTTTTAAATGATGAGGCAATTATGGGTGATATACGGTCTAAAGCCTTAGGTAGAGGGTTAACAATTGCGGCCGTTGATGGAATAACTGGTGGATTAGGTAAAGCTGTAGGAGGAGTTACAAAAGCAACAACTAGATTAGGAATAAATCCAGCTCAAGCTGGGATAGAAATGATAGGTGGAGCGACCGGGGAAGCTTTGGCTCAGCAAGCGGCAGGGGAAGAGTATGATCCAGGGGCTGTAATTTTAGAGGCTACAGCGGGGGTATCAACAATGCCTGCAGAGGCTGCTTTAACTGCTGTTGAAAGATTAAGAAACGCTAAAAAAGATGGCAAAACTCGTTTAGAACAAAGCCCTAAAAAAGAAATTGAAGATGGACCTTCAACATATAGAATTAATGGGCAGCCTTTAGCAAAGGATAATTTTTTGGATATTATTAAAAAAATGTCTCCAGAAGATGTAAAAGATGCAAATGTTACTGTATCTAATGATCCAACTACAAATAAATATATTTCAGATATAATTCGTAAGACTTATGAAAATGAAGGAAAAAAGAAACCTCCTTCAGGTGGTGGAGCTGGTGCCATTATCAATTTAAAAGCAAAAGATAAAGCAAGCGAAAGAATTCAACCTAAAGCAATTGATAATATTCAAGAAAAGTTTATTAAAAAAATAGGGAATTTACAAAGTCAGTTAGAAGAAGTAATTTTAGAAGGAGCTCCGGCTGAAATAGAGGAAAGCTTAAGGGAAGACATTGCTTATCAAGAGGATCTTTTAAGAAAATCTAAAAATGAAGTAAATAAAGAAGTTGACAAATTAAATCCAGATGAAAAAACAGCTTTAAATGAACTTAAAGCACAACAAAGATTATATCAAAATTTTGCTACTAGTGAAAAAAGTAGTGAGGAAGTTAAAAAAGTAGCAAGAGAAAAATTAAATGAAATTGATGAAAAGCAATTAAACATATTTTTAGGGCCATCAAACAGGTCTATTCAATCATCGAAAAAAGCTCAAGAAATATTTGAAAATGAAGGGGTTGAAGCATATAATAAAATTATTGATACCCAAGAAGGTTTAATTAGGCAAATTGCTATTGATAAATTAAATTCAGTTCCTCAAAGACAAAGAAGGCAAGGAGATGTTGAAGCTTTAGTTTCTCAATTAAAATATGGTAAAGAAGGTGCTATAGGTATAATACAAAATTATGATCCTGCTAAAAATCCATCTATATCATCGCATTTAGGACAATTATTAAAAAGAAGAGTTCATAGGGCAGCTAAGGTTGTTGTTCCTCAATTAGATGCTAAAGATTTTGCTGCACCAGAAGTAGCAAATGTTATTGCAGACGAAACAGGAATGGCAGAACCAACTTTTGGGCCAAAAGTTTTAGCAGACATGCTACAACTCCCTACTAAATTAATAGACAAGGCTACTAAAGCCGTCCCTGCAGCTTTACAAAATGTTGTTAAAGCTTTAACTGGTGATAAAGGTAAAACTTTAACTAAAAAGAAAAGAATTGGTTTAGCAGAAAAATCTATTGCTGATATAATTGAAGGTAGAGTATTACCTGAAATTAAAAAAGAATTTGGAAAAAATACTAAAAATAAAAAAGATTTTGACAATTATCTTAATAGAAATTGGATTCCTTTAACTCAAGCTTTTTTAGCACAAAAATCTATCACTAAAGGGGAGGGTATATCTAAAGATTGGGCTATGTTCCCACCTTCTCAAGAACAAGTTTTAGAATATTTTAAAGGTGATGATATTGTAGTTGGAGAAATTAGTAAAAAAACTGGTAAACCAATAACAGCAGAACAAAAAAGTAGAGCAGTGGCTGATAGAAAAGCATCATTAGCGGAAGCTGTGTCTAAACAATTCGCATTAGAATTACAAGAAGAATACCTTAAACAAAACCCTAAAGAAGCTAATGCTATTAATAAAGAAATTAATGAAGGGGTTGAAGAGGATAATATAATAATGTTTAGTGCGAACAAAGCAGAACAAAATAACCCATTGAAACCGCAAGTGTTTGCTAATGTAGTTCAGGAGGTTGATAAAAAGAAATTAGCTGAAATATTACGCAAAGAGTATAAGCCTGCAACTAAGACAGAAGGAGATCCTATTTACCAACGTGCACAACGGGTTTTAGCTGCATTGATGGCGGAAGCTGGTATAGATTTAACTAAGCTTCCGGATTTTAATACAGCAGAGGGTAGAAAACAAATTTATGATGCCCTTATGGATTTAGCTAAAAGAGGCCTTCTTTCAGCAAGCACTATTAAAGCAGCAGCACTAGACGCTTTTGGTGCAACGACTAAAAAAGGGGATTCCACACAGGTTTTAACAACTGATGAAGGGTATGTTAAAAAAAATTCGGATAAATGGAAAAAAGCATTTAAGGAAAGAAGGTTAGTTGAAAATTATAAAAGAGGGGGATTATTTTATTCTACTAATGACCCTTGGCTTGTAGAGCTTTTAAAGGTAGCTGAGGAAAATTATAAAGATACAACTCAGGAACGAATAGATGTATTAGAGAAAAAAATAGCGGAAATTGAAGAAGGTGAAAATAAACCACAAGTAATATTTTTAACTGGAGGTGCTGGTGCTGGAAAATCAACAGTTGCTAAAAAATTTGGTAAAGATTACATTGTGTTGGATAAAGATGTAGAACTCCAAAAGCTAATGAAAGAAGCCGGTTTGCCTGCGGATACAAATCAGCATACTACTGAGCAACGTGATAAATGGAGGGACCTGCAGTCTAAAGCTAGTAATAATATTATTTCTCGAATAGAAGATTTAAAAAAGCAAGGTAAAAATATTATTATAGATGACACTGGGTCTAGCAAGATGGCTATAATGAGATTAAAAAGAGAACTAGAGCAGGCCGGTTATGGATCTAAGATGCTTTTAATTGATTCGTCGCTTGATACGTCTCTTGAAAGAAATAGAGCAAGAAAAGAAAAAGTATTAACCGACACAATGGTTAAAAATAGTATTGAAGCTCTTGCAAAAAATAAAAAAGGTTACCGAGAGGCTTTTAAAGATAATTTTTTTGAAGCTACTAGTGACGCGGTCTCCAATGATCTAATAAATGAATTAGCAGTAGAAGAAACACAAGAAAGGAAGAAAAAACTTGTAGAAGAAAAGGAACGTCTTGAAAAGTGGCAAAAAAGCAATAAACAAGTCAAGCAGGTTGAATTGAAGAAGAGGTTGGGATTATCTCAAAAAGATCTTAAAGGGAAAAAAGTCGCTATAGATTCTAAAAAGCTTAATGAAATTGTTGATGAAAATGCCCCTGCTGTTGAACAAAATCAACAAATAGTAAAAAATGCTATTTTAGATGTATTTAGAGCGTTACAAAACGGCGCTTCAATAGGCGAGTTACAATACTTACTTATTGGAATGTATCAAGCAACCCGAGGTGCTGTTAAAGCTTCATACCCCTTTAAGTGGCATCAAGAAGGGGCGCATGCGGCTTGGCGAGAAGAACATTCGCCACCTGTAAATGAATTGGTTGGGGAATTATTTAAGGCTCTATTTGCTTTTGACAATGAAGCAGACTTAAGTCAAAGAATAGATGATCTGTTTGCTGATGCTTCTCAATATTTAATATCTGTTGAAGCTGATAATGAAATTAATGCCGCGGGGCTTAAAGAGCATTCTGGGTGGGCACTTGGACATGGTGCTAGTGTGGCCCGTATTATAAGTGCTGTTCCCCATTTATTAAATGATATTGTTAATGCTGATGGAAGATCAATGGCCGACGTATATGGGGCGGCTTTAGATGGTATTACTCCTAATCCAGATTTAGAATCTAAACAAGTTCCTGTAGTAGAGCAAAACTCTCAACCAACAGAAACGATGATGCAAAAGGCTAAAGATAATAAATTTAATAATAAAGAGAAAGTAGCACTTACTGAAGCTGAAACAACAGAAGCTTTTTTAGATATTTTAGAAGGAAATTGGAATAGAGATGGTTCAACTTCTATGGAAGTATTTACTGACCCGGATGCAATGATTGATATTTTAATAAATGAATTTGGGCAAACCGAACTTAAAGCTAAAGAAGGTGTTGAACATTTTGGTTTTAAAATTGGTGATAAAATATTTATAAATTTAAAAGCAAAAAACGGGCTAGAAACTGCAGTTCATGAAGCAGGCCATGTTTGGAATAGCATAGTTTACAAGGCTGCTCCAAAAATTTGGAATGGTATTATATCAAGAGTTAAAGAAAGTGGTATGTGGGATACTTATTTAGCTCAAGTGAAAAAAAATAAAGCTTATAATGATATAGTACAACAATATGAAGATGGATCTAATACATTTAATTTAGAAAATGAAATATTTGCTAGAATACTAGAAGACTATGGTGGGAAAAAAGTAAAAAGTAAAGGGTCTAAAATTAATCAAATAGTTGAAGTAATTAAGGAATATTTTAATGAGCTTGCATTAGCTTTAGGTTTTGATCCAACTACTAAAAACTTTGGTGATCTTACTTTAAATGAAATGATTGAACTTGCAGTATCAGAAGTGCTTACAGGAGATCCTTTAGCTAATTTTTCTAAATTAAAAGATTCACAAGATAAATCTTGGTTTAGAAAAACTAAAGCAAATATTGACCCTTCTTTTAAAGCAAATTTAGACCCTGAATATAGAGGACTAAAAGTTTTAAACGAAAGCTATAGAACTAATGGTAGAAA
>Ga0115012_10000934_pt1 | contig 16696 bp, 8 predicted proteins | sample TroAtlMetagenome_FD_88706 | JGI IMG/M metagenome (GOLD analysis project Ga0115012, IMG submission 88706) | Marine eukaryotic phytoplankton communities from Atlantic Ocean - Tropical Atlantic ANT10 Metagenome | ecosystem: Environmental > Aquatic > Marine > Oceanic | place: Tropical Atlantic Ocean...
CTTCTCCCCGAGCAATACAGGCTTGAAGCTTTTCCCCTCACTGGTCCTCGGTGCCTCGATGCCAGAGAGGTCACAAAGGGTCGCGAGAACGTCGAGGAGGTAGATATTACCAGGCGCCCGGGAGCCTGCCCGGATCCCCGGGCCCTTGACGATGAATGGGATCCGCCAGGTGTGCTCGTAGAGGTTCTGTTTCCCCTGTAGCCCATGCCGGCCAATGGCCATTCCATGATCTGCGGTATAAAAGATGTAGGTGTTCTCCAGTTCTCCCATCTCCTCAAGCTTGCGGAGAACCCGGCCAATCTGGATATCAATATTCTCGCTGCAGGCAAACTCTCTCCCCAGTTCATTACGGATGGTTCGCTCATCCCTCCGCTTCCAGACCCCGGGAACGGCAACCTCGTCGCGAACAGTCATGTGAGTATTATCGAAGGGGTGCTGCGGCAGGTATCCTACGGGAAGTGGAGGCTGCTTTGTATTCGCGGGTGGAGGAGATCCCGGATCCGTGTGATTCACCGCCCCATACTTGGCCAGCAATTCCGGTTTTCCATCCCGCACATCGTGTGGGTGAGAGAATCCGAAGTAGATCAGGAACGGAGCCGTGTCCTTTTCCGATTCCCTCCCGGACAGGTAATTGAGGACCTGCTCCGCATGCCAGGCGCTTCCGCTCTCATCCGTGCCTCCCCTCTTGGTCGCATCGTGGCAGACCTTGAACAGCGCGTTAGCCTTGTCATAGCTGTTACCCCGTTTGCAGGTCCGCATGGTGTCATAACCAGCCCGGTTGAAGACCGCCGGGATCGTCTGCATGGCGAGGTCAGGGGGAACCATTGCCGGATTGGAGGCGTGGGGGTTCATGACGCGGTTCAATCGGTCCGGGATGTGCCAGACCGTGCGACCCGACATCACCATGTGCCGGGAGGGCGTGCAAACCCCACCCACCCACGCTCCCATGTGGTGGGCTCCGTCGAAAACCATGCCTCCGGACGCCAGAGCATCAAGGTTCGGAGTTTCCAGAGGCGACTCCGAATTGTAGATCTTCAGGTCAAAAGGAGATTGATCATCGGCGATGATGAACAGGATGTTGGGCCGCTTCTCCGCTGCGGAGCATGGAAGAAGAAAAAGGCACCCTGCCAGAATGAGAAAGAGACCCGGAGGACAGGAAATACTTAAATTTGTCATTAGTTGAACTAGGTTAATTCTTCTTATTACTCTTCTTGCGCTTCCGTCTTCGATCCTCTTTTTCCGTCCCCCGGTCATCCCAGAGCTCGAGATCGAATTCGTTTTTCTGCGCAGGACCGGGCGTGCTGCGACCCCGGTCGATGTAGCTCTGCATAAGGGCGGTCAACTTAGCAGAGACTTCACCTCTCGATACACTGAGATCACTCGTCTCCCCGATATCACCCTGCAGGTTAAACAACTCCCTCTGTCCATTTTGGTGGAAGATCTGCTTCCACGGGCCCTGCCGGATGGCCAACCCACCGGAGGCTTGATGAACAATCGCTTCTCGTACCGGTTCCGAACCACCTTCCAGAAGAGGTAGGATGCTCACGCTGTCCTCCCCCGCCCCGGGAGGAAGCTTTTCCTGGAGAATGTCCACACAGGTCGCAAGGAGATCATTCAGGCAGACCAGCTCAGAACACACCGACCCGGACTTGATCCGGGCTGGCCAGCGCGCTGCAAAAGGCTCCCGGTGCCCTCCCTCGTAGATGCTGCCCTTATCCGCTCGCAAGGGCGGATAGGCGCGCCCAGCCGCGCCATTATCACCAGTCGCGATGACGAGGGTGTTCCTGCTCAACCCCTTCTTCTCCAGTTCATCAAGAATCAGTCCCAGCATGTAGTCGCCCTGATAAACCCAGTCCGCATATTTGCCTCCCTTACCAGCACCCCCTCCCTTTCCGGCAAATTCGGGTGCCGGGGTGATCGGCTTGTGCGGCGGACACATCGGAAAATAGAGGAAAAACGGTTGCTTCTCTGAGCGAGACCGCTCGTCGATATACTCAAGCGCTTTCGCAATCATGAGCGGCTGGTTCTCAACTTCTTCCACATGGGAAACCACAACGTCCTGCTCCAGTATACAGCCGATGTTGCGGGCATGGGTAAACCCGTAAAAGTAATCGAATCCGAGAGTAATCGGCCCCTCCTTGAAGCGGGTCCCAATTACCGGAGTAGACGGCCGGGTCTTCTTGTCTCCTGCCCAACTCAACCCGAGGTGCCATTTTCCGATGCAGGCAGTATGATAGCCGTGGCTCTTGAGAAAGGACGCTACCGTCAGGCGCTCTTTCGGGATGATGGGACCAGAATAAGTATTCAGGACCCCGAATTGCCCGATGCGTGACGGATAGCGTCCCGTAAGGAGGCCATACCTGGTCGGCGTGCAGCTGGCCGCCGCCGAGTGGGCATCCGTGAATCGCATTCCTCCCCGAGCCAGACGGTCGAAAGCGGGAGTCCTGAAAGGTGAATCTCCCCGGTTGCTTGGAGGCTGGCCCCAGCCGAAATCGTCAAACAGGACAAAGACGATATTCGGGCGCTCAATCGCCGCACCTACAGGACCTGTGAGGATTAGCACTGCCAGCAGCACGACGGATGGCACCCGGAAATTCATCTGGTAGTGGCCCCTGGAAGTTCCGTGGCCTCAATTCCGACCTCTTCGACCTGACGTTTGAGCTCAACCTCCAAGTCCGCAATGGCATCCCGATAGGAAGGTCGCCCCGCAACGTTATATAACTGCTCCGGATCCTCTTTTCGGTCAAACAACTCGGCCGGATGACCAGGGATCTTCAGGTAGGTGAAGCGACCGGTCCGGATACCGTAGTGACCCGGGATCCCCCAATAGGTGTAAAACTGGGACTTCCTCCAATCCACCACCTCCTGCCCCTTGAGCAGGGATACCATGCTGCGCCCCTGCATAGCCTCCGGCACCTCCACCCCGGCAAGTTCCAGCAGGGTTGGGGCGATATCGACGTTGATGCAGAGCTCCTTGTTCACGCTGCCGGGCCTGATCAGCCGTGGATACCGGATGAGGAAGGGCATGCGCATGGAAGTCTCCAGAATCAGCCGTTTGTCGTAGAGCCCGTGCTGACCCAGCCAATACCCCTGGTCCGAGGTGTAAACCACCACGGTGTCCTCGGTGAGACCCTCGGCATCGAGATAGTCCAGAACCCGCTTCAGGTTGTCATCGTTACCGGTGGCACAGCGGATGTACTTGTGAATCATGTGCTGGTAGGCCACCCGGATCTTGTCCCGGTCACTTTCAGAATCATGCTTCCACATCTGGTTCGGCGCATCATCCTTCAGATGGCGGGCATAGTAATTCGTGGTCGGGTCCCTCCTGCTGTCCGTCTTGGTGGAATACAGCATGTGGAACTTGGTTCCCTGCAGGAAAAGCCGCTTCAGGTTTGAGTCGGTGTTACGGATGTCCTCATACAGTGAAGGAGGCTCGGGAATGCTCACCCCGGCCAGGAGATTATCATAACGCCTGGCATGACCATAGTCGTGATGAGGGGCCTTGAACTGAAGGCTCAGCAGGAAAGGCCTCTTCCGATCACGAGCCTTGAGCCACTTCAGGGCCATATCCGTATAAACGTCTGTGGAGTATCCCTCCACCTGCTCCCGATTCCCTTCGCTCCCACTGAAAGTTGGATCAAAATACTTGCCCTGCCCCTTGACCGTCATGTGTTTCTCATAGCCCTTGGGCTTACTCCGAAGGTGCCATTTCCCAACCAGCCAAGTCTGATAACCCACCTTCTGTAGCTCGACCGGGTATTGAGGCGAGGCCTCGTTAATGGATCCATTAAGCCCTCTCACCCCATTTTTGTGACTATACTGCCCGGTCAGGATGGTGGCGCGACTTGGGGAACAGATGGAATTGGCACAGGTGAAACTGTCGAAACGCATCCCTTCCTTCGCCAGTCGATCAATGGCCGGCGTCTTCGCGTGGTCCTTGAGATAAGTCCCATAGGCCGAAATAGCTTCAAAGGCATGATCATCCACGAGAACGATCACCATGTTTGGTCTTGCCGCCAGGGTAGGACTACCGCACAGGACACCGAGAAGCAGAATGGCAGAGAGGTATTTCATGAAAGGGTCCTGCCCTGCGCTCCGAGATCTTCGGGAACAAGCCAGTTCCTCAACCTAGGGCTTCGCATTCCTCAAGTCCAGCCTCCCCCCTGCGCCGCATACAGCCGAGCAAGATCGTCCTTGCCCCCTCCCCAGACGGCCATCAGCTTCTAGTCAGAATTAACATGAAGCATCTCTGGATTTTCATTCTCTGCAGCATCGCCCTCATCGCCCCTGTCTCAGCAGGCATGCGGGAGGCGATCTCGTCCGGAGATGCCGAGGCCGTTCAGCAGCTCCTTGCTGCCGGGGCTAGTCCCCATACAGTCGATGCCCCTCCGGGACAAATCACGGTAGGGCCCTCACCCCAAGGGCGTTATCCCACCATTGGTCTTTGTATTTATCACTCCCAACCGCACCTCATTCCACTCTTCGTAGATGCCGGGGCCAATCCAGAGGGAGGTGTTTGCTTTTGGGTCTCCTGTACACCTTTCATGCACAGCGCCGCCTCAGGTGGGCAGATTGAAGCCCTGCGACATCTCATTGCAGCGGGAGCTGATGTAGATCTCATTTCCCCTTTCGGTTTCTTTCCCGGGAATGTCCCACGCAGCTCTCCTCATACGCCTCTCGCAACTGCACTGGCATCCCGTCAACTACAGGCTGCGCGCTTCCTCCTCGATAACGGAGCCAACCCAGCGGCACAAATCTTCGCGGCTACAGACGCTGAATCCATGGATCTCTTGATCGAGTATGGAGCTGCCATCAGGGGGATGAGAATCCCCGAGATATTTCGTCCCCGTTTTAACCGGCAGTTTCTGCAACTACCATTGGCCTACGGGGCTGTAGTGGATGATACCTCGCTCCTCGACATCCTTACCCTCGATGGCAACCCCCTTGATCCTGAGGAACTGGAGTGGCTGCTGGATAATGGAATCAAGATCGGAGGCACCCTGGAGGACCTGACCACCATCCTTCACTTCGCGATCGAGGCTACAATGTCCCTCGCGGAAGTTGAAGTAATGGTAGAGGCGGGGGCCGACCTCAATGCTGTCAATATCAATGGGGTGACCCCCTTGATGCTTGCCCGCGCCCGGAACAGCCACGATATCGCCGACTACCTCGCTGAACAGGGCGGAACCGAAAGTAGTTTGCCCAGCTACGAGCAGGCAATCGTAAACGATAACATCGTCGTCTTGTCCTCCTACCTGGACCAAGGACTGAGCGTGGATTACCGTCGTCGAGGTTGTGGCCATCCAGGATTCCCGGCAGGCCCGCCTGGCCCTGGGCCCGGCGAGCCTGTTCCGCCTACTCCCCGTCCCGAACCTCCAGTTATCATAGCCCTTCAGAATAACGCGCTGGAATGCGCCCGGTTACTGGTCAGGCGTGGGGCAAACCTGAATCTCCAGTACTGCAACACATCTCCCCTGCAGCTGATGATTGAAGAGAATAACCTGTCCGGGGTTCGGTTCCTCCTCGACCACGGAGCCAGCCTCAGCCATCACCTCGATACTCCCCTGCACCTAGCCGCCCGGAACGACCGCCCGGACGTAGCCGAGCTCCTGGTCAACGCCGAATCGATAGCCGCTCTCAACGTCTTCGGAGAAACCCCGCTCGACGTGGCAACCGGGGACACCTTCGACCTCCTCCAGCAACGAAAGGCTCCCGCAGGTCATGGAATCTCCTTCTGGGATGCCATTCGCTCCGGCAACCGGGAACTTATTGAAGCCTACCGGGAAAAAGGACTAGATCTCGAAACCCGTGAGCCAGCATCAGAAGGGAATGCCGGCAACCTGACTCCTCTCCTCCAGGCCGTGGAAAGTAGGCAGGCAGAAATCGCCCTCCTCTTCATCAAACACCACGATAACGTCTTTGCTGAGTCCTCCCTGCTCGAGCAAGTGAGGGAAAACCAACTCAGTGACGTAGAAGAATATCTGCAAAACCTCCTCCGGTTCGACATTGTGCCAGTGCATTACTGGAACGGATATTTCCAGATTTACATCGATTATGCGGGATTTGATGACTTGAACCGTTACCAACTTGAGACCTCGGCTGATCTGGGAAGCTGGGAGACGATCGAGGGATCAATTCATTCCTTTCAGGACAGCACCGAGCAGATTTTTCCACTTCAGCTTCCAGGCAAATCCTCGAAGTTCTTCCGGCTCCGGCGACTGGGAGAGTGAACGCAGAGCTTATCTGTCTAGTCCTTGCGTGAAACGCGGGCGGCGAATCTTTTCAACATGGTCGCGTGTTCCGGTCGACCGGCAAGGTTGGACCACTCGTTGGGGTCAGCCTTGAGATCGTAAAGCTCTTCCTCCCCGCTGGCATACCGGATGTAACGCCAGCGGTCACTGCGCAGGGAGATGTTACCACGATCAAAGGTAGTGGTTACCACCCGTCCCGTGGACTGCAAGGGCTCCCGTAGCAGCGGCTCCAGGGACTGCCCGTCCAGGGTTTCGGGCCCCTGCAAGTCACAGAGTTCCACCAGGGTAGGATACAGATCCAGCAGGCTCACAGGCTGGTGACACCGCGATCCCCCTCCCGCAAACTTCTCGGCCTTTGTCCTGGGGGGGACCACGATGAGAGGAACCCGGGTCGACCGCTCCCAGCCAGTCCACTTTCCCCAGTGCTCCTTCTCCCCGAGGTGCCAGCCGTGGTCAGACCACAATATGATCCACGTATCTTCCCCCATCGCACTCTGGTCAAGAGCCTTGAGTAACCGGCCGATCTCGTAATCCACGTAGGTCGTGCAGGCAAGATAGGCTTCCACCGCTGCCTGCCACTGTCCGTATTCCACTACCGTGGCATGACTACCCGCCGTGACTGCCTCCCTTGCCCACTTGCGACCCATTTCACCAAGATCATTCAGATCGGCCCCCTTGACCGGAGGAAGTTTCCCCGGGTCATCCTTGAATCGATCGAAGAATCGCTTGGGGGCCCAGAGCGGAATGTGCGGGCGGTAGTATCCCACCGCGAGGAAGAGTGGATCTCTTTCTCTCTCCTTCAGTTTGCCAATCGCCCAGTCCGTGATCTTGGTGTCCCCGAAGTCCGTATCCTGCACGTCCCACCCCCCCCAGTCGAAGGACTCCCCATCAGTCAGAGTGGGTTTCCGGTCCGAAGGCATGCGGTTCAGAGGCAGGACAACCTTTCTTCCGAGGCTATCCTTTGTGAGATGCCGGGGATTGGCCGTTGCCTTACTGGGAAGCTCCTTGCGGGTATATTTCACCTCCTCCTTCGAGAGGGGGCTCCAGCGCTGGTTCACTCCGTAGTATTCTCCAAAGGACTTTCCCCCGCGGGAGTGAAGCAGTTTCCCCGCCCCGCGAGTCCGGTAACCCGACTCCGCAAAAGCCGTGCTCAGAAGACGAGCCTCGGGATAGCGACGAGACAGTGAACCGCTCTGATTGGACCAGACCCCGGTCACGTCGGGCATACGACCACTGAAGACCGCTGCTCGCGATGGATTGCAGGCCGGCGACACACAATGGGCATTGGTGAACAGGATCCCCCGCGCAGCGAGCCGGTCCATATTGGGGGTGAGTGCCTGTGGGTGCCCCTCGAGACAACCGATCCAGTCGTTAAGATCATCGACCGCAATGAAAAGAACGTGCGGGCGCCCGGCACCCGAAGTGCACATCAGAATCAGAGTGAGAAGCAGAAAAACAAGAGAACGCATAACGAGGAGCTACCGCGTCTTAACGCCAGTCCCCCTTACGATCAAACACATGTGCTCATCTTTAGCTCCGGAGACCCACCGGAATTGACCTCTTTCCAGCTAGTGATTAAAAACCGTGAAACCCTCAACCCTTATGCGCTCAATACTTACAGCCCTTTGCTCCACACTGGGCACTCTGGGAAATTTATGTGCTGTGCCTGCAGATTTTCCAATAGTGGCTGAGGACCTCGCCGTCTCCCTTTTCGCCCGGGATCCGATCGTGAGGAATCCCTGCGCCCTGACCTTTGATTCGCAGGGGCGACCCTGCGTTGGCATGGGCCCCCAATACCGCTCCCCTGATCCTGACACGGAACCTGACTCAGTCTGGATTCTCAAAGATCAGGATAAGGATGGCCTTGCCGATGCCCGGCACAAGTTTGCCACTGGCTTCAATTCCATTCAGGGACTCGCCTGGAAAGGGGATTGGCTCTGGATCGCCAACGCTCCCGATTTGACCCGTGTCCGTGATACTGATGGCGACGACGTGGCTGACGAATACGTCCGGGTCTACACCGATTTGGGGAATCTTGAGCATGGGCTGCACGGACTGAACTTCGGTCCAGACGGGCGGCTCTATATGTCCAAAGGTAACTCCAAGGGCTTGTCCATCATACCGGACCGTCTCGCTCCTCGGGCTTTCCGTGAACTGTGGAGCATCGAAGTCCCCCCCGGGACACCAGAGCCACAACCAACCATCTTCACTGCCGCAAGCTATCAAAAGAACTACCAGAATCCCCGCGACGACTGGGGTGTCACGGGAGGAATTCTCCGCTGCAACGACGATGGTTCGAATCTGGAGATTATTTCACGAGGCTTCCGGAACCCATGGGACATCGCATTCGACAACCGCTTCGATTGGCTCGGCACTGATAATGACCAGACCATGGGCGACAAGATCTTTACTCCATTTTTCGGCTCTCACTTCGGATGGGGTCATCCGTGGAGTTATGATTGGAAAGGTGATGATCATCTCCCCACCGCCCCCTCCAGCGGCCCACTTTTCGAGGGTTCAGGGGCAGGCGTGATTCACTGTGCCATTCCGGGATATCCCAGTAATTACAACAACGTATTTTTCATCAACGACTGGCTCAACCGTGAGATCTTCATCTATCGGAGCCGATGGGATGGAGCCTGGCGCAAGCCGGACCGACTGCAGCTTGAGGTTCTGGCCCACGCCGGGGGTGGGCGCAGCATGCCCCTGAGCAAGGGCCGGTCCTTCGATCCCGTCGATATCGAGATGGGACCCGATGGAGCAATCTGGATCACCAGCTGGGGCCGCCAGTACGGAGCCCACTATGAGAATAACAAACTCGCCAATGAGGGCAGGATTTATCGCCTCTGGCCCAGGGACTACTCTCCCTCTTATCCGTCGAGGGATACCCGGACAGTTGAGGGGCTCATCACCGATCTGGGAAGCCATCTACCAGCGTGGCGCACCAACGCCCAGGAGGAGCTGATCCGGCGAGGCAAAAGTATCGAGCCCTCTCTCCGTGCTGCCCTCCGGAAGCCGGACCTTTCCGTCGCCCTCGAAACTTGGCTGGTCTGGACCATTGGTCGAATCAATCCCGAGGGCTGGTTCGAGGAAAACACCAACCGGAAGATCCAGTCGATTCGGGTTGCTGCCTTCAATGGGAGGCTGCACCCAGCCATCCGACAAGCGCTCTCAGACGAGGAACCGAAGGTTCGATTAGCGGCTGTAATCGCTCTGAGAGAACTTCGAGCCTCCGACTCAACAGCGGCTCTCCTCAATTTGGCGGCCCGTGAATCTGATCGAATTGTCTACTACGCAGCGTGGGGAGCCCTCATGGACCTGCTTCCCGAAAACCAGCGCAAAACGCTTCTTGGTGATCGCCGTGCACCGATCCGCCTCGCAGCTCTCCTTGGCCTTCTGGAGGAAGATGCCCTGTCCAAAAAGGAAATTGAGCCCCACACAAAGGACAAGGAGGCTGCCATTGCCAATCTCAGCGCACGCCGTCTTGGGGGAAAACATCAATTCGAACATCGTGGACGCCCCCTGGCTGCAACGGGCCAGGTCCAGCCGCCAGAGCCTCTGGCAATTCCTTTCTCGAATGTTCGGGCAAGTAGTGGCCACGCATATCGGGCTGCCACTTTGCGTCGCGGCGCAGCCTGCTACACCGACCGCCCCTATTTCCTGACCCATGTTCCTCCAGAGCTCGAAGGCCTGACTTTTCTTCAAACCGCCTGCGAGGATGCCGATTCGGAATCCGGGATTACAGTCAGTCTGAACCTGAAGTATCCTTCAACGGTATACCTTATTGACGATGCCCGCGCCGAATCCATGCCGAGGTGGGCGCGCTCACAGTGGAAACCCACTTCCCTCGTGATCAAGGGCAATGATCCCAAAAGACTGAAGGTTTACCGTGCTGAGCTCCCCTCCGGCCCCCTCACTCTCGGGGCAAGTCGAGATGGAATCAAGGCGAGGAAGGGAAACTACATCATCGCTGTTCAACCCCGGATCCTTGCTCCTGATGGGAAGGTAGCCACCGTAGAGTCCGTTCTACCGCTCCTTGAAGGGGCCAACCTCGAGCGTGGTCAGGATCTCTTTTTCAGCATCCACGGAGCGAATTGTGCCTCTTGCCATCAGGTCAAGGGGCGCGGTAATAATCACGCACCCGACCTTAGCGAAATTGGATCACGAGCAAGCGCCAGAGTGCTCTTGGAATCCATTCTCAAACCTAGTGCCAGCATCGTGGAGGGTTTCGCCGCACAGGTCATTTCCACACGTAGCGGCGAATCCTATACCGGAGTTGTTCTCGAGGAGACAGGCAAGCGCATCACTATGGCCATGCTCGGAGGCAAAACTTCCACGATTGAAAGGGCCGACATCCTGAGCCGAGAGAGCCTTCCGATCTCAGCAATGCCCCCCGGATTTGGCGCCATCATGAATCGTCAGCAATTAGCTGACCTGACGGCCTGGCTGATGGACTTAAAAAAACCTGAAAGAATCACGGACAACGAGGAGAATTTCAAATTCCGCGAGGAAGGGACCCAACTGCATCTCCAGCTGGGAAAAACGCAGATAGCGACCTACATCCTCGCTCACGAGCAATTGACCCGCCGTGCCTTCGTGAACATGCGTACTCCCTCTGGAATACAGGTTACCCGAAATTTCCCGGCCCGCCGACCCGATGATCTTGATCCGAGCTCCCGCGATGCCGAGCGTATCATTCACCCCCTCATGCACCCCGGCCTCTGGATGAGCTTTGGTTGGATTGACGGTAACGACTACTGGCGATTAACCTCAAAAGTGCAGTTCGAAAAATACCTGGAGAGGCCGACAATCTCAGGTCGGGAGGCAAGCTTCTCAACTCGAGATCGCTATCTGAACAGGAAAGGCACGGAAACGGTTTGCGTGCAGGACACGAGCTACCGCTTTCGTCGTATCCCAGCAGGCATAGAAATCACCTGGAAAGCCACCTTCTACAACGATGACAGGGATTTCCTGTTTGGAGACCAGGAAGAGAGTGGACTTGCCCTACGCATAGCTAGTCCCCTCCGAGTCACTGGAGGCAACGGCCGAATTCTCAATAACCGAGGAGGGCAGAACGGAACCGGAACATGGGGCCAGAAATTTCGCTGGATCGATTACTCCGGTGTAGTGGAAGGGAAACGGGCCGGAATCATGGTGATTCCTCATCCGGAAAACTCACACAGGAGCTGGTCCCACAGCCGTGACTATGGCTTACTCGCCTCAAACCCCTTCCGGAAGCAACCAGACGAACGGCGGGAGCCTTACATCACAACGAATGTGAAAAAAGGGCAGCAATTCAAGCTGGCTTACACCATCGTCCTCCATGAATCCGGCGTCGAGGCCTTCGATTCGCAAAAGATCATTGATAGCATCCGAGAGCCCCGCCCTTGAGCGCTTTCGGCGAATCGCTCTCACCTGGATGCTGGCAGAGGTTCAGGAGACCCTCCCCCGGTTCTAGCACCCACAGGGACCCCGACAGCAGCTTCGTTCCGCAGAGTCTCCTCCAGAAGATAAATATCCAACTCCTCCGGTGATCACCCGGCGGACAGGGACCCCGGTTTCGGGGTGAACCTCCAGTGCAGGCTCGTGGATACTTTGCCGCCACTCAAAACGCTCACGGTCCTTTGAAGAATCGGCTGGAATGGTCTCGTAAGTATACGTGATCATCTAAGAGTTTTCTAATGCTTGAGGTGGCTCAACCGTTTCTTCCTTCGAGATTTAAGCGCTCGCTCCCGGGATATATCCAAACTCTTCGGAAACCAGCAGCCTGATGGCTGCTGAATCTAGATCCATCCCCATGCAAAGGAGGGAGGAAGAGACACTCGATGTAGTGGGAACAGGAATAGGCGACGGAGATACCTCACGGCCACATCTTTCAAAGAGCCACCGGGAGCCCGGGTCCTCGACAGTCTTGACCAGAGCCTTGGCCCGAAGCACTCCGCCGGGCAGATTCCTTAACAAATGCTCAATACCCGCTCGGCGTACTTTAGGTGGCAGAGGAATCTCGCATCCTCGAACCTGATGCGAAAGCAGGTGGACGTGATCGTGACTACGTCCAGCAGGGAGAGGCTGAGGTTCTTCGGGAGAGACCGAAACACCATCCGTCGTGGTTTCAAGAGCTACGGAAATGAGGGCCTCAGCCAGCTGATTGACATCTGTCTGTCGTGAGTCCGGGAAATTTTCTCTGACGACTGCCCCGACTGTATCAGTCTCAGTCTTCGAGATCAGGTCTTCATGCGATAGAAGATAGAGCCCAGCACCGGTCATCTGGCGCTCTTCCAGCGGGGTAAGCTCGCCTCGCTTACCCCAGTGCCGAGCATCTATCACACATGCGTGGATCATGGGGTAGAAAGGCAACTCCTCCCGGAGCAGCGAGAAGGATTCAAGCAAGCCAAGTGGATCAGCTGTGCCATTCAATTCAATCAGTAGCAAATCCCCTTTCCCCTCAGCCGCAGTCCGGCAGAGCGAAACTAACTCCTCGAGGCTTTCACAGCAGGCACAGCTGGCTGCAAGCGGTGAGATGCTCGCCGCATGATCAGGGTTGATACTTGCGGCATCAATATTCGCATTAGCTATATCGTTGAGGATCACGTCCGCCCTCATGCCTCTACGCTGGAACTGCGCAAGCAGAGACCGTATCAGGCTTGTCTTCCCGGCTCCAAGGAACCCAGCGACGAGCAGAAGCGGTCTGGGAGAAGGCATGCCTCGCCAAGATCAGAGCTGCGTCGGATTGGGCGTATCCCCGTAGACAGCCTCGGGATCAAAAGACTTTTCAGATTCGATAAAACGGAGAGCTGGGCCCTCCTGTTCATCAACGATCTCTCGATAGAAACAGCTCCGATAGCCAACGTGGCAGGACGCCTCTTCGCCTCCAGCATCCGGGCTGGTCAGCGCTACCTCCAGGACAAGGCAATCCTGATCATCATCGATCAGGATTCGCTGAATGTTCTGACGCATCCCAGACGTCTCCCCTTTCTTCCAGAGTTTCTTCCTTGATCGTGACCAGTAATGAGCCTGCCGGGTATCGATAGAGAGCCTCAGCGCCTCTTCATTCATGAAGGCGAACATCAGGATCTCACCAGTCGCGGCATGACGGGTGATACAGGGCATCAAGCCGTGCTCGTCGAACTTCGGAGCAAGAACATCTCCCTCCTCTACCTGCTCGACGCTGCTGCGTGGGGCAAATTGCCAATCGTCTTTCATGATGGGGAGAGCAATACAAACGACGGTTACTTCAAGCAACCGCTTTCTCTGCGTCGCAACAGGCACACCGGCAAAGGTTGCCAATGTGCGTAGCAATCAGGAACAGGCCTCCGATCGTCGTCAGGATACTCGCCAGAGGAATATGGAGTTTCCACCCTCCCTCTGCGGTTGCCTGAATAGAAGGGCAACACGCATCAACGCATTCTCCCGCAGCTGAGTCCGAATCACCCTCCGTGGAGGCCATTTCCACACACTCCGAAGACTCCTCACCGGCACTCTCCTCGAATTCGGAGAGACTTGCGCAGTTTTCGGAATCGGCTGCAGCACCTTCCGAGCCGCTCTGTGCACCCCCTGCGATGGAAAAAGTATTGGTATCCTGTCCGGAATTCGATTCAAACCCTGGTGCGGCGGCCCCCATAAGGACAAATCCGATCCCCAGCACTCCACTCGCAATGACCCACCTTCTGCGGTGCCGTTTGTAGCCTGTCGCTACAGTCACTCCAGCAAGCGGAACCACAAGGAGAGCCATGATCCAGTGCGAGGCAGGATGCGCCCATACTTTCCCAAATACCGGGAGAAACAGTAACAGGAAGGGGGTTGCCGCACAGTGAATCGCGCACAGCACGGAGGCAAAAACCCCGATACGATCCCCACCAATCGGCCAAAATGACCAGGAAAGGGAAAAAGGAGTATTGCGAACGTGTTCCACTGAGGACTGCTTACCATCAGAAATGGGCCAAGATCAAATGCAAATTAATTGCATCTCCGCACCAGCATTTGAAGGGCGGATGCAATCCGCACAACCAATACATCCCTTCAAATAGACCGTGGTAATCACTCTCTCTGGCCCCACCCTCAGATATGGGCAGACATTAAGAACCAGCTGCAATCGCCTTTGGCCTCCCCTGCGCAGCGATCTGGCGAGAGATGGATTTCACCTTGCCCACCTCCGAATAATGCCCATCCTTCGCGCCCCACAGTCGGGGTGTAGCGCAGCTTGGTAGCGCGCGTCGTTCGGGACGACGAGGTCGCAGGTTCAAATCCTGTCACCCCGACCAGAAAGCCGCTCCTCCCCGTGGCTTTGTTTATCCGCTCGAAATCGCGCTTTCGCCCTCGGCAGGCAAGCCATTCTCCGTGCTTAGACGCCTCCTTATCGCTTCAACCAGCACTTCGAATTTTGCAGTCTCATCCTGCGAGAGCCCTGCAGGATCAAAACGTGCTCTCCAATAAAAGCCCAAAGCTCGGTGCAAGTCAGGAGCGAGTCCGGGGAAAAACCTCAGCAGGCCGAGAATCCACTCACTGAATGTCCTGCCCTCACCCCGTGGCCCTAGAAGTTTCTCTGCTGGGGGGATCAATTCATGGAGAGCGGTGTGCCTTGTTTCTCCCTTCCAACGATACCCGGGATCACCATCCTGGCGTGTTCGATCCTTCCACAGGCGCAAGGTGAGGTAGACCGCCATAAACGCCCCTGCTATCAGGAGAACCCAGTTAATTTTTCCGGCGTTCCCTGGTGAGGTCCTCCAGATAAGAGCGTCCTCCCGAATGTTGTGCCACCAGTCGACTAACTGCTGAGACCATTTTTCCCCTGAGCCCTCCAGCTCAGGCCATCGAGGGGTAGTCGCATCGAAGTCTTTCCAGCGCCCATAGGAGGAGAGATCTGTTCCATCAGGAATCTCATCGGGAGGAATTGCTCCATGCCATACTCGGCACCACGCGTGAGCATGGCTTCCCCGCAAAAGCCATTCTCCGTCATCGTTTTTTTCCTGTCCGGAATACCCGACACAATAACGAGCAGGGATTCCAGCCTCGCGAAGGAGCAACACCGCCGCAGTCGCATAATACTCGCAGTGCCCGACCCTTGTGTCAGAGAGAAACCTCGCAACAGCCGAACTCCTCTGGCTGGGGTGCTCACTCCTCAGGAACATGCTGTAGGTGAATTCACTACTGAAAAATTTATCCCTGATGACCTGAACGGCCTTGCCCGCGGAAAGCCCTCGAAGTCCCCATGCCTCGCAAACATCGCGAATACCCTCCCGCGCGGGATCTTCCACCCACTGCTCATTGGTGTCGAGACGCCCGGGCGCACGCTCGGCCAGAGGAACCTGCAAATCACGCTCTGGATCAGGTAATGCTTCATGCAGAGGGCGACCTCCAACGAAAACCTCGAAGGAAGTGACTCCGTGATCAGGATTTTCGAGGCGGACAGTGCCCAGGGAATTGACATCGACACCACCATCCGTGACCTGAAGTCCGGAAAGTCTTTGTGCATCATCCGGAAGTGGAAGAGGCGTTTTGGTATCGACCTTCCCTTTGACTGTGAGTCTGCGCCGCTCGTCTGGATCTCGTGCAAACTCCTTTTCGTCAAAAGCAAACTCAAGAATCCCATCCTCTGATACCCGGTCCCACAACGGCTCGTAGTCTCCCTCCCTCTTGTCGACTTCACTGCTCTCCTGCTTACTCTTTCCCCTGACTTCCATCCCTCTCTCTCCGCCATCTCCACCTCTCTCAGGGATCGGCCGATGCCACCACTGGGCATCCGAGTAGTGGTTGTAGACTGCTTCCCTGAAAAGACGTGACTCTTCCGCCGGAGCCTCCTGCACTCGCCACCGGATTCCCTTGGACTGCTTGAGTATTCCGAGCTTTCCAATCGCGGTCTGGGATAGGTCTCCGGAGGTGAACCCTCCTCCCATCCGGCTGTAGGGGCTATCGAGGCGCAGCCACAAGGCCTTCAGACCAACCGAACCTCCTGCCCCAAAGATGACAACAAGGAACAGTGCGATCACGGTTCTGGTTGGCCTCAACCGGCTGACCGAGCTGGCAAAAAACAAGGATGCCGCCATCAGGATCCCTGCCCCCGCAAAAAAAGCTATCTCGTCAATTCGAGTCATGGCTGAAGCAACCATGACAAAGCAGAGATAGGGGTAGCCAATGTGAACCTGAATTGGTCGCACATCCCGACCTGCCTTCCGATCAATCAGCATCTTTCGCCTGGCCACTACCGAAAAAGTATTAAGCGGCATAGTCGACTCCGTGGCGTAATTCTGGGCAAGAATCACCGGCAAGAGGCACACTGGAACCCACTCGAGAGCCTCAAAAAGAAAGATCGGACTCGCACTCTCCAACCAGACCCAGACAGAGGCAACCAGGCCCATCCCAATGGAAAGATACCAGGCGCGAACGAAACCACGCTCGCCAAATTTCCAGCGAAGGTCTGTCCATGAGCGCGCCTCGACCAGAAGAGC
>Ga0115012_10000936_pt1 | contig 16683 bp, 6 predicted proteins | sample TroAtlMetagenome_FD_88706 | JGI IMG/M metagenome (GOLD analysis project Ga0115012, IMG submission 88706) | Marine eukaryotic phytoplankton communities from Atlantic Ocean - Tropical Atlantic ANT10 Metagenome | ecosystem: Environmental > Aquatic > Marine > Oceanic | place: Tropical Atlantic Ocean...
CTGGGGCGGATCTACGCGGCGTACCGCGAGGAGTTTAGGAGTCGGCTCGCCGCGGGCGCGGCGTCGGTGTGGGAGCCCGTGAGTGCGAGCGCGCGTTTGGAAGAGTGAGAATCGTTAGTGCGGTCTCAGCGCTATCGGCTGCGGCTCGCGCGCCCGTCACAGCACAACGGCGTCCCCCATGCACCGCAAGTGCTACGCCACCCTCTGCATTCGGTCGGACAGCCCCGGCCAGGGGGGGCGGACGTGGGCTCGGACCGAGCCGAACATGTTCGGCCTCTTTGTGCAGCTGCTGCTCAACCACACGAAGCTGCCGCTCTTCGTGGTGCACAACGATGCCGTCGACCCGATCGCCGTTCTCGACGGCGTCGTGTCCCCTCGGCACCTGCACGGCCCACACGCGCAGGTCCACCCGTTCGAGGTCGACGTGCTCAAGAGCGGCGTCCGTGGGCCAATCCTGGAGCGCCACTACGAGAGCATGTTCACCAAGCTGCACGTCTGGCAACTGCCGTGCCGGCAAGTCGCGTACTTGGATTACGACATGCTCGCGCTCCGAAGCCCCGACGACATCTTCGACCTCTGTGGCGAAGCGCCGCTGTGCGCCGTGAACGAGCTTCACTCGCAGGAGAATTTTCATCGGCGCTACTTCAACGGCGGCGTGTTTGTGCTAAGGCCCAGCAACGCGACGTATCAAGGATTGGTGGACAAGGTCGCCGCCGACGCGCGGAACGGCGTCGTGCGTCGCTTCGCCGAGCAGGACCTTCTCAACGAAGCGTACCCGAACTGGAAGACGCTGCCGCGTCGGTACGATGTGCAGAACACGTACTCCGGCGAGCCGTACGACCTGAAGACGGACGTGCTCATCCACGAGAAGTATTGGTATCTGCCGCCGGCGCTGCGCGCGCAGCTGCCCATCCCGTCGTCGCTGCCCGAGCCGACGTGGCTCGACCGCGTCGTGCAGTTCTTCGGTCACTTTTGGTGAGGCGCGCTAGATTCGCGAGTGTAGGGTGTAAGCAGACGTAATTGTTCGGCCAGCGACTGCGCCTCGCGCGCCAACTGCGCACCAAAACGCGCCCCCATGCATCGCAAGTGCTACGCCACGCTCTGCATTCGATCCGACAGCCCCGGCCACGGGGGCCGGACGTGGGCGCGGACCGAGCCAGGCCTGTTCGGCCTCTTCGTGCAGCTGCTGCTCAACCACACGAATCTGCCGCTCTTCGTGGTGCACAACGACGCCGTCGACCCGATAACCGTTCTCGACGGCGTCGTGCCCCCTCGGCACCTGCACGGCCCGCACGCGCAAGTCCACCCGTTCGAGGCCGAGGTGCTCAAGAGCCGCGTCCGCGCGGCAACCACGAAGCGGCACTACGAGTCGATGTACACAAAGCTGCAGCTTTGGAGGCTGCCCTGCCACCAGGTCGTGTACATCGACTACGACGTGCTCACGCTGCGGAGCCCCGACGACGCCTTCGACCTCTGCGGCGACGAACCGTTCTGCGCCTTCTACGCGGGAGACCCCATTTTGAGACACTTCAACAGCGGCGTCTTCGTCTTCATGCCCGGCAACAGCACCTACTGGCGCCTTCGAGGTATCCTCGACGAGGACGGGAGGCGCGGAGTGGCGCGGAACTCTCCCGACCAAGACCTCCTCAACGAGGCCTTTCCCGAGTGGAAGGCGCTGCCGCGTCGGTACAATGTGCAGGGCACGGCGTCCGGCGAGCCGTACGACCTGAAGACGGACGTGCTCATCCACGAGAAGTATTACATGCTGCCGCCGGCGCTGCGCGCGCAGCTGCCCATCCCGACGTCGCTGCCCGAGCCGACGTGGCTCGACCACGTCGTGCAGTTCTTCGGCCACTTTTGGTGAGGCGCGTTGGGTTTGTGCGCGTAGGGTGTAAATAAAATAGAATTATACGCGCCGCCGGCGACTGCCGCTCGCGTGCCAACTGCACGAAGGAGACGCGCGCCGCAATGGCCACCCACGACGCGGAGCAGGCGCGCGCCCACGTGCGCGTCCTCGCGGCCTTCCGGCGCAAGTACGAGTGCAACCTGCGCGTCTTCACGTGCCAGAGGCGGCTGCGCGAGTACGTCCGTCAGTATTCGACGCCGCCGGCCATCGGCCCCGACGGCGAGCGCGTCGAGCTCACGAACGAGGCGCACGCCGAGCGCAAGGTGGCCTTTGTCGCGCTGCTCATGGAGCGGCCGGAGTCCTGCGAGGTCGGCGAGAACTGGTACCTCTCGGCCTTCAGCGCGCCCCGGGTGCTCCGGTTCTGGACGATGCGGATGCCCGGGGGCATCTTCAAGGAGATGCGCATGTTCGTGCCCAGGACCATGGCCGACGAGCAAACCTACACCGATACCAACGCAGAGTACGTCAACCGCGCCCACAGCCTCAACCACTCGTACTACTACGGCATCTTCCTCGCGCGGCTCGGGCGCGGGTACAAGGCGTACGCGCGGCCGTTCGCGACGGCGCCGATGGCGATCTACCCGTCGCAGCTGATCACGGCGCACATCTTCCTCTACCAGTACGGCCGCCGCCCCGGCGAGCTGCACCACCTGCGCCTGCCGGCGTTTGCGCACTTCTTCAAGAACACGGGCGATCGCACATGCGACGCGCAGCGCGAGGAGTCGGCGCAGCTGCTGCGCGTGCTGCTGCTGCTGGCGCACAAGCACCAGCTCGAGTTTGGCGGCCGGTGGGACTTTGTGCACTGCGTGCTCACGCAGTTCCTCAAGTGCGTGCCCGTGGAGCCCAACGGCGGCCTCGCGCTCGAGCTGGTGAAGGACGATTCGCGCGGCCAGCTTCCCCTCGGCGCTTATGCGCTGCACAAGCGCCCGCGTCGCTAAGCTGCGGCCGCGACGCCGGCGGCGGGGCTCGGCGGGGCTCGCCATGTCGCGCGTCGCCATGGGCTGGGGCGCGGCGCTGCTGCTCGGAGGCGGGCGCTGGTGGGGCCAGCTCTCGGAGCCGGCCGAGCCGATCGTGGTCCGCGTGAACCACGACGACGCGCTGCTCTCGCACTGGCCGAGCGAGGACCTCGACGCGCCGATTGGAGCGCCGCCCGAGTGCGCCTTTTGGAACGCGACGGTGGTCTACGCGCGCACGCTGTGCAGCCACTTTACCATCAGCCGCGCAACGTCGGCGCCCGCGCGCGCGCGGCAGCGCGCGCTCGCGTGCGCGGGCGCGTACGGCGCCGAGTGCGTGCTCTCGCCCGAGGTGGGGCTCGCCATCCCGGCGGCCTTTCTGTACGACGCGGCGGCCGACTACGACGGGATGGAGACGATCATCGCGCCGCGGCTGCTGCCGCTCGCGTCGGAGCCGCGGCACGTGCGCGTCGCGCCGCCCGACGGCGACGGCATCGTCGACACGCGCACGTTTGTGCTCAACGCGAGCGTGCGCGTCGAGTACATGGACGGCGACTCGCGGCAGCTGCAGACGCGCACGCTCGAGGGCGACGCGGCGTTTTGCGTGCAGCTGCTGCGGCTCGCGTTTGAGCCGAGCTGCTGGCGCGCGCTCGACTAATCGCGACGGCGCGTGTGGCGCGTGTGGCGCGTGTGGCGCGTGTGGTGCGTGTGGTGCGTGTGGTGCGTGTGGTGCCTCGAGATAACCCCTCGGTCCGCGACCCCGTGGGTAAGACCGAGCCGCGATCGCGATGTCCCTCCGCCCGGACAATGCCGTCGCTATGCAGGCGTCGACGCTGCAGCCCGTTGACGCGCGGACGCTGAGGAGCGAGATCGTCGCGATGCAGACGGCCGCCGCCGCCGCCGAGCGCGAGCTCACCATCGACGCCGATGGCGGCGCGACGCTGACGCTCGACGACCTCAACGAGACCGAGCGCTCCGCCGCGCTCATCGGCGCCTCGCCCGACGCGTACAAGCCCATCCCCTGGATGAATACGCACCACTACAGCTCGCTGCTCAAGAACAACAACCTCGACGGAAGACTCGCGCAGCAGATCGAGGCGTACAAGGCCGTCTCGCAGCAGTGAGCACGACGCGCGTACTCTCGACGCGCGCGCACGAGGAGTTAGAGCGGGCCGTGGGTCGTGGGTCGTGAGTGTAAGATTTGTTTCCGTCGCCGTGCCAACTGCACGAAGAAACCGATGCGAGCGTACGCGGGCGTATGCGGGGCCAGCTGCCGCTTGCGCGCGCGCTAAATCGTGACGCGACGCGCACAGCGCGCGCCCCCTCGCCGCGCATGCCCGCACGCGCACGCGCCACGAGCGCCGCCGCCGAGACGCCCAGCGACGACGACGCGCCCCTCGCCGCGCGCCCGAGCCCCGCGAGCAGCAGCGGCGACGCCGACGCCGCGCTCGGCGCCTCGATCACGCCCTCCGAGGCCGGCGAGGCCGTCGAGGCCGCCGAGGGCGCCGCCCAAGCCGCCCAAGCCGCCCAAGAAGCCGCGCCGGCGCCGGCGCAAGGTGGGGGAGCCGAGGACGCGCTGGTGACGACGACGCCCGTCGATCACGGGCGTCCGGTGCTCCGGTGCAAGCCCTGCTACGACGCCGGCAACGGCGCGCTCGTCGCGCTCGAGGTGACCAAGGCCGACGGCGGACAGGTGGTGCTCGATCGCCCGGTCGCCGCAGGCGACGCGGACGTCATCAACTACCTGTGGGCGTTTGCCGAGGACAAGGCGCGCCAGGCGCGCCAGGAGAAGATTGCGACGCGCACGCTCGAAGAGGTGCGGCGGCAGCTGGCGACGCACGACGAGGCGCTCGCGAGCGGCGGGCCGCTGCGCAACGCGACCCGGCGCCGCGATCGGCGGCCCCCGGCGCCGTACCCGGCGCCAAGCGCGGCGGCGGCGACTCCCGGTGCGGTCGCGGGCGCCGGCGCCGGCGCGGGCGCGCCGCCGCCGGCCGGCAGCGGCCGGTCGGTCGCCGCGCGCATCGCCGCCAACCAGCAAGCGCTGTCCGAGCGCGACGCCGCGCCCGACGACGACCCCGCGCGCGTGCACACGCCGCTGCCGCGCGAAGTGCTGGACAAGATCTACAGCACGTGGGAGCTCGAGATCGAGCACGAGCTGACCGACAAGCACGGCAACCGGTACGTGCCACAGGAGTCGGCCGCGCCGAGCAAGAGGCGGCGCTCGAGCCAGCGCGGAACGCTCTGCGGCTCCTTTCCGCACGCGCTCATCGACTCGACGCGCGGGCTCCACTCGGGCGGCGAGCAGCTCGTCGTCGGCGGCTGCCACGACGTGATCGTCGTCGCGCACCTGAAGCCCAAGGAGCCGCGCGACGCGCCGCTCCACCCGGAGGCGGAGATCATGCGCATGATCCGCGAGGCGACCTCCGAAGAGGAGGTCAAGACGTGGGGCCGGTACGAGTCGTCGCTCCTCTTTCGGCTCTCGCTCGTCTTTGAGGATGGCGGCGAGGTCGTTGCGACCGACGGCGACCCGCAGTTTAGCTTTCGCGCGCCGCTGCCCGACAACAAGCTGCTCGTGCCGTACGAGTGCGCGCGCGGCACCGGCGACTACTACGAGCAGGCGGCGCACGCGGGGCGCCTCCAGTGGCAGTTTGGCTTCAACAACGGCGTGAGCAGCTTCCAGCTGGTGCCCGACAACAAGGCGCACCGCTTCGCGCTCCGGATCGAGCCGCTCAACCCGTACCTCAACCTGGTGCGTAGCGGCGACCCCGAGCTCGGCGAGACCTTTCTCAAGCGCTCGCAGCCCTTTCTGATCAAGGCCGTCATCGGGAACGACCTCCAGTCCAACGAGCGCTACGTGCGCAAGAAGACGGCCGGCACGCCCGAGGAGCAGTGGCCGGTGGCGTCGGCGCTCATGTCGGACGTGCGCCGCATCCCGCCGATCAGCCGCTTCCGCAAGTGAGAACGCGCGTCGTGGAGTGCGCGCGTGTGCGTGTGCGCGTGCGCGTGCGCGTGCTGTTGCTTGCGCGCGTGTTGTGTGTTTGATTTAGTGCCTTTGCTTGGATACACGTAGAGGATCCCATGCGCCGCCTCGCGTGGCTGCTCGCCGCCGCGGCCGCGCCCCCGCCGGGCGCAGCGGGGTTCGACGCGCCTTCGCCGCTCTTGGACCCGGAGAGCGACTTAGATTCGCCGCTGCTCGTCGAGCGCCGCCGTCTGGTGGCCCAGCTCCGTGGAGCGCGTCGGCTGGCGTACGACGACGTCTTCTACCCGCGCGACAGCTATAGGCGTGCAAACAAGCTCATTCCGGCCGAGCTGGTCGACACGCAGCCCACGCCCACGCCCAAGATTGCGCTGCAAGCCGACCCCACCAACTTTCCGGAAGGAGCGGAGATTGTGTTCGTTGGAGGGGCCCCGGGCGACGAAGACGCAGAGGCCACGCCAAGCCCGACGCCGACGCCCACGCCCAAATGGAACAAGCACCTGGCCAGATTGACGGCTATGGTCAGGGACGAAAAGGGGCTGCACAAGAACGCAAACAAGTGGTGGGCGCGTCAGCTGGACACCGCCGAGCCAGGGGTCAAACCCGAAATGAAGAAGCGTCTGCTGAACGCAGAAAAGCACGCGGATGCGGTTGCGGATGCGAAGCGGCAGCTGACCGCATCGCCGTCGCCGTCGCCGTCGCCGGGGCCCTCGCCGCGGCCGATACAGGTGGCCAACTGCGTCAACGATCCCACGCAGTACGCCGACGGCTCGTTTGACCCTCAGGACTGGGAGCGCGAGTTTCACAGCGATTACTGTGAATTCGTCGGGAAGGACAAAGCTCTGTGTCAACGTTTGCCGTTTTGCGAGCGCTGGCAAACCAATGATGCGTCGCGCGTGTGCTACTGGGGTAACACTTGCAGATGGTTGCAATACTCGCAATGGGGAACGTACAGCTACAGCGGCCTCGACACGGCTTTAGACCTGGCGATCGAGTGCGATTGCACCGACTTCCCGGGCGACATTTGTCCGACGTCGCACGGGTGCAAGCTCGAGTACCGCGATGCGACCGGCCCGGAGCGCGCCTTTCTCGGAGGAGGACTGGGCGATTGGTGCAACCATGAAGGACTCATTCAGGCCAAACTGCAGGTCACGCGATCGACGTCGGCCACCGACGTCGTGGTTCCAGGCGGAGAGGCGCTCGGCCGCGTCTTCCGCGACGAACCAGGCAAACACGACCTGTTCCCTAACCCGGAGCTCAGCGCGTACCACAGCACCGCTGGACGCAACCAGCGCAACGACAAGTCGTGGGTCCCGTCGGACCAGTACGACGACGCCGCCGACGCCGCGGACAACTTTGTGCAGGCCGTGCAGGGCTCGTTTGCGCAGGCGCCTACGCGAGGCGTCGACACGCACTCGGGCGTGGTCGTCGTCGCGCTCCCAACCGAGCAGGACTGCCTCGACCTCGCAGCCGCCGAGTATCAAAGTCAGTGGGACGCGATTGTGCAGCGCACGGGGTACCCGAACGGAATGCTGCACTTTCTGCCCGAGGCGACCGAGGAGGTCTGCGGCGCCACCACCGAGTGGGCCGCGCACATGGCAGGCGCCAGCGTCGACGTTGGTGGCGACGTGCTGTGCGGATGCGTGCGGTGGTGCCACGCGCCACAGGCTGCCTACCGTGCCAACTGGCGCAACGCGGTGCACTTTCGGTTCTTTGGCGAAGGCACCGTCGAGTCCTTCGACGTGAATGGATACATCTCGCGCCTCGCGGAAGAGCTCGGCGTCGACAACTCGACCATCCACGTGACCGTATCCGCCGGCAGCATTGCGGTGGACACCGAAATCGAGGCCGAGGACGCGGCGGCGTACACGTACGTAGTCAACGGGCTGATCAGCAACAACGCTACGCGCTTTGCGGAGATCGCCGGCACTACCGTACTTAGGACGACCACGCCGCGCGTGGCGACGGCCGGCGTCGCACCTCTCCCACCGCAAACGCCGCCTCCCGCTCCATCGCCGCCCTCGCTGCCGCCGCCCGCGTACGACGCCAAGCTGCGCTGCTCGGACTACACGCGCGCGGCGCAGACCTGCGCCGAGACGCCCTTCAAGACGTTCAACATCGAGAGCGCTTCGGAAGCCAGCTCGTTTGCGGAGCTCGCCAGGGCGTGCGACCACCGGTGCGGGTACGAAGGCGCGGGGTACGTCGTCGTCACGAAGCGACCGCACGACACGTGCGCGTGCGTCGCGGGCGGGTCTGCCATCGACGGCATCACCACGTGCACGCCTGTCGCCGGTTTTAGCGACCAGCGCATCTACGAGTTTGTGGACGACCCTGTGAAGCACCTCGACCACAGCGACACGGGAACGTCGTCGTACCACTCGGCGACGCACCTGCCCGAGTTCGACGCGCGCGACCCGTCGGAGCACTGCACGCTTACCGACGACTCGGACCAGTGCTGCCAGAAGAAGGGCGACTACGTCTTGACCTTCGACATGGGCCCGCCGCAGGCCACCGGGTACATCTGGGACACGTTCGCCGCCTACGTGCACGCCTTTCTGGACACGCTGTGCATGGACTGCAACGACCCGGACAGCCCGCGCGTGGGCGTCGTGGTGTACTCCGGCGCCCGTGGATCGAGCGCGCCGCTCAACGCGGGCGGCGCGAAGCTGAACGTCGACTGCTCGCAGTTCGAAGTCGACTTCCTTCTTATTCACCTTGGCCGGGACCCCGCCACGGGCGAATATCCAAACCCCCGAGCCACGATGAACTGCCACGTCGACCAGTGGAGCAAGACCATCATCCCGCTGACCTGCGACAAGAGCGTCTTCGACGAGCTCAGCTCTGTCGAGGTATACGACGACGCCACATCCTCGTACGTCTTTGTCGACCAACCAAACCTCCCATTCAAGTTCCGCGACGCGTTCGCCGACCCGGACTTCGAAACCGAGTACCCCGGTGCAAACACAATGTCCGGGACCACCCACCTATCTCCCGGCAGCGGCGACGGCAGGTATTGGCTGAGGCAACGGGCGGGCGTTGTTGGAAGCGCCTACGACCTCACATACATCAGCCAAGACGAAGATTATGATTTTCAGTCGATCTGGAGGTACAACGGCTTGGGCAACGGGATGGGTGCGTCGTGCCTCGAGTGCGGACTCGATCGGGCAATGGAAACGTTCAATTCGGAGGATGCCGACGCGTCCACGCTGGGCATCTTCGGACACGAGCTCGCTACGCGAGCGCCGCCCACCATTGTCGTGGTGTGCTACTGGTGTGTGGACAATGCCAAGCACACGTTCTGGCCTGGTAAGGAGGCGTATGAACAAGGGCACGGTTCATCTGCGTACGGATGGGACGTCTCGGAAGCAAACAGGGTACCCGTCCGACAGGCAATGTCCGACTACGTGAGCGAGTGCTGTCAGAACTACATCGCCCAGGGGTTGATCAAGAATCTCGACGAGTGCCATGGAGTGAACGACTACTGGGATCTTATCAAACACAACATTCCGCCACCCGATCACGCTCAGGACATCATGCCCTTGCCAACCGTCGCAACGCTCTGCGAAGAACTGTACCTTCGCGAAAAGGTCGATCGAACCATCACTCAACGAGGAGCGCGCGTCGTGGTCGCCCAATTCAACATTTACGAGCACTCGTACGACGTCACGGCGTCGACCGGAACGGAATACACCATGCACTTCATGGAACGACAGCGCTTGTGCGACCCTAGAACCGACCCGGATTGCGATTTATCTTATGAAGCGTGGTACGACGGCGGTGGTCCCAACCTTGCTGGAGACTACATCAGACTGCAAGCACCCAACGACTGGTACTTTGGATATGAAATGTGGTACGACGCGCCACATCCTGGAAACAGCTACGACCAATCTATGGTTCCGGAAGATAATCTGGCTATCGAGCGCTTCCACCACTTTCCAATTCTCACGCCGCACGACCTGACCGTCTACTCGAGAAGGCCATTCTACTTGCACTGGCAGATGGTGGCCAGCAAGCCGTATGGCGAGAACCACATCTTCTACCGGAACACGACCAGCCTGATGGCCGGCGCGCGCGAGCTGCACGCGCACACGTGCTTTGCGCCCGACACGGCGTGCGCGGCGCACGGAATTCCCGGATCGGTCGACGTGTGCGCATCCAACGCGATGGTGATCGAGGTCTACGGCCACGGCATCACGGGCGTCGTCCCAACTGAGAACCTCGCGGCGCGCGTCGAAGGGATTGCAGCGACCGTCGAAATCGCCGCGCCCGACGACCCTTACGGCTGGGAGCACAGCTACAACACGAGTCAGCTTCGAATCACGGCCGGGCAGCGCCCGCCGCTCAAGGCCAACGTGACGGTCGAGCTGAGCTTCGATGCCGGCGCGACGTGGCTTCTCACGTACACGGTGACCATCGACTGCGACGACACCACCAAGCTGGCGCGCGGCGTGGTCCAGTGGACTGACAACAACGACAACACGGCCACGGTCGTCGAGAGGCACTCGGGCGACCTCGCCGTCAGTGGCAACGTGTGGACCGAGAGGTACATGGGCGATTCGCACACTTGCACGTACGACGCGGCCACCAAGGAACTGACGTGCGTCATGGACGGCGAGACCATGACCGCCACGGACTTTCCCACGTGCCCGTGCGACGAGGTGGACATTCCGTGGACCGCCGACTCGTTCTACGAGTGGACGCTGGCCAATGGCGAAAAGTCGAGGTGGCAGTGCATAGTGCCGACTCCGACGACGAGAGAGGTGCTGCTGGTCTCGCCGCCGCCGCCGCCGCCACCCGACCCCAGCCCGCCGCCGCCGCCGCCGCCCTCGCTGCCGCCGCCCGCGTACGCCGCCAAGCTGCGCTGCTTGGACTACACACGGGCGGGCCAGACCTGCGCCGAGACGCCGTTCAAGACGTTCGACATCGTGGGAGCGTCGGACGCCAGCTCCTTTGCGGAGCTCGCAACGGCCTGCGACCACCGGTGCGGATACGAAGGCGCGGGGTACGTCGTCGTCACGAAGCGGGCGCACGACACGTGCGCGTGCGTCGCGGGCGGGCCGCCCATCGACGGCATCACCACGTGCACGCCCGTCGACGGACGCAGCGACCAGCGCGTCTACGAGTTTGTGGGCGACCCGGTGAAGCACATCGACTACGCCAACGTCGGACAGGCGTCGTATTTGTCGGCGACACACCTGCCCGAGTTCGACGCGCGCGACCCGTCGGCACACTGTACCGTCGTGGGCGACACGGGGAACTGCTGCCAGAAGAAGGGCGACTACGTCTTCGCGCTCGACCTCAGCGCGCCGCAAGCCACGGGAAAGATTTGGGACAGCTACGCGGCGTTCGTGCTCAACTTCGCCGACACCCTGTGCATGGACTGCGCCGACCCCGACAGCCCGCGCGTGGGGGTCACGGTGTACTCTGGCGCGCCCGACGCCGCCAACATCCCGTCGGCGGTGGGAGGGGCGGAGTGGATCACCGAGTGCCCAGGCATCCAGGGGCAGGTCACCGTCAGCACGCCAACCACCGCGACCGTTTCCGCCGGACTGAACTGCAAGCCCGAGACGTGGAGCGCCGTGATCATTCCGCTGACTTGCGACCGAAGCGTCCTCGAGCAAGTCGGGCAGTACGACGAGTGGGACGAAGCCGCAGACGCGTTCGTGACCGTGACGGGCCCGACCCTAAACACGAAGATACGCGACGGGCTTACCGACCCGAGCTTTGTGCGCGGCACCGGCACCGACTTTACCTTTCGCGGAGGCGATCCCAGCGACGGCCGGTATTGGCTGCGGCAGACGGAAAACGTCCTCGGAAAGGCGGGCGACGACGACATCTACGGATCGGCCATCGACACGTCGGAGGCCTACGCCCGCAACGGGCTTGGGAACGGGCTTTCCGCCTCGTGCATCGACTGCGCACTCGACCAAGCCATGGGCGTATTCGATACGGCGCACGACGACGGGTCGACGCTGGACGTCTTCGGCCACGGTCTGGCCACGCGCGCCCCGCCCACGATCGTGGTCGTGTGCTACCTCTGCGAGGACAACGCCGTGCACACGTGGAGAGGGGCCTGGGACGTCGCCGTCCGCCCGGCGATGGCCGCCTACGTGGAGAACTGCTGCCAGCACTACATCACGCTGGGCGTGATCGGAGACATGGACGCGTGCAGAAACGCCGAGATGGACGTCGATCCGGGCACCAGAGACAGCAACAAGATCGAGGCGCTGCCGACCGTCGAGAGCCTTTGCAAGGTGCTCTACCTGAGAGAGAAGGTCGACACCGACGTCGTGGCGCGGGGCGCCCGCGTAGTGACCACCCAGTACAACCTCTGGGAGCACACGTTCCAGGCCAGCGTCGGCGGCGGCTACCTCATCACCGCCGGCTACCGCAACCAGGGCTGCAACCCAGACAACGACGCCGACTGCGCTGGAACCTACAACCAATACTACTACGGCGGAAACGACGCGCTCGAAAACGTCTTGGTGAATCGGCACCCCGACGCGAGCTTCCAATGGCAGGGCGCCTACGAGTGGTACACGTACGGCGCGCAGCCGGACGATGGGCAGCGGCTCGAGCGGACGCACCACTTCCCAATCCTCGACCCGCACGACATGACCACCTACAGCCGGCTCCCCTTTTACTTGGCGTGGCAGTCCTTCACCAGCAAGCCGTACGGCGAGAACCACGTCCTCTACCAAAACACGTCCAAGATGGTGGTGGGCGGCCGCGAGCTGCACGCGCACACGTGCTTCGCGCCCGAGACGGCGTGCGCGGCGTACGGACTGCCCGGCTCGCTCGACGTCTGTGCCACCAACGGGCTGGTCGTCGACGTCTACGGCCACGGCATCACGGGCGTCGTTCCAACCGAGACCATCGTGGCGCGCGTCGAAGGGTTCCGAGCGGCGAACGTCGAGGTCGTCGCACCCGACGATCCGCACGACTGGGAGCACAGCTACAACGCGAGCCAGCTTCGGATCACGTCCGCGCAGCGGCCGCCATACCGGAGCAGCGTGACGCTCGATCTCAGCTTCGACGGCGGCGTCAACTGGCACGCCACCTACACGGTGCCCATCGACTGCGACAACACCACCTACCTGACGCGCGGCGTGGTCCAGTGGACCAACAACCACGACTCCACAGCCTCGGTCGTCGAGAGGCACACGGGCGACCTCGCGATAGACGGGACCACGTGGAGCGACACCCACACCGGCGACGCGCACACGTGCACGTACGACGCGGCTGCCATGGCGCTGACGTGCTCCTTGGACGGCGAGACCATGGCCATCAAAGACTTCCCGACGTGCCCGTGCGACGAAGTGGACGTCCCGTGGGTGGCCGACTCCTTCTACGAGTGGACGCTGTCGTCCACGGGCCACAAGTCCAGGTGGCAGTGCGCGACGCTGCCGCCGAGCCCGTCCCTGCCACCGGCCCCGCCCTTTGCGCCGTGCACGTACACGTGCGGCAGCGAGGCCATCGCGGACGAGACCACCGCGACGGAGGCGTGCGGGCTGAGGGTGCGCGAGCAGGAGGACGTGCGGTTTGGCAGCGTGGTCGCGTGCTTCCCGACGCTGACGCCGACCGACTACCAGGCCGACTGGGTGGCGCCGGCCGGCGCGCCGGCGGGCGCCGGGCTGTTCTATCTGTGCGAGTGCACCGCCGCCCGCCCGTCGCCGCCGCCGTTTCCGCCGCCGTCGCCGCCGCCGCCGTCGCCGCCGCCGTCGCCCGAAGCGCCGCCGACGCCGCCGCCGCCGTCGCCGCCGCCGCCGCGCGATGCGCTCTACGGCCGGTGCTTGGACTACAACCAGGTCGCGCACACGTGCGACGGCGGCGCGGGCGTGCAACTGGGAAGCGGCGTCGTCTTTGCGGGCAGCACCTACTCCGAGATCGCCAACCACTGCGACGAGCACTGCCTCCACCTGGCGCCGCCGACCCCGACGCACTTCTCGGTCAACCTGCAGACGGCCAACGCCGGCGGGTGGAACTGCCGCTGCTACAGCAGCTGCACGCCGACGGCCAGCGGCGCGCTCGACACGGAACGCGTCTACGAGTTCCTGACCCCTTCGAACCACCTGCACTACGCGGACAAGAGCGTCTACTACGTGGCGCCGCACCACCTCGACCCCCTGCGGCGCGACCGCCGCCGCGCGTCGCTCGTGCACCCGCGGCGCGCGCACGCGCGGCGCGCGCTCAACGCGACGACGGCCAACGGCGCCAACGGCGCCAACGGCGCCAACAGCACCAACGCGACCGCCTCCGGCCCGTACGAGGCGCGACTGACCAAGATGCTCTCCATGGACCCCGACCTGGTGTTCGACGACCGCCTCAGGTACATCGGCCGCGACCCGACGTCCGGGTCTCGGCGGCACCTTACGGATCAACAGTCCGCCACCGGGGCCGATCGGCACACCAACAACTGGCGCCCGGCGGACGATCGGTACTGGTGCAACGACTACGGACGCACACAGGCCATGCTCGACGTCGCCTACAGCACCGACGCGGACGACGTGGTCATCACGCTGCGCGAGATGCTGCACTCGCTCGACCGCATTGGACGCGACACCGTCGAGGGCTACTTTACCCCCGACCAGTACATCGACCTGATGAACCCGGCGCACGCGTTCAATGCCCACAAGCAGCAGGGCACGGGGCCGCAGCTCGGAAACGTTCCGGCGGTGGGAAGGCCTCTTCCGCCAGACCACGCGCTCGACACGGAGGCGGCGCTCTTCAATGGCGATTGGGAACAGGGGCTGCTCCAGTACACCGGGCACACGCCCGGAGGCGCCCTGCCGTCGCTCGAGACGACCGGCGTCGTTGCGATCGTTGCACAGACCGACGACATGTGCACAACGCTCCGAAGCGCGGGACCGACCGTGGCCGACTGGTGGTCCAACTTCCCACAGACCCACTTCTGGAGCTACGGCGAAGGCAACGATCACTACGGTGCCCTGCACGGACGGCCGAACGTCGTGTGGCTTCCGGGGGCGGACGAGACCTTTTGCGAAGGGTACAGTTCGTCGGGCGAGTTCTACCCCGGCGTCGATGAGGAGACGTGGGACGGGAACTACGTAGCTCAGTACGAGGCGGGGAGCTATGCAAACGGCTACGTCAGCGGCATGGACGATGGCGACGCGCACGAGCATTATTTCTACAAACTTCCCCGTTGGGATCCCGGTCCGGGCTATACTGGGCCCGTCTTTCCAGGGAAACTCGAAGGGTTCTGCGGATGCCTGCGCTTCTGCATCACGCTCGACCCGCCCGCGCCGCCCTCCCCACCGCCGAGCCCGCCGCCGCCGAGCCCGCCGCCGCCGAGCCCGCCGCCGCCGCCGCCGCCGCCGCCTCCAGCGCTACCGCCCATCGAGCTGATCACGACCGTGTTCCCGTACAACCCGCCGGGCGGATTCACGGGTGGCGCGCTCCCGATGCTGGCCATCAAGAACCCACGCGTTCTCGGCCCGAACGAGCTGGCGAGCGGAGAGGCGCCCGTGGCCAACGACGGTCGGGACGCGATCTACCCGCTGTACTACTACGTTCCGCAGCTCGGCACGAACGGCGAAACCTTCCACACGCCGAGCAGGAGCGGCGAAGTGGTGCCCGAGTGGTCGCGCGCGGCCGTCTGGGACGAGAGCTGGTACACCTTCTTGGCCACGCGCGACGGGCTCAGCGCCACCGCCACGGTCGACCTCGTGGACGTGCACGGCGACGGCGTCAAGCAGATCCGCGTGACGGCGGCCAATGGCATTGTGGGCTACGCGTACCTCCCCGGCGCCCTGACCAGGGGCCACGTCACGGGCATGTCCGAATCGGGAGCCGCGGCCGCCACCGACGTGCTCGGACGCCGCCTCGAAGGCGAAAATCTCAGTCCGTGGCATCAGATCGTGCAGCCTGACGGAATCCCGACGTCGACGTCCGCCCCGGCGACGTTCCCGACGCAGGACGCGACCACCGCGTGCCCCGAGCTCGCGACGCCGGCGGGCACGGTGTACCAGATCTCGGAGACCGTCCGGATCACGGTGACGGACGCCGCCGCCACCGCCACCGACTGGCACTCCACGCAGCTCTCGTACGTCTACCCGACCACCGGATACGGAACGACGACCTACCTCGACACGTACGGCGCAATCCAGACCGACACCAATGCGAATCAGCTGGTGTTCGTCGTGTGCCTGCCGGTGGCCGAGTGCGTCCGGTTCTCGGCGGACGCGCTGCCGACCACGGCGACCACCGAGATTCGCGTCGTCGAGACCCCGGGCGGGCCCACGCTGGCGCACACCGCGGCGGGCGTCGCCGCCTTTTCGGACGTCGAGGTGTGCAACTCGCGCACCGACGCGGACCCGACGCCGTGGGTCGTGCACTGGAACTCGCAGTCCGACTTTGCCGCGGGTATCGAAACCGCCGGAACGTACCCGGAGTCGTACTCCACGGTCACCACCAATCCGGGCTTCACGTACAGCGGCTGCGCCTACGACTTCAACCTGCACGCCATGGTGTGCACGGAAACCGGGACGGGGGGCACCGCCGCCGAAGACCGCAAGCTGATGCTCAAGCACTTCCCGACCTGCCCCTGCAATCCGGGCCCTGGCCAGACGGGCGGCGACGACGCGACCTACCGGTGGGCGTTCTACGACCCGGCGACGGTGACCGCCGACGTCGGCGGGTACGGCACCGAGTGGACGTGCATCAACCCGTCGCCCGCTCCGCCACCGAGCCCGCCGCCGCCCTCGCCGCCGCCGCCCAACCCGCCGCCGCCCAGCCCGCCGCCGCCTTCGCCGCCTTTGCCGCCACCGTCTTCGCAGCCGCCCTCCCCTCCGCCGCCATCGCCGCTGCCTCCGCCCAGATCGCCGCCC
>Ga0115012_10000937_pt1 | contig 16681 bp, 7 predicted proteins | sample TroAtlMetagenome_FD_88706 | JGI IMG/M metagenome (GOLD analysis project Ga0115012, IMG submission 88706) | Marine eukaryotic phytoplankton communities from Atlantic Ocean - Tropical Atlantic ANT10 Metagenome | ecosystem: Environmental > Aquatic > Marine > Oceanic | place: Tropical Atlantic Ocean...
CAGATGCCGAGCTTCTTGTTGGGGAAGATGTCAAAGGTGTGGCACATGGCCTGGATGCGCGAGCGGTGGCCGTGGCACATGTACCGCTGCGCGCGCCCGCCGACCGTCTTGGTCAGGCCGATGAACGGCATGGGCAGCATGCCGTCCGCGTCGTACATGAAGTTGTGCGCGTCGATGAGCGTGAAGAGCGTGGCCATGTACCGCGGCTGCGGCGCGCTGCTGCCGAGCTTGAAGTCGATGCGGCACACGGGCACCCGGTCGACCACGTCACCCGTTGCCAGGTCCACGACCTCCTTGACCTCCTGGTAGATCTTGATCTTGCCCGCCCTGAGCGGCGGCGGCGCGGGGTCGCCTGCGCGCTCGGCTCGGTCGCACGCCTCCCTGTGCTTGGCCTTGTCCTCCTCGGTGATGCCCTCGCGCACGGCGTAGGTGGAGAGCACGTCGCGGATGGGCGCAATGTAGTGCCGCACCAGCCACTCCGACCCCAGCTTTGTGTCCGGGTTGCCGTGCTTGTCGGGGCGCGCCTGGTGCATCGTCGGATCGCCCTTCAGGTAGTTGCGCACCTTGTCCACGTACTCGTCCGTGTTCTCCAGGATGTCCATGACCCGGTGCTCAAAGGCCGGGTCCGGGCGGAAGTGGAGGCTCAGGCAGTCGCCGGCGTAGTTGTACATGCACACGTCCTTCATCAGCTCCGGGTCGGCGCGTTTGAACATGTCCGCGATGAGGCGGTCCTTGTCCCGTGTGCGGCGCGTCTCGTTGGTGATGATCAGCCCGCCCGGGGTGCGGCGCTGCAGCTTGAGGCCCTCGCGCTGCCCCTGCAGCGTGCTGAGCAGGCGCTCGAACATCTTGCCCGTGCGCTGCCACGAATTGTGCACGCGCTTCGAGAGCGCCTGGTTCTCGCGCTGCATCTCATAGTCGTTCCTCATGGCGGCGACCCAGGGGACGTGGGTGGACGGCGGGTCCTCGCCCTCCTTGTAGAAGTACAGCTCCTTCTTGATGCTGAACACGCCCCGCGCGCTGGGCTTGCCGATCGGGTTGTCCGCAGACGGCACAAACCGCTCGCCCTCCATGTGGCCCTTGCCGTTGTTGACCATGTAGGTGCGGTAGTAGTCGTTCTTGTTCTTGCTGATGCTCATGTCCGTGTACTCGATCGGGTTGATGTCCGCCTCGATGATGCGAATGTCGCCCACCTTCTCGGGCTGGCTGGGGTCGATGAGCTTGCGGTACGCGCCCGCCTCCTCGTCATACAGGACCATGTCATTGTACGCGTCCGGGGTGGGAAGCATCGTGAGGCGCGTCTGCGTCTTGCCGCCCCGGTGCTTCTGCAGGCAGCCGAAGATGGTCGCGGAGACGCCAATGGTGTACATGCACGCCGACTGCATGCCGGTGACGTGGCCCGCCGTCGACTCGCGCACGGCCTTGCTGAGCTCGTCCTCAAACTTGGTCAGGTCGCGGTTCTTCTCCGCCAGCTTGTCCTCCAGCTCCTCGATCTGCCGCATGAGCTGCTCGAGCTCCTCCTGGCGGTCGGGCGGGATCTCGCACCCGTCATCGTCGAAGATGGCGCCGGCGCTGTCGCTGTCGTCGTCGTCGTCGTCGTCGTCCACGTAGTGCGCGTCCACCTCCACCGCCCCGTCCTCGTCGTCGCTCGGCAGCAGGTACGGGTCCGCACCGTTGCGATCGGAGGAGGGGCCGGCTTGGCCGCGCGCCGACGCCCGCGCATCGCGCTCGAGGTTGGCGCGCTCCCTGTCAACGTCCATGGCGTCGCCGTCGCCCGGCTCCGGCTCGCCATTCTCGATCCGTTGCTTCTTCAGGGAGAGGCGCTCCAGCTCCTTCAGCAGCGCGTCCTTCTCGTCCTCGCAGGCATTCCGCACGTCACGGGCGGCGCACGCGGCGTCGTACCCCTTGGGGTCCATGCCGCGGTTGCCGAGCTGGCCAATCTCCGGGGACTTGTGGTTCAGCTGCTGCCCCTTGTGGTTCTTCTTGTCGCTCGTGGACGCGTCCACCTCGTCCACAAGGCGGGAGATGCGCGCGCGCTTTGCATTGCTGCCCTGGTCGTACGGGAGCGTCGTGTCCCAGCACGCGGGCGCGTACGCCGAGTGGAAGACGACCGTCTTGGACGCCTGCTTGCGCGTGTGGTTGTTCAGGCTGTACGTCAAGTGCGTGACGCCGCAGAGCAGCGAGAAGGGCGTGAAGCGCTTCTTCCGGTCCTGGCAGCTGAAGACCTTGGCCCTGAGCTCTTCCTTGGTGACCAGGTAGCCGTTGCCGTCGAGGTTGAGCTTCGCGGGGTTGGTGTCGTCGCCGATCACGTCGGCGAGCACGCAACCATTCTCCACGACCTTGCGCACGGAAGCGGGGTTCATGAGGCCAATCAGCACCTGGGGGTGCTTCAGGCGGACCGCCTTCTGCAGCGGCGCGTTCGGGTCCTTCTGCGCCTCGCGCGCCACCTGCTCAGCCCACTCCGTCGAGACCTTCGCGCAGTCCACCACCTCCACCTCAAGGCCGAGTATGGCCTGGAACCGGCTGCCCTTCTTGGTGCTGGTCAGGCGCGGCTGCACCTTGAACCTCTCGATCTCGTAGTCCGTGAGCCAATGGTACTTGTCCGGAAATTTGGCGCGCTGCTCCTTGAGGAACGCCTCGACGTCGGCGTTGAAGTTGTGGAAGTCCTGGAGCATCTCCTCTGTGTCGTTGAGCCCGCCCATGGTGCGGCAGTAGTACATGGGGAACTGCGCGTGCACAAAGAACTTGGCCCAGCAGTCCGCGACGCCCTCGTAGCTCTTGCCGCTCTGCGCGCGCCCAAGGAGGATGTTGATGACGGACACGTCCCAGTCGTCGCACGGCTTGCAGCTGAGGAAGCCGCTGGCCACGGTGATGAACGACCCGTCGTCGTTGCGGCGAATCACGTCCGGCTGCTTTGGGCCCATGATCTTCTCCTTGTAGATGAGGCGGGTCAGCTCAAACTGGCGCTCGTCCGTCTGGCCCGACAGGCTGGGGTCGAGCGGGCGGAGGCACATGAAGTGCTCGCGGTTCGCGTCCGTGACCTTGAAGGCGCCTCCGTTGGGGTCGGGGTTGGGGTCGAGGTGCGGGTTCTTGTGGATCAGGTCCTCCAGCTCCGCGTCGCTCATGCACGCGTCCTGGAGCGGCTTGTTGCGCGGGTCCTTGGAGGGGTCCTTGCTGGCCGCGGCCCAGAACTCGCCGTTGGTGCGGTCCGCGGCGAGCGTGGCGCCAACGCCCAGCGCCTCCTCCTCAAACTGGTCCTGCAGGCTGTCCGTGCTGCAGCCCGCGCCGCCGCTGGTACGCTTCTTCGACTTGGACCTCTTTTGGCTCTTGGGCACCAGGGAGCCGTCGTCCTCAACCCTGAGCTTGACCGGCCTGGCCAAGCGCTGCTCGTCCTCTGGTTCAATGAGCGTGGACGCGTCAATGCCCTGCTGCGAGTACGCCTGGTACAACTCGTCCACCAACTCATTGTACGTCTGGACCAGGCCGCGAAGCTGGCGCAGGTGCGAGCACTTGCGCATGAACTGGTGCTGCGCAAAGAGGGCCGACTGCAGCGCGGCGACCTTTTCATCGGGCGTAAGCGAGGGCGCGCCGCCCACGCCGCGCATGCCCACCATGACCGTCCTGCCCTCAAGGTTCAGGTCGCCGATGCGCTGGTGATCCTCGAGGTGCGGACCCTTGGCCAGTTGGAACGAGCAGTACTGCATGGCCTTGGAGAGGGTGAACGCCTTCTTCTCGCGATGGGCCATCAGCACGCGCGCCTTTGCGTTGGCCACGGTCGTATTCGCAGGCATCGCCACCGGGATAATCCGCGCGTGCTTGCCGTCGCCCGTGTCGTCCATGATGGTGAAGTTGACCAGCTTGTGGTCGCGCACGTAGGCCGCAACGTCGGCCGCCCTCTCGGCGTCCGGCTCGGGCACCGAGAGGGCGACCGTGGCCACGCCCATGGCCAGGTTGGTCCCGTTGACAAAGGGGTCCACAAACACAGAGGCGGCCACGAACAGCGCGCTGCACTTCAGGAGGGCAACGACGAGCCGCGCGACTGCGCGCACAATGGTGAGCGAGGCCACGTACTTGACGGGCGGCAACGCGGACACGTAGAGCGCAAACTTGAACGGCGCCACCAGGCACCGGAAGAACGCATCGATGTAGCCTTCGCGCGCAATGCGCTCCTCACGCATTGCCGCGTCCTCGGGTACAAGCCCGTCGGGGGTGGGCCCGTCGCGGCCGCCGTGCGAGCCGTCGTAGCCGAGGTGGTTGGTGCGCGCCTCAGGCTGGCGCGCCGGCCGCTCGCGCTTGGGCGGGCGGTCGGGCGCGGAGGGGCCATCGCAGAGGGACGAGGCGCTCGACTTGACGCGCCGCGCCATTGCCGCGAGCTGCACCAGGAACAGGCACCCAAGGAGCGCGGGCGCGTCCATGTCCCCGCCCGCGCGCGCACCTGTACGAGGGTACGCGCACAAGTGACGAGGTTCGTCCGACAATCCGCAGGCCCGGGGCCGGGGGCGCTGGACCTCAGCTGTGGGGTCCACGGACGAGGGTTGGATTGCTGCCCTGTCTGTCCCTAACCCTAACCCCAACCCCAGCACCCACCGGGAGCGCTGGACCGGAGCTGCCCACCGGACAGTGGAAGCCCTTGGCTCCTTTTCAGGTTGCGCTAACCCTAACCCCAACTAGGGTCGAACGGGGCGGTTTTGATGCGCGCACTCACGAGCACAGCAAAAAACACGTACGAGCACGAGATTCCACTCGTAAACGGACTGTTTCCACAAGGAACACTTGGTACGACTCAGGTGCAAACTCTTGCGTACACACTCTCGCGTACCACTCGCAAGGGGTGCGGCGCCCACAGGCCCCGCCCCGTCCCGTCCACGTCCCTCACCGCGCGCGTACCCTCCCCATCCCCGAGCGCGCCGCCCCTGGTTGCGGACCTAGAGCGCCTCGCCCGCCTCGCCCGCCGCGGCCGCGGCCTCGCCCTCGCCCTCGGCCGTCGCGCCCTCGCCCGCCTCGGCCGCGGGCGCCTCGAGCGACGCCTCGTACTCCTCGACGGACGCAAAGCCGCCCGCCTTGGCGCGGATCGCCGTCATGGCCGCCATCGGCTTGCCCTTGCGCAGCGTCTCCTTCTTGGCGGTCATCGGGATCGGCACGTACGCCGTGTCCGCGGAGTCGAGCAGCGCCTTGTAGAGGTTGTACGCCTGGATCAGCTGGTGCACGCCGTTGACGGCCTTCTTGGTCTGGTTGGTGACGTGCGCGTTCAGCTCCGCGTCGCCCACGGCGATCTCCTCGCTCTGCGGGGTCACGTTGGCCGCGTCCTTCCAGCCGACGCGCGCGATGAGCAGCTGCTTGGTCTTGTACTGCTCGCCGTTGAGCGCAAAGGGCGGCGTGGTGAGCGTGCGCAGCGCCGCCTCGAGGTCCTCCGGCAGCTCCTCCGACGCGAGCAGCTGCGCGGCCCACTTGGCGTCGCTCTCGAGGCGGCGCGCGAGGTCCTCGACGGACTTCACGCCGATGGCGGCGAAGAAGGCCTCGCGGCCGCTGGTCGCGACGGACCAGGCGCGCGTGGCGCACGAGAACTGCGCCCAGGGGCTGGGCTCGGCGGACGCCGTGCGGGGGCGCTTGGGCACGGCCTCGCCGGTGGCAAAGGCGGCCGCCTCCTCGCTGTCGGGCGCCTCGCGCTGCTTGCGCGACTTGCGCGACTTCTGGCCGCCCGCCGCCGCGTCGAGCGCGGCGCAGCGCGCCTTCAGCTCCTTGTTCGCCGCCTCCAGCGCGAGCACCTGCGCCTGCAGGTCAGCGTTGGCCGCGTCCGTCGTGGCGCGCAGCTCATCGAAGCGGGCGTCCGCCGCCACCTTGGCCTCCTCGCGCGCCACGCGCACGGCCTCCGCGCACGCCTCGTCCGCCGCGCCCTTGGCGCGGAGCGCGTCGAGCGTGGCCTGCGTCGCGTGCTTGTCAAACTGTGCGTCCTTGGCCTCGAGCTGCGCCGCGAGCTTGCCCTTCTCGCTCGCCAGCACCTCCTCGCGCATCTTGGCCGACTCGAGCTCGCGCTGGAGCGTGGCGATGCCGGACGCGTCGCCCGCGCCCGCAGAGGGCGCGGGCGAGGTCACGGACGAAGGCGCAGCGTCCGAAAGCGCGTCCGCGCGCTGCGACTTGGAGATCACGTCCTCAGCGTGCGCCTGCAGGTCCGCAGCGCGCGCGCGCTTGCTCGCCGCGCTGGCGGCGGCGGTGGCGGCCTTGGCGGCCTTGGTGGCCGCAACCTCGGCCGCCTGCTCGGCGGCCTCGCGCGCCGTGGCGGACTGAGTGCGAATGCGCTGGCCAGAGATCATCGTATTGTAGCGTACACCTGGGCGGGGGCGGGGCAAGGACGTCGGCCGGGGGCGCTCCACCCTGGCAGCGCGCGGGGCACTTGCCTAATGGGCTGATGGGCTGGCACGGGCTGGGGGTGGAGACAGGGGGCTGTGCGACCGGGGACGCTCTGCCTGGGCGCACTGGGGGACAAGGGTGGCACGGACCGGTAGGTTGGTGGGTTAGGGTTAGGGTTAAGCTCCTCCGCGGACCCCAGGCCGCCGGGGGCGCCGTACCCCGTCCGCGTACCGGGTTGGGATCTGTATCTGTCCTTAGGCTCCACTCAGGGTGTGAGCCACGGGAACAGAGGAGGGCCTGGAGTGCACGGGTGCCCCTGGTTCAGCGCCCCCGGTGACGGGGAGGGGATGGTGGACGTGCAGCAGCACGCGCCCGATGTAGCAGCGGACGTCTGGAAAGAGCTCATGGACAGGGAGATCGGGCTCGACGCGCACGGCAACTACACCGTCCCGGGCCTGGCGCGCTGCGCCAAGCTTCGCCTCGTGTGCGTGAACCTGCGCGAGGCGAACAGGCAGCTCAGGACGCCGTACGACGCGCGCGTCGTCTACTCGGACGACCTGAAGGTCGTGCCCATCCGCTTCTCGGGCGGCATGCACTTTGGCTCCAACCACTCCGAGCTGGTGGCGCTCAGCATCGTCCGCGACCGGGACAACGGCCAGATGTTTGCCGTCACGTCCCACTACGCTGGCAGGGACAGCGCAGCCGTCCACTGGTGCGAGGTGGTGCGCACGTACTCGCTCGGCCGCCTGGCGGAGCTGCTCAACGGGCACTCGCCCGACTGGGGCGCGCGCCTGCCGGACGTGCACGAGCTCGCGTATCGCAAGACCGGCGGGAGCCTGTACGGCTTCAGGGTCAAGCAGCCGACCATCTTCGAGTCGGGCGTCAACCGGGGCATCGTGACCAAGAACCAGCTGGTCGCCAAGGAGTACATGGGCACCCCCGCCGCGGGCGTCGAGCTCCACTACGACGACTGCATCTCCAACCAGATCCTCGAGTGGCGGCGCCCCATGCCGCCGCCGCCGCCCTGGGGCGGGGTCGTCGCGCGCCCTGCGCCCGAGTACTACAAGCAGCACGACCTCGTCCTGCTCACCTCCAAGGACGGCGCGCCCGTCAAGCTGCGCGCGCTCGACTGGCGCTGCGCGCGGATCGGCGTGGTCGGCACTGTGCTGGACAGGTACGACTTCCACCGCCCCATGGTGGTGGACACCGCAGCGGGGGACTCCGAGATCACCATGTCGGTCTACGCCAACCGCGTGCACGTCCTCTCCAAGGCGCTGGGCTGGGACTGCGCGCCAGAGATCGTCAAGGAGCTCGCGGGCCTCGCGTCGCTGCTGTCGCACGGCAAGGCTGCGTCGCTGCCGACCGCGTTCGACAGCCTGCAGCTCCACTACCACTACGGCCAGCCGCACCGCTGGCCCGCCGTCACGCTCAAGCTCGAGGAGATGGCGGAGGCGGCACGCGCGCTCCGCAAAGAGGAGGAGGCGGAGCGCACGCACCTCCAGGCGCAGATGGAGAAGCTCTCGCCGAGCGCGGGCAAGAGGCGCGAGCGGCGCGGCGCGGCGGCGGCGGCGGAGCGCGCGCTCGCGGCGGCCTCGATGGGCTCGGTCAACGTGGACGGCTCCGTCGACCCCAAGAAGTTCAAGCTGCAGTGCTCGCGCAGCGACCGCGCCCTGCAGACCGACGCCAACCCGGAGGTCCTCCTCGAGCAGGAGGAGGCGGGCGGCTCCGACAACTGGCACTACGCGCAGCAGGCGCGGCGCGACGCCGAGTGGGCGCCCCCGCCCAAGCGCAGCCGCCCGAGCACGCCCAACCCCAACCCCAAGTGCTCGGCCGCCTCCTGCGCCTTTCTCGACCGCCTCAACAAGATGTGACCCACCACCCCCTTCCCCCCCCCTTGTGGACCTTCGGACCCTGAGTTAGTATGTGTGTGTGTGTGCAGGGTCGGGAGGCCGCCAATTATTTGGTGTAATCTTGTTACTTGTAAGCGTAAGGGTGGGGAGGTGGCTGGCCTGGGGCAATGGCAGTGTACAACCTCGCCCGCAGCGAGCTGTACATAGAGATGTTCACAAACGTGGTGCGAGGGCGCGACGAGGACGACGCCGAGATGCAGGATGCGCACGCCAACCTGCTCATCGACATCCGATTTGCCGACGTCGCAAAGGCGTTTGCGCACGTCCTGTACGACGAGGCGCTCCGTGGGGAGGTTCGTCCGCTTGCGCGCACCTTTGAACGCATGGCCGACCAGGCGGCGCTGACCGCCTTTGGGACGCGCAACCACGAGGAGATCCCCTCGTGGTTCTTCCAAAACTTTGAGTGCTTGCTGGCCTCGGCGCTGCACAAGCTGCTGCTGTACTTTCGCGATCCGCTCACCTGGCGCCTCAACACAGAGAAGAGGGGCTGCGCGGTGGTGGCGTTCAACGCGCTCATCGGCGTGGCCGAGGGCCTGCGGTCGTACGTGGGGCTCGACTACCTGCGCGAGTCTACGGGCGTGCACGTACTCATGAGCGCGGTCCAGAACGCCAAGTGCGACTTCCTCAAGGAGGTGGTCCACCCCGTCCCGCGGTGCGCGTCGCTGATCTTTGCCGAGGTCGTCGCACAGCACGTCCTCGCCGAACCGAACCGCGAGCTGGTGGTGCAGTCGGGCTTCTGCTTCTTTGCGCGGTCGCAACGGTGGCGCGCGTTTGCGTCCGCGTGCATGACGCTGGCGCCGGCGTGCATGCCGGGCGCTCCGCTTGCGAGGCTGCTGCGCGAGGTGGACGAGGCCAAGCGAAGCGTGGTGGCCGCGCCTCCAGGGCTCTTCTTCCTCGCGTCCGAGTTCTTGGAGGCGGACGCGTCGCCCGAGCGCGCGCACAACGTGTCCAGGTCGGCCAATCTGCGCGCGGGGCCAGATCTACGCTCGCCCATCGCTAAGCGATCGAAACCATTCCTGCGGCTCGTGAAGCGGCTCGTGTCGGGCAGTCCATAAGGCCCCGCGCCAAGGCAAAGGGTAAGGCGCGGGAGGCAACAATGGGCGACAGTGGCAACGTCGATGCCGTCATCGTGATCGAGCACCCGCCCGAGCCGGTGGTCAAAACCAGCATGCTCGTTGTGCTGGGCGGCTTTGGGCTGCTGGCTGCTGTGATCCTGTTCTCCATCATTGCGTGGGCGGCCCAGGGCGAGCGCGACGGCCAGGCGGACGTCTTCGGGAAGCGCGTGACCGTGCGCGAGGTGGCGGAGCGGTACAAGGCGGTGTGGACGCCGGGCAAGTTTTGGCCGCGCGACGCGTTCACGCACACCAAGAAGACCACCGAGGGTTCGCCGCTCTTCAAGGTCGTGTGGACCTTCCTGGTCGCGTGGCTTACGTGCTGCGCCTTCTACCTGATCTTTGCGGGGCTGGTGCAGTCGATCGAGGTTTTCCGGGAGGAGGCGCACCTACGCGCCGCCGCGCTGGTCTCGGCGGCGCTCTGCATGGCCGCCGTCTGGCCTGTGCTCTTTCGGATCGGGTCCTCGACCAAGGGCGCCGCGACGGGGATCGCCGTCTACTCGTCGGCCGACGAGGACGGCGGCGTGGAGGACACCAAGTCCTCGCCCATGGGCGCCTCCGCGCACTCCAAGACCAAGGAGTTCTTCCTGTGGGCGTCGTTCGTGCTGCTGGCGATCGCCGCCCTCGTGGCGGTCGCGGGCTCGGCGACGCTGCGCGCGTGGACGCTGCCGGGCCCGCAGTACGGCACGCTGCTCTTCCTGGCGCCCGGATACGGCATCTTTGCGGGCTGGCTGCTCTTTGCGGCGACGCTCAACCTGAGCGTCGCCATCAGCTACAACAGCTACCCCGCGGGCACGCTGCCGTGGCCGGAGACCCGGACCAAGTACACGCACCGCGGCAGCCTGTGGCCGCCGACGCTGGCGCTCGTCATCGCGGCCATCGCCGTGCTGAGCTACGATCCCGCGATGCCGCTGCCCATGCTGATAGGCATCTTCCTGTTCACGCCGCGCCAGAAGACGCACCTGGCCGCGTTGCTTGTGTTAGTCCTTGGCATGCTCGTAGCGGGCTGGTTGGTGGTGTCTGAGCGAGCAGAGTGATGTGTTCAAATATAACCCGAGCGTCTTCCGTCCTGGTTAGGCGGGGCCAGCGCGGCGCCCCCGATGGCTTCGGCGGTCGAGGTCAATCGCAAGGAGTTTGACGATGCGCAGGCCCTCCTCAGATCCGCCCGGGAGACATGCTCTCGCGCACGGCCAACGGCTTACGACGCGCCCGAAATGATGGCCAACAACGTGACCCTGTGCAGGAACACCATGTACCAGGCCATACTTGGAACGCTCGCGCCTTTTGTGAACCTCCAGTTCCCCGTGTTCGTGTATCACGCGCAACACGCGCTTGGCATGGCGGCTTCGCCCGAGCCCAAGAAGCCCGTCATGCCGACTCGGGACATCACGAAAGTCCTGGGGTGGGGCAACCTGTCGGCGGCGGAGAGTCGGGCGATCGCGATGCTCATGCACTGGCGGATGACGCAGATCTGGTACGGAGCTACCTCACCCGACGCGCTCAATACCTACGCCACAATCCACACGACCTTTGACGGCTTTGCGCGCCTGCACCCGACGCTCTTTGACTCGCTCGCCGTCGCGCTGTGCTTCAACATGTGCGTGCGAGCGGATCACCAAGCGGGCGGCAACGTGCCCCTCATCGCCTCGGTTAGCCAGCGCAGCTGGTTCAACCGCGATTCGGCGCTCATGCGCGACCCGTTCAGCATCTACATCCTCACCATGGGGAGCGACAGCCCGCTCGCCTACGCAATGGCGCAGGAGCCGGCCAGGTCAAACCTGCACCTTGCTGTGAGCCTGGTGCTGATGACCGGCGACGACGTGCTGCAGATTGTCCCTCCCGAGCTGCACACGGGACCCCAGCGCAACGGGGAACTCCTCATGCTGCGCCGCGCGCGCAGGTGGCACTACGCAAACATGCAGAATGCGAGGCCACCCTTCCTGACCTCCTGGGACATGCCCGCCTTTGGGGGGTTGGTCGGGAAGCCCAAAGAGAATGTGCTCGTGGACAACGACTCCTGGCTGCAGGGCTACACCCCGCCTCCGTAGGATCCGCAAGTGTTGGGGCGTGTTGAGAGATAAAAGAAAAGCGTAAACGCGTTCACTCATCAGCGCTTGCGCTGCCTGTGGTTTTTGCCTATGGTTTTTGCCAGCGCCACCTTGCTCTTGGAGAGCACGGGTGGGCGCTTGGCTGCGCTGCCTTCCATCCCCCCCTGTCCGCGCTTGCCCTTGCTCGCCTCGGCGGTGTTGGCCCCGCAAACGGGCCGCGCCTTGTTCACCAGGTGCGAGATGATCTCCGCCGTCGACATGGTCTGGTGCGCGGCGACGAGCCACGAGCGGTAGTGCGACGGGCAGTAGTGGACGGTGCGCAGCGGGGGCGGGATGCACGCGTTGCGTCCGCCAGTGTCCAAGGGCGCCTCGATGCGCCGCCACTTCATGCCCGCGCCGTTCTCGGGCTCCACCTTGTGGCAGTACCGGCAGACCGGTGCGGGCGGCTTGGGCAGCGCGCTGCGCATCTCCTGCCACGCCTCCTTGCCCGCGAGCATCGCAAAGTCGCAGCGCAGGCAGCAGATCTCGCCGCGGAAGCGCGCGGCTGGGTGCACGCGCGCGAGCGTGCCGCACATGCTGCACAGGGCGTACCAGTTCCCAAAGACGCGAATGGCGCGCCCCAGCACGGGCACGCAGACCAGGGGCACGTCGCCGCAGCTGGTGGCCTGCGGGCTCTGCTCGTAGCACGACTTGAGGTCGCGGCGAAACTTGGCCACCTCCGACGACGAGTCGCGCAGCGCGGCGCTCGCCGCGCTCATCGCGGCCGTGGGCCTGCGCTTGGCCCCGCCCTTGCACATGGTCGCCACGATCGTCGCCGGCCGCAGGTCCTGCGGCAGCAGGGGCGCCTCCATCGGTTCGAGCTGCTCGAGCTCGAGCTGCTCCGCCGACGCCTCGAGCGCAACCGCCGTGCGCAGCGCGGCCGACGAGCGCTTGGCGCACCGCATGTGGCCTTTGCACCCGTTGTCGCCCACGGTGAGCATGCTCGCCGAGAGGCCCAGCTCGTTGAAGGGGTGCTCCTTGCCCGAGCCGTCCTGCACCGAGTTGACCACCCTGCGGCACTCGGAGCAGCAGTAGAGCACCGAGGCGTGCTTGGGCAAGCGCGTCTGCACCGCCACGCAGGGGTCCTCGTCGGGCGCGAGCGGCAGGAGCAGGCGCTCGCAGACGGCGAGCGCCTGCTTGCGCTTGGTGGCCTCGCCCAGGTCGTACGACAGCATGGTCGACCGAAGCGCCGCGACCCGAGCAAACGCGATCAGGAGCGCCGCATCGTTTGCCTTGAGGTGCATCACCTCCAGCTCGGCCTCCTGCACCGTGCGGCTTGCCGAGGGGCTGGGCAGTCCGGGGGAGGCGTTCTCCGCGTCCTGTGGCGCAATCCCGAGCAGCGCGCATGCCTGCGCCACCGTGAGCAACGACGCGTCCGCATTGTCGAGGGCGATCCGCTCGGCCCTTTGGAAGTCCTCGGTCGGCAGCAGCGTAAACATGCGGTGCGCGGCGGAGAGGTTGTGCAGCGCTGCATACTGCGCAGAGTCGAGCCGCGAAGCGCGATGGCCGTGGTGGTTGCCGTGCAGCCACCAGGGGATCCAGGTGGAGCGGTACGAGGCCGAGAGCAGCCCGCTCACTACGTGCACGGCGGGCCGCGCCGCCGCCCCGGCGGCGGCCAGTCGGCCACCGAGCCACGAGGACGAGTAGGCCAGGCTCTCCGGAGCGCTCTTGGACTGGCGCTGCGCGCGCCGTTCCGACTTCTTGCGCGATCGTGGCTCGCTCACGAGGTGCCTCGGCACCGTGGTCGCCACGCTCGCGCGCAAGGCGACCATGTCGGCCCCAGCCGCCGCCATGCGGTGCATGGCGGCGGCGAGCGACGGGTGCGGCAGCGCCGCTGGTGGCACGCACAGCTGCCCCGTCGGCTGCCGCGCGTGCTGCATGGCTTGCAGCGTTGCGCGGTCAAATACGTGGACCGCGGCCATGTGCAGCCGTATGGCCTCCTTCACCGCGCCGGGCGCCTTCTTGACAATGTCCTTGAAGTCGTGGGTCGTCTGCATGCGCAGCGCGCGAAGGCAGAGGAAGCGCTCGCGCCACGGCCTCCGCGCCGCGGGGTGCACGGCCGGGTTGAGCCCCGAGAGCGCGACGGCGATCGCCTGCATGCAAACGCGCACCGCCCCCTCCGACTCCTTGATCGCCGACAGGAGCGTCGCCTCCCACCCGCGCGACCCGGTGTTGGTCGCACGGGTCAGGATGGCGAGGAGCGCCTGCGACGACTTGGAGCAGCAGCGCGGGGAGGCGCTGCGCTCGTTGAGCCCGCCAATGTGCAGCAGGTTGCTCAGGTTGGCCACGGTGTACAGCTCCGGCGGCGGCACCATGAAGTCGCGCACCAGCTCCTCGGTGGCGGCGCGGTTGCCGAGCAGGTCCTGGATCGTGCCAAGGAACTCGGCGTGCGCCGAGGTCCACACGGAGGCGCAGTACGAGTCGTGGTACAATGCGTTGAGCGCGTCCTTGTCCACCCCTGGTCCCGGCACCTCGTCCGCATCCAGAATGGACAGCGCCGTGCTCCTGGCAAACGCCTCCAGCATCTCGCCAAAGCTCAGTCGCACCGCCGCCGCAACCTGCTGGCTGGTGTACTCCACCTGCACGAGGCTCGGCTTAGCCGCCTCTGCGCCTCCCTCAAAGGCGCACCTGGCGGCATCAAACGATGCCACCAGCTGCACTGCGGTGTTGCGGCTTGCGCACTCGGCGGCGGCCTGCAGGAAGTCGAGCGACCACACCCACGCGGGCACCTCCGGGGCGTCGTCGCGCTGGCCAAGCCGTCCGAGAAGCCTTGCGAGCGCACCCCGCATGCCCGCGTCCTCAAAGTCGGCGCACATGGGGCGCATCTCGGGCTCAAAGATGCTGCGGCTGCACTTCATCATCTCTACGAGCGAGGGCAGGGCGTTGGCTTCGGGTTCGGCGGAGGGCGAGTCGGCGTCTGCTTGGTCGCCGGCAGCGGGGGACGCGCTGGCCCCGCTGCCGGCTGGCAAAAATGCGAGCTCGGCGCTTCGTCCGCCGCTCCCACGTTGCGCTGCAGCAGGCGTGGCAGCCCATTGTTGTCCTTCACGTAGACGTAGTGCGTCGTGTCAAACTTGACGCACGGCCGCCACATGAGCGAGGCCATCCCACCGCGCGCGGCGGCCGTGTCCGCCCACTGCTCGTCCACGAAGAGCATCGCCTCCTGGCGGTAGCCGTCCGAGTCGTTGGCCACGCTGGAGTGCGTGGGCACCTCGTTGCCGCTCGCAAAGCCCAACGAGTTGCCAAAGGCCTGCAGCGGTATGCGCGCGTCCGGCTTGAAGGTCGGATCGGCGCGGGCGCACCGGTAGATGTAGGTGGTCACGTAGCGGCTGCACACGAGGCACTTGCCCTTGGTGGGCGGCACCTTGCCGCTGCGCCTAAACTCGGCCGCCTGCGACGGGAGCAGGAACTCGGTGCCCATGAACGCCATGTCGGTGTCGTCGCCGTAACGCCAGCGCGCCATCCACACGCACATGCAGCGGTCCCCAAAGCAGCACGGCCGCTCGCCAACCTGAACATTGGGTGGCCGCAGGTACTCGTCGTCGTGCGACTTGGGCACGACCTCCAGCTCCTTGGTGGGTATGGACGTCTGCTCCACGAGGTTGGCCACGAGCTGCAGCGTCTGGTAGTTTGTGCTCTCGAGGCTGAGCACCGGGTGGAGCTTCAGGTAGGAGGAGAGCGCGTGCTCCTGCGATCCGCACAGCTCGTCGGAGTCGACGCCCGCGCGGTCCTGCAGAAGCAACGGGTTGCCGCTCTCGTCGCGAGCGGGCGGCGGCGGCGGCACGGCGGGCGGCTTGCTCGCCCTGCTCGTCGAGCTGTCGGTCGCCGATGTGACGCTGTCAAAGTCCGGCAGCTCGGCGCTTGGCGCCCGCCACTGCGACCCGCCCGCCGCGTCCCCTACGGAAAGGCTCGGCATCGTCGCAACCGCCGCGGACGGCGCGGACGCGCCGGGCTTGATGGGGCGCTTTCCCAGCCTTTTGGCGTTGATGGGACGTATTTCGGACGCTGCCGCTGCGGCCGCAGCGCCCGCGCGCCGCGAGGCGTGCGGGTTTGGCTGCATCGTCCGTCAGGGCGGCGCGCTTATAAATACAACACGGTACAAATAGTTAGCTAGCGAAGTGTGCTCTTAAAAACAGGCAGATGTTGTCCCCCCGCATGTTTGTGGGCGGGTGCCACGGCGGCGGGTCGTCCACGAGCAGGGGCATCCAGCCCACGCGCCCGCAGAAGAGCTGTGAGGCCGAGGCGCACGCGGTCGCGTTGTTCACGGCGCCAAAGCGCATGACGCTCGCCGCGGCCCCCACGTCGGCGATGGCCTCTACGTGCGTCGAGGGCGGATAGGCGTCCAGGAAGGTGTGCACGTAGCCCTCGTTCCACTCGTTTGCGTGCGCGGTTACGTGCATGAACTCGTGCGCCATCACAAAGCCGATGCGCGTGGTCAGCGACACGTCGTCGTACCGCTCGTCGGCAAACGGCGGCACGAGCAGCCCCGGCAGCAGCATCGAGCACGCGGACGTCGAGGTGAGCAGCAGGTAGGCGTTGCGCGACACGCCCGGGTAGAGCGCGGGGTGCTCGCAGATGCCCGCGCCGGTCGCCACGGGCAGCAGCCGGTCGAGGTACACCGCGCGCGCCTGCTTGACGATGATCATGAGCGACGAGTCGTCGGACGTGATGTCGGGTCGCCGGAACTCGCGATCCACGCCGGCCCACGTACCGCGCGGCGCGCCCGCAATGCGCAGCTTGGTGGCGCGGATCTTGTTCACGGCGGCGGTGCGGTCGGCGTAGCGCTCAAAGACGCTGCCGAGGAGGTCCTCACCGAGCGTGATCGCGGCGGCCTCGCGCACGTTGTTTGCGAGCGTCTCCAGCCGGTCGTACAGCGCGGGCGTGACGAGCGCATTGAACGCAATGCGATCAAACTCGTCCGGGAAGACGCGCTTGGCCGCATCCAGGCACACCTCGCGTGCGCTCCTGCGGCTCGCCGAGGAGAGCGCCGACAGCGAGGACAGGCGCACGGTCGACGCATTGAGGAGCGTCTGCTCCGTGACGGAGTCCTCGTCCTCGTGCGGGGGCGTCAGGCGACCGAGGGCGACGGTGGTGCGCGACGCGGCGCCGCCGAGCTGCGTGCGCTCGCGAAAGTACGGCAGCAGGCTGCCCCCCTCCGCGACGACCATCGACTGCGCGGCGAGCGAGCACACGGCCGCCACGCCCTTGAGGTACGCGTGGGCCATGGCCG
>Ga0115012_10000939_pt1 | contig 16647 bp, 25 predicted proteins | sample TroAtlMetagenome_FD_88706 | JGI IMG/M metagenome (GOLD analysis project Ga0115012, IMG submission 88706) | Marine eukaryotic phytoplankton communities from Atlantic Ocean - Tropical Atlantic ANT10 Metagenome | ecosystem: Environmental > Aquatic > Marine > Oceanic | place: Tropical Atlantic...
AGGTGGCCTTTTTTTTCAGATATCATATCGCTTACCTCGAAATGCCTCATGGAAGTTGGCCCACGATCCGATAGCGCAAAGTGGAGCAATAGACATCCCTCCCAGCAGCATTACCAGATCGAACAGAAGCTCTCCAGAGTTTCCGATCAGGATAGTTTGAAAGATCCTAAACCCCATCGCTATCATGATCAGCCCTAGCGCCAAACCCATCGAATACATCAGCCCCGAAAAAATCAGTGGCCCTTTTTTAATTTGTGCATACATAGTTTTCTCTCCAAGTTACGAATTAATGTGTTCTGGACTCAGCTCAAACTCTTGAGGATTGCCGTCATGAGTATAAAAACCCCTGATCTCAAAGCATGCATTATTCCCCTCGCAAAGCTGATTCTCCACGTCATTAGCAAATTGGTGCGCTGCTGCTATCACGTCCTGATCGTCTACATGACAACCTTTAAAAGATTTATGTCGATTCACCAGAATCCCACAAATCTCATCTACTCCACTTTGTTTCACTGTTAACATTGTTTTCTCTCCAATTTAAAATTTAAAAGTTCGCGGAAAAATCCTAAAACAAACAATTCCGGCTTCCGCATTACACACCCTCCTAAGTGTGTATTCATCAGGGAGCCACCCCGAATCATCAGTACGGTTTGAATCTCTCTTAATCTAACTCGTGTTCGTCTAACCTATTTCTAACGTATTCCGCAAAGCCCATTTTCCCCACAGCCTCAAGATGCGATTTACACCAAGCCTTGAAAGTTTCATCTAAGCCCCAGTGCTTTTTTTCGTACCTGTGAACACGCCTCGCATCTTTTACTTCATCGTCATCTAAATGAACTGTCTCAAGTCTAATTCTCATTACTTCACCTCCATTAGATTTTCTTCGTGGGCCATTTGCTTAGCGTGGATATTAAAAACCTCCCTTCGCAAACGGTCGCACTCGTTAATAATTGATGACACTTTACGCTTAGGACAGTTGGGATCATCACGATCTCGATCTGAGTGAACCTCGATGTAATGCGCGGCTTCGTCTGCCAGATCCTTGAGGTGAACTTCTGTCAAGAACAGATCACGCCCAGTGAATCCCTTGAAATCCTCCTTGCCGAAATCCAGCAGGATCTTGTTTTGCTCAGCAATAAAATCACGGATTTCATCAAGATATTTTTCGATATCAGGCGAATGACCAGCGCTAGTACTAGCACCGTTCCAAGTCTTATAGTCTCGAAGCTTTCTAGGTTGCATTTCCTCACGAATCCTATCTCTCTCATATTTTGGAATCGAGGTTACCAAATACACGAAACCATCCGAGCCATTGTCTGCGCGAGTTAAGCGATTCCATTTTTGGTCTGGATCGTTTGGCCCGCCCAGATAATCCAGTTCCTCAGCCAGCTTTAGAGCCGCCGCATCATGCATTTCTGTGCCAGACATGTCATGATCCCATCCGAGAGTCACGGATGATTTAACATCCCCTTCGATCCAGTATGGAACGGTAGTGGATGCCTTTACCCTTGACCCTAGCGTATTGGTAGGCCCTAAATACTTGGTAAAAATTGGGTTTTGCCAAGCATTTTTCACTTTAAAAAAATCTCTCATTGTTTTCTCTCCATTTTAAAAATCCCATTATTGGGTCTTGCTATCTCAGTTGAGATTTCGGGGCGCCCCCGCGCCCCTCATCAGGCAAGTTATTGATTGGCTGCTTTCAGCGCCTCCTTAGCTGCCTTGAACTCCTCGGTGACTTCCCAAGGTAATCCATACCGCTCAGCACAAATCGGGCCGTATCCGTTCGATACCGACTCATTAGTTGTGAGATCTCGATTACAAAAACAGCAGTTATTGTGCTGGGCGCCGTGGGCCTTGGCCGCCGCCACTACATCAGAACCGATCTCGATGATTCGCTTCCGCGTCTCATCTTCCAGATCCCTCACTCCAAAGAACTTACCTTCAGGTGAGATCTTTCCGAAGTAGGGCCGCTCATCCCAATCATTTGTCTGACCTTTGACATACACGTAACCTTCATTCTTGCCGCTGGCCGGAGCCAGTGAAAAGAGCAGATCACCTGTGTTGACTTTAGGACGCTTAATACCGGCCTTGTTAGCCAGCTCAAAACGGTGCAAAAGATCGGTCATATCAATCTGAGTCTGAGGCGCCGAACGCTCTCGCTTTGTGGCTCGGTCAGCATCTCGCGCAATCCCAGAGTTGATAATGTGCATCTGCTTTTCGCTGAGATATCCCTTCTTCTGGACTTGCTCTAGGAAGCTGGCGGCCAGATCCCAGCCGGTATTGGCTTTGAGCCATTCCAGCTGAGCAGGGTTTTCTTCGGCGAAACTTTCGAGATTCAACACCTTGTCATTCTCGACTTTCACCTTGCGAGCTGTGCGTTTTTTGAAGCGCTCAGATGCTGAGGTTTTGAATGAGCCACGACCATTGCAGGCGTGACATTTTCCGCGAGGCACTCGGCCAGTGTGGTTAGATGCGAATCGACCAACCCATTCGCCCGAACCCCCACAACGGACGCATTTATGTGTGGCGGTTTCGTCCACCGACTCGCGAGCCACTGGGACGGTTGCCAAATCAGAGAAATCTAAATCATCCATGATTACCATCCTCCAATGCTATTAACACGATCCATTGCGTAAGATGGGTATCCGTGAGTCTTGACGTATGCCTTCTCGAATACCTCGATCTGACTTTCTGGCAAATCCTCACCCAGTCTCTCGATTCGATATAGGATGGCTTCTGCTGCGTCATCTTGCTTCAGGATTACTCGATCCGCCCACTCCTCATATCGGTCATCAGGATCGCGGCTATCCCAGTAGAGTTCGTGCTTAGCGAGCAAGTCACTGTACTGCCGGTCGAGCTTATAAAGACGATCCAATAATTTTGCGTGAGGATTAGTCGGGCTGACCTCAAATGTGCTTCCGTTTGTTTCCATGTTTTCTCTCCAAGTGTGAGGGTCGGCGACCCCTTCAGATTTCAAGATAATTCATTGAAATACGAAATGCAAGCGCTAGAATGAAAAAAGGTTTAGTAGATCCGATAATGAGGATGTGGATTTGGATTCAGAGTTAGCTAATAGATTGCTCAGGATAGAAGAAAAGCTGGATAGATTGACTGACCAGCTGTCAGAGATTGGCAGGATCGATGAGCGAACAGATGCAGCTCACGCGAGACTAAACCGTCACGAACTCAGGATAGATTGGATCGAGAAAGAACACCGTGAGCTGGTCGAGAATTTTAATCAGGCAAGCGGATCAATCAAAGTTTGGGAGCGAGCAGGTTGGGTCATCTTTGCGGCTCTATTAGCGGCGGGTTCGCACTTGGCCAGCTGAGCAAAAATTTTAATCGGCGCGGAAAAAATCCAAACACACAAATCGCCGGATGATGTAAACCATTATATAGAGACAGTAGAGAGAGATAAGAGTGAGTGAGTTAGATAACAAAGCAGAGAGAAGTCACGATAAGTTGAATTGGAGGCAGTCCAAGTTTGTTAGTGAGTTTGTTGAGCATGGCAATGCATTGCAAGCGGCCAAGGCGGCTGGGTATTCTCATCCGAAACAGCAGGGCAGCAGGCTGTTGACCCATGTTGACGTTAAGGCTGCTATCGAGGCTCATAAGCGGCAGATGATGGCAAGAACGGTTGATAAAACGGATTGGCTCATCGAGCGATTGACGCAGGAATCCATCGATCCTAATAACGCCGATGCATCGAGGGTTCGCAGCTTAGAGCTGCTTGGCAAGATCTATGGCTCATTCGCTCCAGAGAAGCAGCAAGTCGAGACTATTAGTAGTGGATTCTTCGCTGATCTCACAGATTCAGAGGAAGAAGAGGAAGTTTCCTCCAATGTTTTCGCCATTAAATCAAAGGCTTAGCGCCTTGGAGAACTGCATTGAGTATGCAGTGCTCAGGTTTTCTGGGCCATGCCACCCCATACCACCCAGCAGATCGAGGAAGGAGGGGGAGGGATAGCATATGGAGGATCGCGCCGCACACGCTCACCATGGTTCCATGTGACCTATCTCTGTAATCAGAACCATAAATCGACAGGGGGCATAAAAAAAGGGGGGCGGGGGTCTTTCTGAGAGTACCCCTAAAAAAATAGAGTACCTTAAAAAATTGACAGGAAAATAGTATGCCAGCAGGAAAAGGAACTTACGGAAAGAAAGTCGGGCGGCCTAAGAAGTCTAAAAAGGCACGTAAAAGTAAAAAACACAGTTGCAAATGAGTTATTTTAATTAACTATTTATTAATATAGTATACTAGGCGCTCTCAGGGGCCTCACTGGAGACGATATCGACCTTCCCCTTGGTCAAACCTCCCTTAAACGTATCGTCAAATCTGGGGCTTCTGAGAGCCTTCTTACTAAAAGGGGCCAAAAATGATCATGATCAAGCGCTTTTGTTACCACCCGATGGGCACATTAGGGGTTTTATGGGTAGCAGGACGCAAGTTTTACACTGTTGAGCGGCCTTGGAAGGACAATACTCCTTACGAAAGCTGCATCCCAGAGGGCGAATATGACCTCTCATGGCGCGAATCTCCTAAGTTTGGATGGACTTATGAGGTAAAAGACGTGCCAAATCGCACCCATATACTGATCCATGTAGCAAATTACCCGCAAGATGTAGTGGGTTGCGTTGGTTTAGGCAGTCGCTTGATGGCAGATCGTATTGCAGTATCCGCTTCTAAGGTGGCGATAAACGAATTTCATGAAATCACAGGGGCTAACCCTTGGCAGCTTCACATAGAGTATGCAAAAAATGCGGCACTCGAAAGCATGTCAGCGAATACTACGAGCTAGTTCGTAGGGGGAAAGCTTATCTCAGGAGAACGTGCAAAGCCTGCGACAAGAGTAGGGCGCACCTGTCTTATGGAAAAAGCCCTATCCATTTTTTATACAAACGATTGCAGCGCGGTAACTCAGGATCTGCCGCTAGGGAAAAATTAGCCGTAACGATTGATAGGGAATACTTGGAACAATTATGGCAGATACAGGATGGGCGCTGTGCAGTGACGGGGATGGCTATGACGTATACCCCCAAGAATCTGAAGGAGACAACTGGTTTGAATGCGAGTCTGGATCGGATCGATTCTTCGGAGGGCTATGTGGATGGCAATGTCAGGATAGTGTGCTCGCGTGTGAATTCGATGCGCGGTGCAGGGGACGATACAGAACTGCTCTGGTGGTGTAAGCAAGTCGTATGGGGGCTGGAAGGTGAATGATCAGGAACTGAAGGAAGTCGCGAAAAAATTCAAAGTCGATTTTCCTATTTACGCTAAAAACGTATTGCGTGTGGTTAGTAAGGAAGGGGAGCTATTACCTTTTAAACTAAACAACGGTCAGAAGATGGTGCATCAACAGCTGGAGCAACAGCTGAAGGATGATGGAAAAATACGTGCGCTGATACTCAAGGCTAGACAGGTAGGGATATCCACATACGTTGAGGGACGATTTTTCTGGCGGATAACACAAACAAGAAATGCTAATGCTTTCGTATTGTCCCACCTAGCTGAGTCCACGAATGCTATTTTTAACATGGTTCGGACATTCTATGACCATGTTCCACATAAGGCGTTTAAGCCTAACCTTGCTTCACAATCCGCCGCGACTTTAGTTTTTGACGAGATCAATAGTCGTTACAGGGTAGGTACTGCAAGATCGACACAGACAGGGCGCGGACAGACAAACCGTTTTGTACACGGATCGGAAGTAGCTTTCTATCCGCAGGGTGCAGATATTGTAGCCGGTCTATTACAGACAGTGGGCGGGGATGGATCAGAAGTCATTCTGGAATCGACGGCTAACGGTGCAGGCGGTTGGTTTTACGATCAGGTAATGAAATCCCTGAGAGGGGAGACAGAATGGATTACCTGTTTTGTTCCTTGGTATGCGATGGCGGAATACAAAGCTAAGGTGCGGCCCTATTTTGAAAGGACAAAAGATGAGGAGCAGCTCGCCGCTAAATTTGATTTAACTGACGAACAACTCCAGTTCCGCCGCAATAAAATGGATGAGCTGGGTGGCCACGATCTTTTTAAGCAGGAATATCCTTCCACTCCCTATGAAGCTTTCTTAACGTCTGGTCGCTGCTTTGTTGAGGATGAAGTTATAGGTGATGCCGAAAAAGACTGCTATACGCCTGACTTTATTGGCGAGTTTGACGGCAACCTACATAGACGAAGTAGCGGCCCCTATCGTGAGTGGGTGACTCCTAACAAGGATGATAGCTATGTGATAGGTGTAGATGTGGCAGAAGGCTTGGCCTATGGAGACTATTCTGTTGCACAAATACTAGACTCAAGAGGAAGACAGGTTGCCTGCTGGCATGGGCATATCGATCCGTTTCTTTGGGGCGACCTGATAGGAAAGCTGGGCGCTCGTTTTAATAATGCTTACGTTATTGTTGAACGGAACAATCATGGACTCACTACCTTACGCCGATTGCAGGAATTAAATTACCCATCCCTATTTGTCGAAAGTTCTGTGGACGGTGCCTATGGTGACAAGATGACAAAGCGTGGTGGATTCTTAACCACCAGCAAAACGAAACCTTTGATCATAGATAATGTTGCCGCACTACTTCGACAACGCGATTCTGGCATCGCAGACATGGAACTAATCAAGGAGCTAAGAACTTATATTATCGACGAAAAAGGGTCTTTCAATTCTCAAAACGGGTGCTATGATGACAGGGTGATAGCTTACGCTATTGCCCTTCATGGATTGGCTACGATGCCTCGCCCGAAAATTTTCACGGCGACGAGGCGATTTAAAACCGTTGACACCGTGGTGGGCTATTAATGGCAGGCGAAGCACTTCTAGAGGCTGGGTTCGATGTAGAGAATCCTGACTCAACTCAAGATCAGGAAATAATGAATTTAGGCGCTCGCCTGAATCAGCTCTATTCTGAGTACAAAGATGCCAGACGTGAAACAGAGAACGACTGGATTTCTGACTTGCGTCAATTTTCTGGGCAGTATGATCCAGAGACATTAGCACGTCTTGCAGAAGCTTCTGGTACTCGAAGCAAAGTCTTTGTGGGCCTTACCCGTACCAAGGTGATGTCTGCTTATTCACGAATTGTTGACCTTTTGTTCCAAAGCTCAGACTCATTTTATGGCATAAAGCCTACGCCTCGCCCCGCAATAAACCCCATGAAACGTGCAGAAATGCAGCAGCAACTGATACAGAACATTGTTGCGTTAGGTCAGGGCCAACCTCCTGAAGTAATACAGCAAGTGCTGGCTGAGAATGAGGCTCGTATTCAGGAAGGATTGCAGGAGCAAGAACAGCAGTGGGCTGATAAAGCCGCTGAGGAAATGAAAGAAGACATCGATGATCAACTCATCGAGGAAAATACTGAACAAAAAATGAAGGAAGCTATTTTAGAATCCTGCATATTTGGATCAGGTGCGATCAAATCAGGCACAATAAAAATCGAACAAAGACAGTCCTATCAAAGAGTGATAGGAGAAGATGGGCAAGAAGGTTTTGCGATGGCTATGGAGGAAGTGGTTAAGCCTGAAATAGAATCCGTTTCTATTTTCGACTTATACCCAGATCCTTATTGCACCTCCCTAGAAAATTGTTCCGGCCTTTTCCGGCGACATGTTTTAACGCGAAGACAATTTAGAGAGCTTGCTGACTTACCTTCCTTTGATACAGAAGTAATATTATCTATCCTGAAAGATAATAGAAAAGGAAATCATGACGAGCAGGATCACGAACGTACCCGACGAGAGATCGCTGGCATTACTGATGTTGGCGATTCTCATCGGTTTGAACTATTAGAATTCTGGGGGACTCTTGACGGCTATGATCTCAAGGATGCCGGAGTAGAATTACCTGAAGGCTCTGACCCTAGCGCTGACTTTGACGCTAATATCTGGATCGTAGATAGCAAAGTGATTCGTGCTACTTTGAATCCAATCAAAGGTTATCGTATTCCTTATCAGGTATTCCCTTACGAAAGAAGCCCTCACCAGTTCTGGGGAGTAGGTGTGCCTCGCATGATGAGGGACTCTCAACAAACCATGAATGCGGTTACTAGAATATGGCTTGATAACATGGCTCTATCTAGCGGCCCGATGGTTGAGGTTAATACAGATTTACTAGCGGCAGGAGAAGATCCTACTGATCTACATCCTTGGCGTGTTTTTTTGCGATCCGGCGGTGATGGCTCTATGCCAGCGGTTAGATACTATCAACCTGTTGCCAATGCAAACGGACTAAACCAGATTATTGAAATCTTCCGGCGCTTTGCGGATGAGACAACTTCTCTACCTTCTTACACTCATGGCGAACAAACCAAGAGTTTAAACAAAACAGCGACTGGTATTTCTATGTTGATGGGAGCAGCTAATGTAGCGCTTAAATCAACGATTAAAAACATTGACGATTTCTTGATACGCCCTATGATAGAAAGTCTATTCCATTTTAATATGGAATACGGAACCAACGAACGCGCAAAGGGCGACCTTAAAATTGTGGCGCGTGGCAGCACAGCACTTGTGCAGAAAGAAGTGCAGAGCCAGAGACTCTTACAATTCCTCTCTCTGGTTTCCAATGAAGCAGACGCCAGTCTGGTCGATAGACCAAGGCTGTTGCGTGATATCGCACGTTCTATGGATATCGATCCCGATGATGTTGTGAAAACTGAGGAGCAATTAATTGCCGAACAGCAAGCAGCAATTCAGCAACAACAAGCTATGCTCGCGGCTGCAAGCCAGAGCGGTGAAGGTGCTGTCCCTGACGGACGAATGGCCGATCCTAATGGAGTTATTTCAGGATAGGTTGATTGAAGCTCAAGGGCTTCTAGAAAGTGCAGATGAAAAGAATTTTCGATTTGAGCAAGGGCGAGTTCAAGAACTCCGCACGTTGCTTGAATTAGAACAAACCGCCACGGCGGTAATCGAAGCGGAACGCTCTCCAAGGAAAGTAGTCTCCAGCTTTGAATAACGGACACCCTTGTTAGGAACCGACCATGAAAGTAGATCCAGAGCAGTTAGAAGCGGAAGCGCAGGAAGCGCTTGCACAGATGAAAGGCGAAACTCAGGAACCTCCAGTAGAGGACACCCCTGAAGCCGAACCAGAAGTGGAAGCTAAGGTCACCGAAGAGCCAGAGGATACGACCGAAGAACCAGCGCAGGAACAGGCTCCCGTAGAAGAGACAGGCGGCGAAGTTTCTGAATCGGAGTTGGCTTTACAGAAAGCCGATCAACGCTATAAGAATGCTCAGAGAAAAATGACTGAAGCGACCACTTTAGCAAAGGAGCAAGGTCGAGAAATCGAAAGGCTCCGCGCAGAGATGGGCGATATGAAACGTCAGCTTGTTGAAAAAGATGTGGATCTGGAGCAGCTCAAATCCATCAGGGAGGAATACCCTGATCTTGCAGCTCCAATTTTAGATCACATTGATAGAACGCAAGCACAGGTAGCCGAGACAAATAAAGAGCTTGAACAGCTCCGCGAGATGCGAGCACAGGAGGAACAGCGTCACCTTGTAGACGCGCACTTCCAACGCATCAAGGACGTTCACCCCGATGTGTCAGATATTACACAAACGGGAGACTGGACGGACTGGCTGGAGTCTCAAGACGGTGCAACTAAAAGTTGGATAGAAAATGGATCATCCAACGATGTTAATTCTGTACTGTCGAGGTTTAAGCAGGAAATGGGTCTTGGAAAACCAACGCCGCAAGAGCGGGTTTTAGAGAAAGCGAAAGCAGCGGCAGAGCCGAAGCTTCCTAAGTCTAGAAAACCCGATACAGGTGCTGGACAGAAAGTCTGGTCTGCGGCTGACATAAAGGGTATGTCGCTTAATGATTTTGAAGCGAATGAAGATGCTCTTTTACAGGCATGGAGGTCAGGCCAAATCCGGCGTTAATTAACTCTTGTGAGGTAATTTACAATGGCAATTGGTGCAAATGGCTCTGGCGCAGCGTTTACTTATGCTGCTAATCAGGGTGGCTTCATTCCAGAAGTCTTTTCTAAGCTGCTGCAAGCGAAGTTTTATAAATCTTCAGTGCTTCCAGCTATTTCTAACACTGACTACGAAGGTGAGATTTCAGGTCAAGGTGATAAGGTTCACATCCGTACCGTACCCACGGTTTCAGTTGCTGACTACACTGGCACTCTCACTTATGCAGACGTAACAACTAGCACGGTTGAGTTAAACATCGACCAAGCTAAGAGTTATGCATTCAAAGTTTCTGATGTGCTTTCAGCACAGGGTGATATCGATATGCTTGCTGCTGCTTCTAAAGATGCAGCTGAGCAAATGAGAATCGCTGTTGAAACTCAGGTGCTTGCAGGCGTAGTCACAGGGGCGACCACTATTGGTAGCCAAACAACCATCACTACGTCAAATATCTTGGAAACTATTCTAGGTATGGCGACATCGATGGATAACCTGAACATACCAGAAGAAGGTCGATTTATCGTTCTTTCTCCTGAGTTTGTTTCAAAACTCAAGCAATCAGAGTTACGTCAAGCTTACTTAACAGGAGATGATACTTCTCCGTTACGTAACGGTAAGGTTGGTATTGTTGACCGTTTCACGGTTTATCAATCTAACATGTTGTATACCGCATCGTCTGGTGCAGACAGTGGCTACACTCACGTACTCGCAGGACATCCCAAGTCGATTTGTTTCGCATCTCAGTTTACTAACACTGAGACTGTAAGACTAGAATCATCCTTTGGTGATGGTGTGCGCGGTCTGAAGGTTTACGGCTCTAAAGTCGTAGTACCTGACGCTCTTGTTGTAGGTAAGTGGACTTAATAGTCCGAATGGGGGGAGTTCGCTCCCCCTTACTTAATTTACTTAGGAGGTTCCATGAGCGACACAACACCGAAAGACGATCTTTATATTGAAGCGAAAGAAAAATATAACATCAAACTTGATAGGCGTTTGTCGTTATCTGATTTAGAAGATCAGATGGAAAGAATCCGAAAAAATGGTGGCGAGAAAAAAGAGAAGCCGCCCGAAAGAATTCCTATGCGGGTTCGCAATGTGATCACTGGAAATGAATTTGACTATGATCCGATCTTTGCGAAAAACGCAGACCTCGAAGTCATTGAGTGGAGTGCTGCTTAATGGCAACGATCAAGGTTGTAGATGTACTAGGACGAGCCTCTGTTCTTTTGCAAGACACAGATCAGACACGTTTTAGTAATGCAAACTTGCTAAAGTTTTTTAATGATGCTCAGCGTGAGGTCGCTCTTCAGCGGCCTGATGCATTCATGACCAATGGAAATTTCACTTGTGCTACGGGTAGTAAACAAACACTTCCAAGCGGCGGTATTCGTCTTCTCGATGTCGTGCGGAATGTTAGTGGAAGGGCAATTACCGCGATTGACAGGAAGGTTCTCGATGAACAGCTGCCTACTTGGCATACCACCGCTTCGAGTAACGATGGAATCCAGCACTTCGTCTATGATCCAATTGATCCAAAAACATTTTATGTCTATCCAAATGCCACTAACAGCACACAGATAGAAATTAAGTACAGCCAATCACCTGATGATGTGGCGATTACTAACTTTTCAACAGATACACAGGTGCTCGATCTTGATGATGTTTATGCTAACGCACTGCTTGATTATGTTATGTATCGATCTTATCAATTTGATAGCGAGTTTGCTGGCGATGATCAAAAAGCTGGCCAGTTTTATCAGACGTTTCTGGCGAGTATTGGAGCGAAAAGTCGTGCCGATGCGGGGACGATCCCCGTCCCAGCTAACCAAGGAGCGCAATAATGAAGTACCTTGATTTAGCGGATTATGTAAGACCCGAAGCAGCGGGTGCTCCAGACTTTCTTTTAGAACGAGTTATAAGAGAGTCCGTAATAGATTTTTGCATTAAGACCGATGCATATCGATTAGAGCCTGAGACGCTTCAGATAGTTGCTGGAATAGATGAATACGATGTCTCCATTCCAACTGGAACTGAGTTAAATAATATTATCGATATTTATCGTAATCACGTTAAGTTGACGCCGGTATCTTATTCAAGACTACTTGAGCTGCAAGGAGATGGGACTTCTAAGTCAAAGCCTAGATATTTTTCTCAAAGAGATAATACGGTCTTCTATGTAGCGCCGGTTCCGAATGAAAAAGAAAGTTTAAAAGTATTGTATTCGGTCAAGCCTAATTCAACTTCAACTTCAATACCTGACACGATTGGTAAGGAATATCGAGAAGCCATAGTTCATGGAGCGGTCTATCGACTGCAAATGATGGCTGACAGTCCTTGGACAAACTTACCAGACGCTCAAGCAAATAAATCTCTTTTTGATAGATCCTCTGGGCAGATAAGACGCAAAGTCCAATATGGATATAGCGGAGGTTCTTTAACAGTCAAATATAGAGGGCTAATCTGATGGCCTATAGCGACACAATTAACTTAACGGTAGGCGATACGTTGCCTGAGTTAACGATCACATTAAAAGATAGCTCCACTGCTGCATCTGGTCAGACCCTTGATGAGAGTGATAGCACTACATGGAACCCTATCAATCTTACAGGGAAAACAGTTGCCTTACGTTTGAGAGCATTAGGAAGCACTACTGTTAAGTCAACCTTGACATGTACGGTAACCAATGCAGCCAACGGAATCTGTACGACAGACTTTCCTTCAGGAACCCTAGATACAGCAGGAACATTCGAGGGCGAAATAGAAATAACCACAACAGCTTCATCAGCAAAGCACACTGTTTACGACTTGATTAAATTTAAAGTGAGAGACGATTTTGATTAGAGCTATTTATAGTTTTATCAAGGCTAAGGCAACGGTTGATTATATAAAGCCAACTGTTGCTGCGTCCTCTGTAAATCAAAAGTTTGTTGTTCAGTTCCCTGATATCAAACCTGTATTTGCTTATACAAAAGCAGCGGCAACCGATGTGCGTCTTGATCCCTCAAGTTTAAATCAGTGGTTCAGAGGAGACTCAATTTCTTTATCTGATGCAGCACCTCTCATTGAATATTTAAAAACTTTTAATGAGTCAATTACTCCGGCTGATTCAGCAACCGTAGCAACTACCTACGTAAGAAGCGAAACAGACTCTATATCTGTTGCGGATTCTGTAACTGCTCTGCTCACCTACAATAGAGAGGCAACTGACAGCGTTACTTTTTCAGATTCTTCTAGCTGGGATTACGGAGGAAATTACACGGAGAGTGTGACCTTTTCTGAGTCACCAAGCTATTCCTTAGCAACTGCAAAATCAGACTCTTTCTCTGTTGCTGACTCCGCTCCAAGTTTTGAAATCAGTCTTACTCAAGGCGCTTTATCTGATTCATTTACGCCCTCAGAGCAAGCGAGTGTTGCAGTATCTCCAGCGCAGTTCTCAGATTCATTTTCTGTGTCCGAAAGCATTACGGCTGGTCTATTAGTTACTCAGGATTTTGCAGACGCTTTCTCTTTATCAGATAACTTATCTACAGCTTTTGGCTACGGAGAAGTAGCTTCAGATTCGTTCTCGTTATCAGAAAGCCATTCTGTTGCCATAGGTTTTGGTAGAAATGCTTCAGATTCTTTTTCTGTTTCAGAAAGTATTTCTACTCAATTAATCATTGGGACTTCTTCTCAATTCAACCGTTCGGCATTCAATGTCGCACAATTCAATCAATGAGGTGTAACTCATGTTTATAGAATCTTTTAACCCAACTGGACACGTCATTGTTCGTCTGAATGAGGACATAGTGTATGACGGCCCTAATATAATCACTACGGCAGGAAAGGCGTTAATTGCCTCACGTATGGTAGATGCCAATGATGCGGCAGTAGGATGGCTTGCAGCAGGAAGCGATAACACCGCAGCGGCAGCTGGTGACACAGCGCTTGGCACTGAGCTAGGACGTTCTGCTCTTACTAGCCTAACTCACTCAACTAATACTTTTACCGCTGTATCGACTTTAGCTGCCGGAACAGCAACTGGAGCGGTAGTAGAATTTGGTTTGCTGAATGCCTCTTCAGGAGGAACGCTCTTGGCGAGAACTGTGGTCAGCACTATTAATAAGGGTGCAAATGACAGTATTACGGTCACATGGGTAATTACGGTTAGCTGATGACTGTTAAATTCACAAATAAGGCTGCAACAACATTGTCAGCCGGAATCAACAACTCAGTCACATCGATTGGTGTGGCTGATGGTTCTGTGTTTCCGACATTAGGAACTGGCGATATTACGTTTGTCACTTTTGACGATGGCACAAATGTAGAAGTCTGCAAGGTTACTGCAATTTCTGGAAACACTTTAACCGTTGTCAGAGCGCAGGATAATACTACGGCTCGCGCATTTGCCTCTGGAGATAAAGCTGAGTTGCGGATTACGGCAGCCTTAATGAATGAAATTATTTCTGATGCAGAAGAGACAGCAACAGCATTGTCGCTTGTAATGAGCTAACGGAGAAACGAGATGGCAACCACTTTTACAAACGCATTTGCTAATGATGTCAGTCATTCAAGTGCGGTGACTTTATATACTGCTCCTAGTGCTACTGAATCAGTAGTCATGGGTATGTATCTCTGTAACAAGACAAGTAACGCTGTTGATGTGACGGTAGGGGTAAAAGATGGCTCTAATTCTAATACTGAAACAAAAGTATTAAACCAAGTCAGTATCCCTGCAAAAACAACACTATCTCTAGGTAAAGAAAAAATCACGTTGCTTGCTACGGACGCAATCACAGTATTAAGCGGAACTGCAAGTGCTATAGATGCATCAGTTTCGGTTATGGAAAAAACCTAAATGGCTATTACTAGATTAAATTCTCTGGCCATTCCGAGCGATACGGTTGTAGCTTCTGATATAGCCGACGGCTCTATTACTCCTGCAAAATTCTCTTCAGGAGTGAGAATAGCAAATGCGTCTTCGACACCTGCTGCGGCTGCTGAAGGCACCATATTTTATAATACTACTAACAATACAATGTATGTTAGTGACGGATCTAGCTGGCTAGAGATGAATAATACACCTCCTACTTCTACAGGGGGCACAGTTACTATTACTACTAAAATCGAAGGAGCAACTCAAAATTATGATTTAGGCACAGACTTTACAGATACGTCTGATGCTGATGGCGAATTAACTTATACGCTGGCCTCTGGGAGTATGCCTTCAGGAACCACCCTGCCAACTGCCGGAAATAGTGCTCTTACAGGAACTATTGGCTCTGGCACAGGTACATTTAATTTTACTATAAGAGCTACAGATACTGCTAATAAGTCTGCAACCCAGCAGTATACACAGCAAATAGTAGCTCTACCTACTGGAGGGACTATTACTACTTCAGGCAGTTATAGAATTCACACATTCACTTCTTCAGGGAATTTTGTTGTTGCAAGTGGAACGTCCTACGCATGTGAATACCTTGTTATAGCTGGAGGGGCCGGTGGCGGCCCCGGCTACCAAGCTGGAGGAGGAGGCGCTGGAGGTTATCGCAGCAGTGTATCAGGAGAAGCTTCTGGCAGAGGAAGTAGTGCTGAATCAACTCAAACATATACCGCAGGGACTCATAGTGTAGTCGTAGGTGCCGGAGGTGCTGGAGGCACTTACAATGGGTCATCAAATCACACAGGAAATGTCGGCGCTAATGGCAGCAACTCAAGTTTGCCTATAGGCACTATTACTTCTATTGGTGGCGGTGGTGGCTCCTCTTATTATAGTACTAGCACAAGTGCGAAATCTGGCGGGTCGGGAGGAGGTGCTGGGCAAAGAGACTCTGGCGCAACATTGGATCAGGGCGGTTCGGGAACTTCTGGACAAGGGTACGATGGAGGTGATGCAGCAGGTTATGCCTCGCCTTATGTTGGAGGAGGTGGAGGAGGTGCTGGCGCTCACGGAGGAGATACCCCCACTTATGGAAATAGTGCTGGAGGTGCAGGAGTTTCTTCTAGTATTACTGGATCTGCTGTAACTCGTGCCGGAGGCGGCGGCGGAGGTGGCTTTACTAGCTATGGTGCCGGAGGTTCAGGAGGAGGCGCACGAGGTGGTCAAGCCACTGATACAGGGCATCGGGGTGGTGCTGGTGGCACAGCTAACACAGGAGGCGGTGGCGGTGGCGGTGGATACCATGCCAGCGTTGGTGGTAGTGGCGGTTCAGGTATTGTAATTATTAGATACCAGACATAAAGGATATAAAGTGGCGCATTTTGCAAAAGTAGTGAACGGTCTTGTAGACAAAGTGATTGTAGCTGAACCAGAGTTCTTCGATAGTTTTGTGGACGATAGTGCAGGACAATGGGTGCAAACTTCTTACAACACGAGGGGCAATATTCATTATGCACCTAATAGCAATGATCCAGATGGAGGAGATGCCCTAAGAAAAAATTATGCAGGAATTGGCTACCACTATGATGGGGTTGGCTTTTATGCTCCACAACCTTTCCCAAGCTGGACGCTTAATTCAGATACTTATTTGTGGGAGCCTCCTACAGAATCACCTGATGATGGCAAATTTTATGAGTGGGACGAGACAGATAAGAAATGGAAGGAGGTTGCCTAATGCCGTTTATTGGAAAATCACCATCCGAAGGCAAGAACAATATCTTGCTTGATGCAATAACTTGTTCAGCGACAGCGACATATAACCTTCTTAAAGATTCAGTTGCTTATAGTCCAGTAAGCGCACAGTCTTTAAT
>Ga0115012_10000945_pt1 | contig 16605 bp, 15 predicted proteins | sample TroAtlMetagenome_FD_88706 | JGI IMG/M metagenome (GOLD analysis project Ga0115012, IMG submission 88706) | Marine eukaryotic phytoplankton communities from Atlantic Ocean - Tropical Atlantic ANT10 Metagenome | ecosystem: Environmental > Aquatic > Marine > Oceanic | place: Tropical Atlantic...
CTTTGACCATCACGCCGAAACTCAGCAGCAGTCTTTGGTGTTCCGTCTGGTTTATTTGGATTACGAGCAATCTCTTCGGCTTCTGCAATCTGTGCCAGCAACTCTCGGTTGACACCCATCCCCTGCTGAGACTGAACACTGCTCTCCCGCAACCACATCGGAGGCACAACGCCAGCCTTCTGGAACTCACGCTTAATGTATTTGTTTGCCTGCGCAAGCTCGGAACTTCCTGTTGTGCTAAGTCTTGGCGAGAAGTATGAACGGTCTGTAGTCGCGGTATATCCCGGCATACGATCCGTTTTATTCATCACTGTGTCATAAAGACTAAACTCCTCACCCTCAGGAATGAGCCCTTCTTCCCGGAACGCTTGTTCAATATTGCCTTGTATGACATCCCATGCATTATTCTGCTCGTCTCCCAGCTTTGACTGCTCAAACATTTCCGTAATCTTCTGGACCTGCTCTGCCTTTTCTTCGATTGACAGAGTTGACCAATTTGGAATTTGTTCCTCAGCGATTGCTTCAGCGGCACCTGCCATGTATCTTTCAAGTACAGGAAATGCCCGCATTGGAAACGGATTGTCTTCAGCCTTTACGGCATTGAACTTACGAAGGTCTTCATTGTCTAACTTGAACTGAAGTCCTTTCAATGTGTCTATCTGCTTTCGTATGCCATACAACTGATTCTTCAGTTCATCGGCACGCAGTCTTTCCTCGTCGCCTGCCTTGCGAAGTTGCTCGGCATCAATGCTTCTTGCACTGACGTCATCGTAGTAATCGCTAAGATCCTGTAGTTGCATTTCAATGGCTTGGCTTACCCAATCAGGAGGCGCTACGCCTTGTTCTACAAGTTCATTTGTTAGGCGAGAGATGTCGCCAAGATAGCCTTGTTGTTGATTACGCAAACCGTCAATCTTTCGCTGAAGCAGATTGTCTGCTTCGCCAAGCAACGTGTTCTCCATGTAGTCAACCATCTTCTGCAAGGCTAATCCATCAGGACTAAGACCTTGAACCATGCGGTCGGTCATCTGCATGCCAGATTCATCAGGCAATGGCGACAATACGTTGTGTTTGCCAGAAGCTAACTCGGACTTATATTGCTCAAGCAGCCGCATGAGCCCATCTTTGTTTGTCACGCCCTCAAGATCTGACTCAAGGCGCATGGCTGTACCACGAGACAGGCCATCGTAGTTGTACAGTGGATCCATAGTACGAACTGCGTTGCCTCTATTAACGTCGTCTGGTCCGTACTGACCGTCACGTATTTCAACAGGGTCATAACCAAGCACCTCGTCAATCTGATCTATTTCTGTTTGTATATCATTGACGTATCGGTTGGTATAAGGGGCTGCTTGATACTGAGGGTACGCATCAAGGAATGTTTGCTTTGCTCTTTCGAGGCTAGCCTTCCTGTCAATGTACTGCTCAAATAGCTTTATTGGATCAGCGTACAGTTCGCCCGTGCCTCTTCCAGCAGCAGGCTTCTCAAAGAAAGTTCCGGGACTACCGCCTGTGTTGATGCGCTGACCCTTTGCGCGTTGATAAAACTGCTGAATACGAATATCGTCAGCATTGAGTGCTGGGTCAACTATGTCTTTAAAGGATCTTGTGGTTACATCGTCAAGACCTTCAAAGAGGTTTGTGATGTCTTCGTTACCGACCATCTCTTGCAGAGCGTCAGCAAGCGCATTAAACCCACCGTCTTGAATGATGTCGCCTTCAACAGTATAGTCATTGAAAGGCCGACTTCCCGCTGCCGAGTCGGGAGTATTTGGGATCTCTTCAAACTTTTCTTTCAGTAGATCGCCAAGCGCGCCGGAGGGGCCGCCGCCGCCGCCACCCAATACAGAAAACCCCATTCCAGTTTGATTGTCTTCTGGCACTGGCACTTCTTCAAACGTCGAACTACCATCAGGATTTTTCTTCCTGTAATATCTACGGGGCTGACCAGACTTCAGCGTATCTGGAGATCGTGTCGTTTGTCCTGTACGAAGTATCTCAAGTTGATCATAAATTGGATTGAGTGGATTCTGGATGTTGAGCGTGTACCGCGCTAAGTCAGCCGCAGCAGCTGTAGCTTCCTCTTCGTTAGGAAGTCGTCGGCCTCCAGCAAGGTCATGACGCGAGTCGATGAAACCGCGTGTGTTAGTGCCACGATACTGCGTAACGCCAGACACTTCTGACTTGGAAGGTAAGACGTCTCTGAATGTTTCGTTGACAAGAGTGCGACTTTCCATGCCGCCAGAGTTAAACAAACTACCTTGAGCAATGAACTCGCCCAGCTGTATAGGCTCCATCTTATACGCTTGGTCGTTGTCTTCATACCACAGAAGATCCTTGTCAGTTGGATCTTTACGAGCGTCAAAGAAACCTTGACCTTCTTCTCCAAAAAGGGCTTGGTTGACTCTATCAATTCTGGCTTGTCTCGAATCGTCTGCGGACGTTGAGTCAAGCGCTGACGGATCGCCGCCCTCATCGACATATCGTTTGAACGATCGATTCAGTTCGACAGCAAATGCAGAGTTTTCATTTGAACTTGGTCTTTCGTGATATCTATGAGCAATCTTCTGCCAGTCAGAGTCGCTGATTTTTACTAATGGAGTAGGGCCATCAGCATTCATTTCAAACACGTATCGCGTAAAATTTGTTGTTGGACCAGTACCGTCAACGTTGTCCCAGCCGTATGCAGGAACAACTAATACGCCGCGTGTGTCGTTGTACCGCAAGTCCTCAACACTTGTTGCAGCCTCTGGACCCCCTAAATCTTCATACTTTGGTAAATAGATTTCACCATCTAACACCGAACCTGTAGCGCCTTCTTTTGGCGCACCAAATGGTGACTCAGCGTTTTCAAGAATAACCGTCTGTTGGGTTCTTCCGTTGTTAAGGATTGCAGAGTCTGTCTTGAACTCTACAAGCTGTCCATCTACGGCCTGCTGCGGTTCTGAAACTTGCAGGCGAATCCCACGATCCTCAAGGTACGCATGCATCTTTTCAAGGTTGCGCTCTATCCGACCTCCAGTGGCGGCTCGTTCTATTGGGGCTTTACCTGTTGCATCAGCATCTACAGGCTTTGGGTCCGTGTTTGCTTTTTCGACTGGACCTTCCTGATCGTTAGGCCGTGAGTCTTCTCGCCCTTGATATGGCCTACTGCCTCGCTCAGCAGCGCTTTCTCCAGCCTGCTTACTGTCAGGATCTACAGGAGGTGTTCTGTCTTTGTTGTACTGAGAACCCGGACGAACGTCATTTTGAGCATCCCTAGCCTCTTCGTCTCTCTTTTTTTGCTGTCTTTCCAAGAACGCATCTTCAGAACTCTTGGCGTGTTTTCCGTCAAACACTTCCCCTTTGTTTCCGTATTGCTCACGAGCAACTCGTGCATCTCTTGCATCTGTGTCTTCAGTGCCGTACGTAGCGCCAGACTCGTTGCCTGTGTTAAATCCCGGCTGATTTGGACGGCCCGGCATCATTAGGTCAGGCTCAATACCTTTATCAGCAATGAACTGTTCTAGGTTTCCTTTTTTGTAGCCGTACGATTCTGCTAATTGCACAAACGCCTGCTCCATAAACTGAGCTTCGATTTTATTAGCGGCAGCCTCGCCCAGAAACTTTACAGCGTTTTCTTTGGTTTTATGCTTGTGAGTGCTCCAGAATTTGTCCATACGCTTCTGCATGTCAGGAGCGAGGTCTGGAGATTGCAACGCAGCTTTGATAGCACGTCGAATATATTCGTTAAATGCCATTAGTCATCCTTGTCGTCAGACTTCTTGTCTTCTTTTTCGTCGTCTTTTTTCTTTGGCTCTTCGTGCTCGTCAAAGTTCGTGACAGCTTCTTCTTCGTCTTCATAGCTGTCAGACTTGTGCTTGCCTTCATGATGAAGATCAGCTAGTTCTTCGCGGTCCTTGTTGTGTTCGTCAGCTTCTTTGTCTTTTTCTTCCTCTGTCTTATCAGAGAGTTTCTGACGAAGCTTCTTAATACGAGCACGCAACTGCTTTGGTGTCAGTTCGTCATCATCCACGTTGTCAATATCGTTTTCAGTTTTCATAGTTAGCTCAATAAGTACTGGAGAATTTGTGGTTGTGCATCAAATTTGTTTAAGTGCCTGTTAAAATTTGCCTCTTGGTTGTAGTTTGTGATGCCCTGCATACGCCCCTGAGCATTCAGAGAATTCATTGCCTCCATGCTAGATAACCCTTGAAGGATCCCCTGAGTGCTAATGTCTTCCATAGCGCGTATCTGATTGGCTTGCTGACGCGCTGCGTTGTTTGCAGCAGATGCATCCATTGTGTTCTTGGCTGCGCCAACCGCTGCTTTAATAGTGGCGTCGTCCTGCGCTACATTAGCGCGAAAGTCATGGCCTTTACCAGATGACATTCCACGTCCCGCCATAGCCTGTTGAGCCATGCGGTTGTTTCCAGCAGCACCCGCCATAATGTTGTTGTTGGCATTAGTGACAGTACGATCGCCTATTTGTGGATACGACGGCGCTTTCGGACTCAACGAAGGAGTCATGCTGCTTTTTAATTTGTTATCAATTCCAAGTGCCATTAGGATTGAATCAAGCCCTCAAGGACTTGTCCTTTCATTTGGTTTGATTTTTGTTGCTTCTTGTCCAGCTCCATGTTTCTCATCTTCGCTTTGCTCTGCTGACTTGAAGAAGCTATTTGGTTCTGCTTGTCTTTCTGCTGTAGAGATGCTTGCATCATCTTTGCGCTGTTACCTGCTTTGGCCTGCCGCTGAGATGCTTCGTTCTTCATGTCAGTAATAGCAGACTGCTGGTTTGCTTTTGCGGCTTCAAGTTTCAACTGAGACGAAGCAGCAATCGCCTTGCCACGACTGGGGCTACCAGATGGCAACGCTGCAAGAACGCTTTTTCCCGGACTAAAACCTACGGCGTTATAACTCATTAAAATACACCCTTTTGTCGAAGCCTGTGATGCTTCTCTTGAATCGATTCCTTCTTCTTGCCGCCCTTAAGCATCGAAAGAAGACCCTCTGTCTTTGCTTGCTTGTTAGCTGAATCAGCAGCTGTTGCAGCATTCTTTCTGTTTTGCTCTTGTTGTAAAATATTGCCGTACATTTTTACTCCTTCTTTTTCCGATTGTCGTAGCTGTAAGTTGTTGATCCTTTAGTTGGTGCTGAAGCGCTGCTTCTTGTGGAAGCAACCAGCGATCCAGTGTTCTGCGCGTCTTTTGCCTGCTGCTGCAAGCTACGTATAGATTGAGCCGAATCCATAGCAGTACTAATGTCACCGTCGTACGCTGCCTTCCACGCCTTGCCTTGCATTTGGTTAGCAGCGGATTTTGACTTACGGGCCTCGTGAATGGCGCTGTTGTCATAGGTGATGCTACTGCTGGCGCTGCCGCCACCGCCGCCACCCTTTTTAATTAAGACGCCGGCTTCTTCTGACATGGTTTTAGTCCTTCGTATTTTTGTGTGAACGGGTGTGGGTCAGTCTTTTTCGAAGTGAACGTAGGTTTAGAGACAGTCGGCTCCTGATTCGCCAACAGTTCACGAATAACCGCAGAACGACCACCCTTTGATTTTTTAGCCATAGCAACACCTCATGGGATTTATGTCTGATTAGGCCAGTTTTTGGGCTTTACGGGCTTTCTTGATAGCCAGCAGCACAACAGTCTTCGCAGGCCAGCGAACAAACCACTTTTTGCGCTTTCTAGCCTCTTCTTCCATCCAACCCACAATTTCATTGATTCTGTCCTCGCAGATGTCTGGCCCCCAATCATCCATCTTCTGAGCACGACCCTTGCACTTACAGCCCTCTACTGCCGATAGACCCAGTTTTTTAAGCAGATTGGACAACTCCGTGCCGGGACCGCCCTTTTTGCCATTGGGAACCAGCGGCTTTTCGTCGTCTGCGGCATGTGGATACTTAGGATGTTTTTCATCTACCCAGAGCATGTTGTCTTTACGCTTGATAATGCAAGGCTCAACCTCCTCGAAGGTATACCCTCGTTGATCACAGCGCTGCTCTAAGAACTTCTTATCACATACAATCATGGGGATATCTCCTGTAGCAGCAGTATATCACGGCAGTGGATTCGGGTCGTTCAGATTGTTAGTAATAACACATTCGCCCAGAGGATCTGGTGGTGCAGCAGGTGGGCTGTAACCCCCGTAATCTGCAGGATCAACGTAAGATCCGATTTCGCTGAAAGGCCTTTCGCAGCCACCCTCATCTGGGTTCCATTCTAGGCACTTATCGCCATATGCTCGGATGAGGCAATCTTCGTACAACTGGTTATTCACATTGACAGGAAGACCAGTGATCCACTCATCTGTAATGTCTTGATATGATCCATCATACATCAACACTATGAGTCGATCGCGCTGACGGAAATACAATGTCTCAGCACCAGTGTTCTCATCAAAGAAGCCGTACTCCCATGTCTCTCGCCACCACTCTTTTGTAGATTCATTGTACCACCTTTGAGCACATGAATTGACTGTAAAGCAACTGCCCTCTTGTGGTATCCCTTGCTGTGCTGTTATCTTTGCCCAAGTATATGTTTCATAGAGATGTATATCTGGAGGAATCTGGCAGTTAGGACATTCAATATCTGGATCACCTGACTGACATTCGCAAGAGTATGGATAAAAGCTGCAGGTGCCAGTAAGTACTGGTGGGTCTTGCCAGAAATAACATAGACCCGACTCTAGGGGAACGTTGTCTTGCTTCTGCGCTACGATCTCTTCGTAGCACTCGTCGTCTTGGTATGTTGTGTATCCATTGATGTCAACCTCGTTAAGATCATTCTTAACTACAACCAATAGCGAATAAAAGTCATTGCCTTTTTTCTTGCCAAATATGTTGATAGGCTCGCGTGGATGTTTTTGACCGCCCGGACAAGTAAAACTTCGGAAGAAATATTTACGGTAAAGCTGTGGGTTCGGGTCGATCACAGTAAATTCATCAAATCGAACTGGAACCTTCCTGCCGGGAACGGTAGCATTCGCATTAGGATTATCACAGCCGTTACAGCGATTGTTAAAACAGAACTCATTTTCACCGCACGCACAGTCGACATTCCCATTGCAGTCTGCACAAGCAAAATCAAAACCGGGCTGAGGCTCACGCAGCGATTCACAGTCTTGCCACAGCGATGATTTAGACTCTGTATCAAATCCTGCAGGATATTGAGGGAAATCGCCCGGACGATTAGGCATGTCATCGCAAACTACCTTTGTTTCTTCTATACAGTCAATGACATAACCCTGCGCATCAAATATGCAGCATGCGCCAAACTCAGGGATAGGACAGCCTTCACCGTTAGGCATGTTTGGGAATGGTGGAATAAAGTCAGGATCACACCGGAAGTTCCTATTGAAGGTGGCTGTTATCTGCTTTGTTTGTCCACCACCAATATCCTCAACAGGCCCGTCTTTGCAGTCTACGTTTAAATAATCTACGCAATCCACCCACTGAACGCTTAATATATTGCCAGCAGCATCTTTAATCACTTCGTTAAAGCAACATCGTCCTGCGTCGTCTGGATCGCAGCACGCCGCACGGCACTCCCTATAGTCGTCGTACTCAGGGTCTTCGAATGACGGCACACACTGACAGCTCGAATGACAGATAAATCCACAGCCACATAGATTTCCATCGTCATCGGGACTCAGGCAGCAGGCTGCATATGTAGGGTACGGACCCTTTGGCTTATTTGGGTCGGTTGGGTCAATAATAATATCGCCCTGCCGCTGGCACTCACCGTCAATACACCAGAATGCATCGCTTGACGGAATACACTGATTGTCTACGCAAACACAACCCTCAGCACAATCTGTAGTTGTCTGGCACGGATCTCCAGTGCAGTTGGGTTCACATTTGAACTTACCATTTGGTAATGGTATGGGCGTGTAACCTTGAGGACATTCATCGCGCTCAGCGTCCTCGCAACGACCATCAATGCAAATACAGTCTGGATAAAATTTGCAGTCCCAGTCTCTAAGACATGGTTTTCTGTCGCACACTACATCGATGACAAGGCAGCAGCATTGCAATACAAGCGCGGCACCTTCATTAAGAAGCGATGCTCCAAGTCGGCTTATCATCCACTAACTACCTCCACCGTTATCAGGGTTGTTCGCTTCGTCGCAGTTTGTCAGTGGTATGCAAATCGGTTCACCAACATATCGCGTAAACAGCAAGCACTCTTCGGTGATCGAAGCGTTAATAAGGGCATTGGCCAGTCTTGGTCCGCCACCCGGTTGCTGCTGATTGAGTATACTTAATACGGCAGCGTTAATGAGGTCTTTTAGCACATCTTCATCTAGCTGGAATCGCAGGAGGAACTCTTCTCCTCTTGGCTCAGTCCAGAACCTGACAAGCCCATTGACTCCGGGATCACAATCAGCCCTGATTTTAACTCCAAGAAGTGCGTTTGCTTCCCCGTCTTGGGTGAGAAATTGCCCTTTTCCTTTGACATTAAGTCCAACTGATGTTCCGTCTCCCTCAGCAGATGTATCGGTGTATTTTCCTCCACTGACATCAAAGGGTTTCTCTGTAGTCTGTGGCGTTTTGGTGCTTTGGACGGCGGATGCCTGCGTCGGACGCGATTTGTTTTCAGATTGATTTTTTCTCTGTGGACGATAGTCAAGATCTCCTTCCTTGAAGTCTGTGTTCGTCAACCAATGTTTTCTGTCTCCTGAAGAAACCTGAGACATAGCAGGATTAGTCGTATCAGTAGTTTCTGGCCCCCGACGCATAGGCCCACCAGAGTTCCCAAGTATACGCGCTATGCGCACAGCAGCGTCTTGAGGCAGTCCAGCCTTCTGTAGTTCCTTAGCCAGTGAACCAAACTGCAACTGAAAACTCATGAGCCTCCCCCGAACACATCAAGCGTGTACAACACAACGGGTTCACCATTGCGTCGAGGGCCACATATCTCAATAGCGACATGACGATCGTTTGATCGAATGTCCTCTAATGTCTTGCCTGTGTGTATGGCTCTGGCGACACCATTGTCGGCGCCGTACTCATGAGTCATATAAGCGATGTCTAATCTGCTGGCTGGATCAATCGTGGAGTCCACAAATCCAATTCCACGATCACGAGTACTTACGTTGAATCGTGGATGATCAGAATCGTTGTAGTAGAACCTTACAGAGAGTTCGTTACCACGCCATTGATCATCAACAGTCAGACCTTCAGTTGGTTTGTAGTTTAGTTTGATGTCTCGCCTTTCCTCGCCGCCAGACTTTGAATCTGTTTCATCTGTTGGGAACTCAACATTACCGGTCTTGAAATGGAACGTTGGCCAGATTTCTGTGTCTTCTGTTAGAGATGAAGTAGTTATCACTGCTGCTGCGTTATCGCCTGTTGGAGAAGGCTCAACAACAAGCGGCCCTGCAGAGTGACCATAACCCGGATCAAATATCCAGATTGAATTTAGTTCTCCTTCTTCGTCTATAACAGCCTGTAGCTTACCTCCAAAACCATCAGCTGCATGTACCTTTGGAGGAACTACATAACCAGAGCCTCTCTTAACCACTGTGGCTGTCAGGATAGCGCCATGTGCTATGTCAGTGTCGCCTTCACCAATGGCATAGACTCCAGACTGACCACCATACAGAGTCTTGTAGTCTTCGTTTACAAGATTCGTTTGCGTAGCGGATGCTATTGGTGTTGGGTATTTCTCCCACCAGAAAGACTTGGTGAAGATGTCCCAGCACAAGGCGCGTGTTGGGTAAACCTCATCATCGACTGGATCAAAATCTGGTATTAAATCGTCCTTGTGAACAACGAATAGCCTCAATAGTTTAGCTTCAAAATCAACTGACATGAAGTTCCACTTGGTATATCGCCAGTCAATATTCTCCTCAAACTCGTCAAACACTGCGTCAGATATAGGTTCTACAGCGCCGTTCATACCAAGACGATAGATGCCGTAGTGATCAGCCACATAGGAATACCCCTCATGAATAACCCAGCACCGTTGGTTGATGCAGCCTCTGAAAGCAACAGGAGATACCTGACCGTCTAGCAGTGGTATCTTTGAGAAGTTCAATGAGAATAAGTGCCTCTCCTGCGCAAGGAACAGCGTTGGGCCAAACGGAATCATGGCATGCAAGACATCTGCGTCTCTGTCGTTCTGCTGAATAATGACTTCGTTTTCTTCTGGTACTGACTCTGGCTCGTCTGTCTCTGAGTAGTAAATTGCATTGGGGAGTTCGCCTCCCACGCCATACCACATCCTATCTTGGAACTTCACTACTGCATCTTTGTCTGATGGCGGTGGAACAAAACGCATAGCGTTGATCTCACCATTAGGTAGGAGGATTGGCATTGCGGCGTATATCTCGTAATCATCCTGCTTGCGGTCAGGATCACGTAGCTCTGCGTCCGTAAAATCGTCTAGGTATCCATCTGCAGGAAACGAGTCTATCGGTATCCGAGCAACGCGATACATTGTTGTTTCTTGACCGCTGGTACTGCGCCACAACTCTACATGAGTCACCCGGTCCGTCTGACTAGACGGTTCGATCTTCCACGTGCATCCCGTTGCTGCTTCGCCAGCGTCAAGCTCAAATACAGGAGACAGATTGCTGGGTACTGGGCCGCCACGATCTTCTGGCGTGTCATCTGTATACCTGTAATAACATTGATATTTCCCACGAAGATGCGGACGAGCCACACCAAATGCTTCAGCGCCACCTGCAAGAATCTCAATCTCTGGAGGCGACTTGTATCCACCACCTTTATTCTCAATCGTTATCGTATCGATCTTTCCGTCTTTTACAGTGCATGTAGCGTAAGCGCCAAACCCAGTGTCTGAAGTGATCTTCAGCTCTGGAGCAACCAAGTAGCCTTCGCCATTATTTACAATTTGAATATCCTTTAATTCGCACCCAACAGAATTCGGATTAGCCGGTTCGTTTCCAGCGTACGCCTTAATGACAATCGACTTGAAATTACACTGATCTTCCTGTTGAGAGCCCTCCACTGAGGGACACGAAATCATTTGGTTGTTTAAATAATCGAATGTCTTACCGGGCCAAATACGAACAAAGATATTATCTTCTGCACTGTAGTTCACTCCAAATGTGTACGCCTTAATTGTACCTACAGCATATGGACCAAAAGTCGAATACCATCTGTCGAATCCATCAACGTCAGGGGAACACGTTATCTGGAAATCAGCCCCTGTGATTATCAGTTTGGCGCCAGAACATCCATCGGTTATACTTTTATCTAGTCCCTTGACTTCATAAAAACCAGAATACGTAATTGGATAAGGAGGGCAAAAATTTGGATTTTCGCACTCGCAAGCATCCCAGTCTCCTGCAAAGTAACGAGTCGGACATGTAAAACCAAAAACGCCGTTGGCTTCAATAGGCAAAATTGCATACGGGAAAATTGGGTACCATGTCGGACTAGCTTCGGAAGGTAACGCCACACCACCTTCATCGATCCACGGCGGACCTTCACTCTTCATAGAATAAAAAGTAAGTCCTGTTACAGAGGAATTGTCCTCATCCTCTATAAAGTTTGGATCGCAATCCAAGATGGGTTTTAGCACTGCTCCCTTGCCGTGCGTTTCAGACAATGAAATCGTTGGAGGTGTTGGGTAATATTTACCTTCCTCAATTTGTTCAATCTCATTGAGTGCTGCCTGCTCAAGATATGCTTTCGCTTTAGCCTCACGGAAGTTCGCATTAACAGGAACATCCTCGTATACTGGATTCCCCTCATCGTCTACAATAGGGTTGCCGTCTGCGTCAACTGAAGGAATCTTGCGAGGCTCGAAGCTATACGTAATCTCTGGAGGCGCATAGTACACAGCACCCGGCTTCTGCACATCAGTCCTAGCGACATAAAACGATGGCTCTGGATCTAGAGTTATCTCTGGCGCATTTTGTGGTGGATCAATGCCAGCATCAGTACAAGGAGTTTCTAGATCGCCAGTCCAGCGAGCAGGCCGAACGTTAGTTCCTTGAGTAATATAAACATCTTCATACCTACCCTCAGAGGCACAAATAGGATGCTTTTCAGAGAATCGTGTGGCTATTATGCTCATTCGTACGGTGTCATTTCGTCGGGGTCAATGCCTTCAAGGGTCTCTATTGTAGCCTTACCTGCTGTAGCGCTTGGGCCGATATCGCCCTCTACGTCAACCTTGTACTCCCAGCTATTTTGTACCGGTACTCCACCATTCCAGACGTAAATAAGGTCATACGTAACACCAGAATCAAAGGCGTACTGCCACAAATAATTAGTTGTCGTCTGACCCTGTGATGTCTCGCAAGGCGGCTCTAAACCAGTCTGCGTTGATTTCAGGATGATCGGATAGCTTAAAACCACTAACTCCCCTGATGTATTCAACGAAATCAGCATATGTCTCGCGTTTTTCCGATATGAAAACAGGTCTAGGGTTGGAGGTACGTGCCCCTCCATAAAATCCACCCGAGCCATTCCCTGTCTTACTTCTAGCTGTCCGGGAGTTTTGTTGTGCAGGTTTACTTGCTCTTGTGTTGCGCCGGCCTCTAAAAGGTACGGGCTCGCCTTGCTTACTAAACCCTTCCAGTTCTGGTTTCTCTGCATCACTCACCACCTACTCCTTTTTCCATGAAGCTGGATCAGTTGGATCTCCGTCCTGAAGAACCCACTTGTCACCTCGTTTGTCTATCTTGTACGAACCCGGTCCGAGTTTACGTAGCTGATCGGGCGTGCCGGTTGGATCAACAAATGTCGTGTCACCTGACTTGTTGTATTTAACACCGTCTTTAACATAATACGTGCTTTCCTTTGGAGGCCCGACGTAACCAATAGAATGCGGCTTGTCAGTTGTCATGTACGTTTCGTTGGGTGTTCCTGACGTTGGGTTGATGTTTGTTCCCGTGTCCGGCTGCTCTGGCGAATAATAACCCAAAGAACGAGCAGTTCCAGTAGAAGCATAAGGCATCTCCATGTTCTCTGGATAGCGCAGGACATAGGTTCGACGTCCTGAGAATGGCGCTAGTCCATCTTGCTCCATAGCTAATCGCATGTCTCTGCTGTAGATAGTGAGAGCACCTTCTACGTTTTTTCCTGTGAGTCGTGCGTACCAGACTTCTGCCGCTGACAAGCATGCTGTCCACATGTAATCTGTGACATCCATGCGATCCGTAAATACAAACTTCTTGCCCTCCACTTCAGGACCGGACGGAGGTATTGTATCTGACTTAATTAGTTCGAATGTAAATGGATGAATACCGTACGGACCTTCGGGGTATGTGGTCTCCGTACCATACCGAACCACCCTACCCATTGGTATATCTGCCCAGTCCGATTGCTTGCACACCTTTTCATAACCGAAGTAGCGCAGAGGTTCTGGCTTGCTCCGGTAAGTTAGCGTATACGTATCACCCTCATAGAGAGAGAACCCGCGTCCGGCAATCAATAGACGATTAAATGCCGGGTTTTCATCGTCAGGGACTACTGTCCAGAAAATGGTAGAACCCGGAGAGGTGTCGTAAGCACGCAGTCTCTCGTATTCCTGCAATGTGCAGTAACAGCAAGGCGTTGTCCTGTCAGGGGCCACCATTGAGTCTACGTTCTTACAGTCGGCTGGAAGCCTATGAGAGTAAGGCCCATTGACGTTCTCTGGCGCTGAAGGAACCTTCATTGGGTCAGGAAGGAAGTTGACCGCTGGGATATCTACTGATGTGTCGTGGCATGTCCAGTCCCTGTGTTGAATCACATCTCTGTAGCCATTGCCAATAGCAGCACGCAACGCACGATGCTCAGAGTCCTGAGTACCGCCAGTCGTAGTCGCTAGCATGTATTCCATAGCGTCTTGCGCTGTGTACAACATTAGTATGTACCCCCATCAACATTCGTATCCACATCAGTCGCGTAACCAATGTATGCGAGCTGATCCCAAGTAGACGAACCGTCACCGACCTTGCACTGGCCAGTGTCTGTTTCACAACCTATCTCACCATTCTCAAGCGTCGTGTTCGCAACCTCCCACGCGCCTGATTCATCATGGCGTATTTGTATGCGTACGTCTGCCATTAGACTTCCTTGCTTTTAAGTACTTCCTCAGCTGCTTCAACTACTGACGCCCAGAAACCTGCTGGGAGTTCTGGAGTTTCTATAGTTTCACGGACAGTACGAACTGAATGCACTTTCCCAGTTTCTTTGTTTGTCTGCGTAACTTTCTTGATCACATCCGTGAATCCCGTTGTTACGTCAGTCGTGAACGAAATTACTTGAGCCAACTCTACAAGGTTCACGTCTTGTGGCGATGCTGGCTTAATCGGATTGTCGGCCATCTTCTAACTCGCTTTCGTCTATAGGTAAATCAATAGAAACTTCGTCTTGTTCTTCATCTTGGTCATAAAAAGCTGGTGCCTGTTGCCACTCACCCTCTGTCCCATCGGGTAAACGGAATTTCATCCTCCCGATATCACGGCTCGGCTGACCGCTGGAACTACACCTGTAGATATAGACACAACGAAAATCGAAGGGTACGTTAACTGTTGTTAGTACATCCTTTTGCCACATTAAAGAAGCTGGTTCCCAACGGGCATACGGTGCATTATACCACTGGCAAGCAAACTCTCTGTCGGGGTCATCAATGCCATGAATCCCTTGAAAAGCTAAGTCATATCTTGCACCACGAGTGCAACCGCCGGTACTAGGTGACTTTCTATATTGTGTATAATTGAGAGTGAGGGAGTTGAGTTTATCAGTCGGCTGCTCGATAACATCATCGTAACCATTACCTCCCGGCTGAGAAAACTTATCCCACACCAGTGTGTCGCCAACGTATGCGCGATACGACTCAAAACTTTCAAAGCGTTCTAGTTTGACAGTCAACTCGTCAGGGTTGTTCAAGTCCCAGCAGCGAGTTGGCCCATAAAGAGACTTAACAGCAGGGAAGTAGCCCTTGATGGCATTTCCATCCTCTTCGACTTGGAACAATGCGCTTCTAGTTATTTCGACCTGTCCGTCATAGATCTCATTAAAATACGGACCGTAGTTCATTACGTTGGAGTACCAAATAGGTATTGGTACACCAAACTCGTCGTCGCAGGTTACATCAGTTAATTTGTTGCAATAAATCTGATCGTCTACACCCGGAGTAATACGGCCTTCATCCCGGTCATCTCGATACCGCACCCATTGGCTTGGAAAGTCTGGGAGCTGATAGAGAGGTTGACACGTACCTTCTTGGCCCCAAACGTGACGGTTATCAAACCAATGAAGCAACTCGTGGGCTACAGTCGTTCCGTTCCAAGTAGTTAGTGCGGTGATCTGTTCTTCTGTAAGATCGTCAACCGGAAAAAAGTATTCGTCTCCAGCCTCTTCCCAAGTAACTGGATTTTCTTTGGTGCCCATACTGAAAGGCTGTAATATTAAGTTTGACTCAAATTGCGTGTAGTACGCTTGGCCCCGAAAAGCGTCTAGCTCAGGATAAGTGAAGTTGTCGTAAGGAATAATTGACCGACCCCACGTGAACCGATATTGCCCGCTTGGAGACTCAGGATTAGCGTCGTATGTTGGATATCCATGATCTGCAGTATTACATACATAGACATTGATGTACTTGCCAACATCCGTTGGTGCTATACCCAACCCATCAGGGTAAAAGTCTTCATGGTTGCCCCAACCAAGAGTGAATGTGTTCTTGTAGTTGAGAAGGTCAGATGGATATGGTCCGGTTTTTTCAATTTCTTCTAAAGCATGCCACCACGTTGTTGGCATCTCAAACCGACGCCTAACGTCCTGCACGTAGAAGTTGATATTAAATCCGTTGAATCCAGCAGCCACACGATCCCTGTAGGCCGGTGCAGTCAGCGCTGTTCCGTAGTGTCCGTTAAGGATTCTATTAACACCAGCCACAGTTTCATGGATTGAAGTGTCAGAGTATCTGTATTTCGTAGCATCGGCTGGTGTGCCGATCATGTTAAAAATCAGACCAATGTTTACAACTTCCCCCTTATCCGTATTCCGAAGAACACCTTTCGTCTTTCTCATGGAACGAACTGGGTCATTATCCTCAATCGTCCCACATCCAGTATGGTCTTGATCTATTGAGCCCATTCACCTACCCTACGATGATGTATAGAGTATTCGGATCTTTTGGCGTCAGTGCCTGATACTGCGCCTCGCTTAACTGAACGGTTGCTGTAGCTGCTGGTGCGGCAAATGCAGCTAGTGGCAGCTTCTTCCACTCTGTTGCTGTCCTGAGCCACAAGTAGTTCTCGTCAAACTTCATAGTGCCCGCATCTGCCTCTTCGTCCGCAGAAGCAGGAGTTCCTTCCGTGATGCTTGATCCACCACCACCGCCAGCGTTATCCAGCACGTATTGCCGTGTTGCAAGCGACTGTGGGTTAGGGGGACTATAGCCATCGGCTGCAAGAATGTCATTATCGCTGATTGTCAGCCGGTCAGCGTCTGTAGTCCTGAAGAGAATCTCGTCGTTAGCAACCTCAAGTGACTGGAAAGACGGATTAGAACCGTTCCCGGTGTAAAAGACATGGCGAGGGAAGTAACCACTACTAGGCCATACGCGATAGTTTAAGTGACCATCACGAATGTCATCTGGATCATTGGGATTGATACCGGATGTTGAACCCTTCTCAATGCTTGCACGAACA
>Ga0115012_10000946_pt1 | contig 16595 bp, 16 predicted proteins | sample TroAtlMetagenome_FD_88706 | JGI IMG/M metagenome (GOLD analysis project Ga0115012, IMG submission 88706) | Marine eukaryotic phytoplankton communities from Atlantic Ocean - Tropical Atlantic ANT10 Metagenome | ecosystem: Environmental > Aquatic > Marine > Oceanic | place: Tropical Atlantic...
CTCGACGGGAGCGCTGAAGACATCAGGGAGGAGACGGGCGTCCACATGGATGCGGTCGAGGGTGCGTTGATGATCGTGCAGGGCTTCGATCCGATCGGCGTGGCCTCAAAAGACCTTGTGGAGTGCCTGACCTTTCAGGCACGTTTTCATTGGCCAGAGGACCCGTACATCCTTGAGCTTCTCGAACACCATCTGAGTGATCTCGAGCGCAGAGACTATCCGACCATCGCAAAGGCGCTCGGTATTCACGAAGAGGATGTGGTCGAGTACCACAGGATGATCAAGACGCTGGAACCGTGGCCAGGCAGGCCATACAGCCACGCGCCTGATCGCTACATCATTCCCGACATCACCGTTGAGAAGGTGGCTGGAGAATGGCGAATTGCTCAGAATGACGATGGCATGCCACGCCTCAGGGTCAGCCGGTACTATCAAAAGGTTCTCGCCGATGCAGCCTCGTCAAAGTCTGACAAGGCCTACATCAAGGAGCGGTTGGAGTCCGCCGACTTCTTGATCAAGAGCATCTTCAAGCGACAGCGGACCATTCACAAGGTCATGTCCTGCATCCTCGACCGTCAGCGAGGGTTTTTCGAGGACGGGGTTGAGCAACTCAAGCCTCTGGTGCTTCGGGAAGTGGCTGACGAAATCGGTGTGCACGAGTCCACCGTGAGCCGGGTCACAACCAACAAGTACGTGCAGTGTGCTCATGGCATCTTCGAGCTCAAGTACTTCTTCAACGCTGGCATCTCACGTCTCCATGGTGAGGATGTCGCCGCTGAGGCCGTTCGTCAGAAGATTCGCAAGCTCATCGCCGATGAGGACACCAAGCGACCCCTCTCAGACCAAAAGATCGTGCAGCTTCTGGTCAGCCAGAACATCAAGATCGCGCGTCGAACTGTGGCCAAGTACCGAGAGGGGATGGGGATCCTGCCATCCAGTCGTCGGAAGCGTATCGTATGACAGCACCTGTTTTTCCCAACCGGACCCTCGGGTCCTCAACCCAAACCACTGGAGAGTCGCCATGAATATGGACGTGACCTACCGGAACGTGAAGCCATCTGTTCGTCTGAAAGGGAGGGCTGAGAAGAAGTTCCAAAAAGTGGCCAAGCATCTGCGCGAGCCCATCGATGCGCACTTGGTCCTCCGCGAAGAGAAACACATGAAGATCGCAGAGTTCACGGTCACGGGCAGCGGGGAGGTGTTTAAGACCGAGGAGCAGACCAGTGACATGTTTGCCTCTATCGACGGCGCCATGACCAAGCTGGAGCGGGCTGTCCGCAGGCATAAGGAGCGCGCAAATGACCGACGTCACGCTGGGTCAGGCGATGGTTCTGATGGCTTCGTGTCTCCGGGCGCCGATGATGACGCCGAGGAAATCGAGGCGTAGTGACTGAGAACTCGCCCCGCGAGGTGGTGGGTCGGGCGGTGACGGTTCGGTCTTTGGTTGAGGCCAGGGACCAAATCGGTCTTGTGCTCCAGTGTGGACATGAGGGTCTGGAGCGCGAGATCCGAAACCGTTCAGCGGTGAAGCCTGGTCTGGTACTCACTGGAATTCAGCGCGCTCACGGCGACGCCGTTCATGTGATGGGTAAGGCTGAGCACGAGTACTTGAGCGTTCGCCCACCCTCGGAGCAGCGGCGCATCCTCATGGACTATGTGAACTCAGGCGTGCCATGTGTGGTCATGTGCTGGGGGCTGGCGCCGTTGCCCGTATTGCTCGAGGTGGCGGAGTCCTACGGGGTCCCCATGTTCACCTCACTCAAGCCCACCGGTGAGTTCATCCGGGACCTCGAACTCTTCCTTGTCGAGGTGCTGGCCCCTACAGAAGAGCGGCATGGTGTGTTGGTACAGGTTCATGACCTGGGCATCCTCATTCGGGGGACAAGCGGCATCGGAAAGAGCGAGACTGCGCTCGAATTGGTGCTTCGTGGACATCGAATGGTCGCGGATGACCTCGTTCGATTGAGGCGATCCGGGGATGAGATCGTCGGTACTGGGGTGCCGCTCCTCGGGCAGTACGTCGAGGTGAGGGGGCTGGGTATTCTTCACGCTGGAGACCTGTTCGGTCAGGCTGCGGTCGTAGACTCAGTACGCCTCGAGCTTGTCATCGAGTTGGTTGGTTGGGACGATGCGCGCGAGGCTGATCGAAGTGGGCTCGAAGAGCTCAGCGTCGACTGTCTGGGTGTGCGCATTCCCCACATCCTCTTGCCCGTTCGTCCAGGTCGAAACATCGCCACCATCATCGAGATAGCGGCCCGCAATCAGATCCTACGAAAGCGTGGTGTCAACTCAGCCAAGCGGTATGAGGCACTTCTTCTGGAGCGCCTTCAAGCTGAAGATTGAGCCGACCACTCGGCTGGTGTGTTCCAGGACTGGGTACACCCAGGCCAGTCGACATCAAGTCTTCGGGCGTCAGACAAGACATCCTTGAGTGGTCTGGTGCTGAGGGCTGAACGGGTGGAGGCTGCGTCTATCCAGACTGGGTGACCATCAACGCCTTGGTACCGTAGAACTGTCGGGTCGGGACATTCAGTCAACCGTTTGAGAACGTTGACTGGGGCCGGTGGCACATCAACGGGTGTGACGAGCACCGGTCCCGTCACGCGGTTCAGTACCATTCGGAGAGAGTCAGCCATCTGGGTTGTGGCCCAGTCAGCGTTGACGCAGACGGCGACCCCCTCAGGGAGGACGGGGCGAATGCGGTCTATCTCTGCACCCAGCACGACGAGGACTGTCCCGCCAGCGTTGGCCATTGCTCGACAGTGCGCAGCCACAATGGGTTCACCCTCCCACTCGAGCATGGCCTTGTGCTGCCCCATACGCGTTGAGCCGCCCGCCGAAAGAATGATGCCGGTCCAATGCATACGCTCATGTTAACGCAGTGACCTCGGAGGGTGTTGGTGCGCTGGTTCATGCTGCTGCTGATGACGATGGGCTGTGGTGGTCGAGCAATCGTGGCCACCGATGGCCCAGCACCCGCACGGTACCGTGTGAACATCAGCGGCGATTTTGGACCCATCACTGACCCAGTGACGGGTGATCACTTCCAGGATGAAAAGGACACCACGCTCACGCTCACTCTGGCGGTCGTTCCCGTACGTCGGTTTACGGACGGCTCAATGGGGCAGCGGGTCAAGATCGAGCATGGCGCTCTGTCGATCAGTGACCAACCTTATGAGGACTTAGAGCTGACTGGCCGAACCCTCGAACTCCGAACATTTCCGGATGGTGAAATCCTTACACTCGGTTGGGTTGATCGCGTGGCAGGGCCCAAGCGTTTCATGGAGGTCTTTGAAGTTGTGTTCCCTGCCATCTCGCCGTCGCCACCCTCGCTTCGTAAGGGTGAGACTGCAAGCCGTCGGATCATCTGGCCATTCCTCGGAGAGCGCCGACTGCGGTGGGACTCAGCCGTGGACGCCAAGTGGACGAATCATGGCCCAGAGGAGCGAGGTAAGACGATGGCTTGGCGGCTGTCGTACAACGGGCCGTGGCGTATTCATGGTGGACGGCGCTCTGGACCGGAGGCGTTCAAGGCCACAGCGTCGGGAGATGCAAAGGGGCAGGTGTGGTTTGACAAGGGCTCCGGGGACCTGACCCGGCACGAATTCTCATGGAGTCGGGAAGTCCAACTGGCAGGTCCCGCTGCTCGACTCACTCAAGCCCAGTCTTTCACTGGCCAAGTGGAACGATTGCCATGATGCTCTGGACCTTTTTGCTCGGTGCGATGCCGCTGGATCCTCTCGGGGATCCGCTCCCTCTGTATTTGGACGAGTCCAGGGTTCGGAGCGTGCTGGCCACCATCCCGTCCAAGCTGACCACCTGCCCCACGGACGGTGACCTCACCGTGAAGACTCGCCTCAGCCTTTCGGGGGCCGGCAAAATGACGGTTCTTGATCTGACTGGTGCCCCGCCAGAGGCGGCAGATTGCATCAAGACATCGGTCGCGACCCTCAGTGCTCCGAAGCATGACGGTGCTGACGTGGAGGTGAAGACATCCATCTACAGGCGCAGCGGAGTCTGGATGATGTCTCCGAGTCCCGAAATCGTTCGACGCGCTCAGGTACCACTTCTCCTCTTTGTTCCGGGAGACGATGCAGCAGGTTTGGCGATCTGGGAACACCTCATGGGCGCAGAAGAAAACGAACGGTAGTACACTGCATGGCGTAAGCGCGGTGGGGTGGTCATGAAGGGACCGGAGTTGGACATTGCAGTGGTCGCTCGTAGTCACTGGCAGGGCAGCACCGCTCGTGCCGTGGCCATCGTGCCGGAGTTGGCGAGTGCGACACTCACCCTTGAGTCTTGGCCGATAGGTGCTGGCGGGGCCCACTGGGTCATTCCCATGACGGGCATCCTGAATCTGGCTGGGGTTGTTCTCGAAACCCTCGAGCAGGCCAAGCTCTCGGGGCCAGAGACCCTTCTTCGAGCATCGACTGATGAGGTCCTAGCTGACGGGCTCGTGGCCCAGCTTGTCAGTATGGCGGAAGGCATTCCAGAGGATGGCGTACACCACCTGACAGTGGGGCTGTATACACTCAGCAGCGCCCTCATCTCGCCGAGTTCAACCAGACCTCCGTGGCTCGACCCTGCGATTGCACGACGGTCGCGCACGCTTGCTGATGCTGTGTGGGCCTTACCCATGGCTGAACGTGTGGCAGCACTTGGAAACATGTCGGATGCCATCTCAGCTCGACTCGCGGCCGTTCTTCAGTACACAACGTTACCCACAGATGGCCTGACACGTCGTGCCATCGCAAATCGGTTGCTCTGGGTTCTCAGTCATGAGCAAAACAAGCCAGACGTGAGCCTTGTTGCGGGGTTGCTCAAGTCGCCGCTGGATGGAACGATCGTCAGCACCATTGAGGCCATCGGTGAGGTCGCCGCTGATCTGACCCGTCAGCGCGCTGGATCACGCAAGGAGCGGCCCGTCGATGCACTGGCTGAGGGCATGATCGGACGCTGCAAGGGCGCGCCGCTTATGGACCCCGATTCGGGGGACGACTGGGTGAGGCTGTTTCCTCATCTGGTAGAGCCCAGAGCGCTCAAGGGGAAAGTCCCTGACTCACGCGTGGCGTCCCGCTTTCTGGAGCCCAACGCTGTCCGAACGGTGGCCGGTGCGTGGAGCGATCTCTGTCGCACACTGAATGAGTGGGATGTGCTCGCGAGTCTTGGGGCTCTGGTACAACCCGTCAAACGGACGGAAACCGGCTGGTGTCTTGACGAAAATACAATCGCCGACGCTGAGCGGTGGTCCATGGCCATTCCCCGTGCTGAGCCCAGACGCAGTCACGCGGTGGTGGCGGTGAGGTTCGCGGAGGTCATGAGTGCCGGAAGCGACGGGCGACGTCTGGCACAGGCACGCTGGGAAGAATTCATCCCGGAGGGTGTGGTGGCGTGCTGGATGGCAGACCACGGCATTGCGGTGTTCAACCGGGTGCAAGATGCGCTCCGCTTCGCCCTCAAGATCAACGAATCGTTCATAGGTCACGACGGTTTTATCAGGGTGGATGATGAAACCTTAGCCCTCACGCCAGGCTTGAAAGTACCGGCGGGGATATCGGTTGGCACGCTGACTGGGGGGTCGCTGGGAAGCGGGACGGTTCTGGGTGGTCAAGCGGTGAGCGATGCCATTCATCTGACCGGATTTGGGGCGTTCAATGCTGTCAGTCACGATCCGATCTTCATCCGACGGGTAGGCGGAGGCGAGTTTGGCCTGCAGAGTGCTGGCGTGGCGATGAGCAGGTCAGCATTGACTGCGGTCTTGAACAGCTGGGGCAAGCCGGTTCACCGACACGGTGACGGAAGTCTGGTTGCTGGCTTCAGTCAAGACATTGAGATTTACCCGGTGGATGGGTGGGCGGCTCACGACGATGGCGCCGTCCTCTTCATCAGCCTTGGTAAGCACCGCGGAGCTCCCATCGTGGAGGCGCGCGCCATGGGGTCGCATGGCCTCAAGGACCTCCTGGCACGGGATCAGCAACTTCAGGCCGGTGGTGCGCCGGATGAAACGGTGCTGCTGGAGGTTGAGGACGACGAGGAGCCGGATCCGTTTGGGTTTGAGGGGGCTGCTGATGCGACCGCTTCTGAGCCTGCTGCTGGCGATGCGTGGACGAACATTGGGTTCGGTGACGACGAAGAGTCAGAGCGTTAGCGAAAGAGATGAGAGGTGAGGCATGAAGGCTGCGTTGGTTTTGGCATTGCTTGTGGCGTGCGCGGACAAGGATACCGCTGGTGATGAGGATGTTGGCGATGGCGGTCCGTCGCTGGACGGTGTGGCTGGGCAGTACCAACTCATACCTGCCGCCGCGACCGGTTGTACAGTCGGGGAAGGTGACTCAGCATCCAGCGAGGACTTCTGGGTGGTCGATTGGGCTGACGGTATGCTCAAGATTGATGGTGATGCCGGTGCGCTGAGCTTTATCTTTCCTCGAGGAGGAGAGGGCTATGAGTTCAGGGGTTCGCTCCTGGAGAGCTTGAGATTCTCCTTCTACGACGACGTGATCTTTGAAGGTCAGACGGATCGGGGCCTTGGTCCTGAGGATGTGATGGCCCGACTCACTGTTGAGGGATCAGGTTCGGCTGAGGATGACGGGGGCTGCTGGCAACTCACCGGCGATATGAAGATTGTCGTCGACGAAGATGACAACGGCATCGACGTGGACAACTGCACCCTCGAAGTCCCATTCCAAGCTGCCCAGCTGTCTGGCGATGGCTGCGACGGACTGCAATGAAGTCTGCTGTACTTGGGAGTCTGTTCGCCCTGTGGTCGAGCGCGGCTGTAGGGGCCGAGCTCGAGTTCGGTGCCGGGCTTGATTTGACGACGGACCTTGGCGACGCAGGATTGGACCAGGGCGACTCACATCTTGGGGTCGGAATGTCAGTGCGGGCTCCAGTTCGATGGGTACCACACCCCCTGGTGTCGCTTCGGGCCGACCCCTTCTTCTCCATGAATCGAGGTCAAGATAGGGTCGAGTGGAGCCAATACGGCGGGGCCGTCACGTACGCGAGCGAAGATCATTGGACGATGCTGACTCAACTTGGGTTGACGGTGGGTCCTGAGCTCTCGCCGTGGTCAGAAGCCAAGCTGGCTCCCTATGCTGGCTCAACCATAGGGTTGGCTTGGGCCCGCCACTGGCACAGCTTCAGTGGGGCGAGTGCGGTCCTGTTGGACCCGGCTGAAAATGATGTTCAGAGTGGAGGGAACATCGATCCGTATACCGATCAGCTTGCGCCATCGGTGGGCGTACATGCTGGTGTGAGAATTCATGACTGGCTTCCGTTCGCCATCGAGGCTGAACTGGGCTACAACGTCGCGTTCATGCGGCGTGCGCGGCTAAAAAACGCGCGTCCAGCGTTGGATGCCCACCGAACTGCATACGGTTTCAATCCGCTACGCCTCGGGGTCAACCTGGTCTTTGTCCGCTGAGAGGTCAGAAATGAAACTGTACAGAGCAAAGATCCAGCCCATCGCCGCAGCAGTCATCGAGCAGTTGACGACCAGCGGAGCCCTCGAGGTGATGCCCAACAACAAGGCCGAGGCCGAGTTGGACCTGGTGGCCATCATGGAAGAGTACTCACGGCGCGATTTCTCTCTTCGTGACTCCGTCAAAGAGCACATGGCCCGTCACGGTGTGCCATACGACCAGTACGGTCGAACACGGTCCCGCATGGCCCAAGATTGGGGTCACCCCACAGGGGATGACGTCGAGCGGTACCTTGCGCGCCAGTTCGTAGAGAACTTCATGATCTCAAACTTCATCGAAGAGGTCTATGGCGAGGACAAGGACATCTACAAGGCAATCATGGAGATCCTCCGTGGGCATGACGTCGATGAGAGGGCCCTTCGTGAGGAGGCTCGCTCGAAGATCGCGAACGTCCGTGAGGGTACGGTCGACTACGAAATTGCCATGTCTAAGGCGATGAAAGAGGTCAAGAAGCGTCACGGGCTGATTTCCTGAGTGGTCTGTTTCTTGTCTACCTGATGGCCTGCAGCAGCGGGCCATCCGTGCTTGAGGCCACCCTCGAACAGGCCGCAGCGACCGATGTGGCGGCGGAGCCTGCTGCCCCTCCTGCGGAGGTGAGACCGGCACCGGCCCAGCCGGCGATTGAACCGCCTGATGTGGGCTCGGCAGCAGAGGTGGTGCTCGTCTGGGAAGGAATCAGTCCACTTCACCAGAGCTTTTTTGCAGACTCAGCGCCTGTTCAGCAGCTGAGCCAGGACCTCGGGCCTTGGATTTCGAGCACCGCAAACGTCTATGTTCGCTTCGATAGTGAGCGACATATTGGTCGGATTGAGCTCAGACTTCTGCCTGGTCAGGGCTCAGGGCTATCGGCGGGTGAGGGGCGTGTTGTCGATCTATACAAGCTGTCACCCGTGATGCAAGCACTCGCACGGTACCGGTCAGCCGTTGCTGCACGCTTTGATACACGAGTCCAGGCATTCAAGATCGGCCTAGAGTCATTTCGGGGAAGCGAGCATTGTCGGTTTGGGGTCGCGGGAGAGCCACCACCAGATGGCACGGTCCTCGATCTCTGCGTTCAGATCAATGGGCAGGCCCGGTGCGGCGAAGCCATCGCTGGAGGTGTAGAGTTTGATGAACAGACCGCAGGCACCATCCGCGCCTGCCTGAACTGATCAGCCTTCAAGCCGGTCTATCATCGATTCTTTGATCCGCTTCTTCATTCGCGTATGAAGCTGGCTCACTCGTGACTCGGTGACGCTGAGTGCTTCCGCAATCTCTTTGAATGTACGGTCATGGAAGTAGTACATCTCTGCGATGACTTGCTCACGCTCGGGAAGCTCACCGATGACGCCTCTGACGATGGCGCCGAGGTGGTGCCGAGCGGCATTCTCCTCGGGGTCATCATCGGAACTCCGGAGTCTCTCGCCGACGGAGACGTTGTCATCTCCTCCTTCTTCGGTACTAACGAGTACACGAATGTTGGCGTTTTGAATGAGCTCGAGCAGGCGGCCCTTCTCAACACCGAGATGGGCGGCAATCTCACTAGACGATGGATCTCGGTCGTGCTTTGATTTGAGCTCAGCACGGGCGCGTTCGATCATGGCTGCGCGGTCACGGACCGAGCGGGGCACCCAGTCATTTTTGCGCATCTCATCCACGATGGCACCCTGGACGCGAATTCGCGCGTAGGCGGCGAATGACGGGGCTCGATCAGTCTGGTAGCGGTCAACCGCATCGATGAGGCCAATCATCCCGATGTTGACCAGGTCGTCGGCGTCGACACACTGTGGGAAGCGACGCGCCATGCGATACGCGACTTGCCGCACCATCGGGTAGAACTCGAGAATGAGTTGATCCCGGTCCAATTTTTCCTCAGACGACATTCACTTCCCTGACCACGGAGACATCTTACCCTCAGTGTGAGATTCGATCACTCACCAGTGCCAGTTCGGGTCACTGACTCCACACCGAGTGGCATCTGGTTGGCGTCGATCATGCGAACCCGTTCTGCCAGGGAGGTCAGTCCGATGTTGCGATTGAGTTGTTTACCCTCGATCCCCCACATCATGAACGCGAGGTACAGTCCCTTTGACGGGTACCAGGCCAAGTCATCGCCCCAGAAGGCGGTGATGCGGTAGCTTTTGCCACTCTCGAGATCGAAGAGCTGCACTTCCGGTGGCTTGACGCTCATTTCGACCCATTCGGGCTGTCGGGCCGCCCACTGTTCTTGTCGGGCAAGCTCTCGCTTTCGCGCCTCCGGTGAAATTTCATTCCAAGTACGTTGGTCAAAATGGCTCACCTCGGCACCCTCGGTTTCGAGTGCGACCCAGCGACCGTCTGGGTGAGGAATGGCGCGTCCGACGCCTGTGAAGAGGTGAAGTGACTCTCCACTGCTCAGTTTGACCAGCTCAGCACCCTTCTCGCTGCTCCAACTCAGAAGGTCCGCCTTCTCGGCAATGTTCAGCTTTGTCACCGGCTCAGTGAGCCAAGGAAATGCACGTGAGACGTCACCAGTGTTGAGGTCCATCGTGTAGGGGCGTCGAGCGCCATCATCATCCAGTGCTGTGAAGATTAACCCTGACGAGAGGGGGGCCAGATCAGCGGGATGACTGACGGTGATTTCTCGCATCTCGATGGCGGCGGCGGCACGGTTGTAGATCGCGATTCGCTCCTCACTCTTACCTTCTGCAGGGGGGAGGGGTATGGCGAGGATGTCGGGACTCAGCCAAGCCGCGCCCGATGTCGGCCCTTCGGTAGGGACAGTCGTGATGGTCTTCTCTTCACCATTGAGGATGTGGGCGCCGTGAGTGAGTTGGAAATAAAGATGGATTCCGTCGGGAGACCACGCAAAGTGTGAGAAGCGGTTGGAGCCACAACGTCCAAACGCCGTCTGAATGTTGTGTGCCATGGCGAGGCGTTTGATTTCCGCCTCATTGCAGTCTGCAAACGAGTCATGGACATTCTGCGAGAAGTCGCTGCCTCCGTAGAGGGATTCTCTCTCGCACGCTGTCAGTCCAGCGATGAGGGCGATGAGCAATAATGAGGGGCGCACTTAGACCTCCGGCGGATGACGAGCCCGATGAGGCTAACCAGCCAGGTGAGGTGCGGGTAATCGGTGTTCACCACCTGGCAGCCGCCGGCCTTGAGATCTCCTCCGTCATCAACCTCACTTGGCGTGTCAACGGGGTCCTCCCAGGAGTCGGGAAGATCGGGAGTATCCTCATCTTCATCGGGGTCCGCAGTGTCAGGATCGTCCGGCTCTTCTTCCGGCTCGGGAGAGTCAGTTGCCGTCAACGCCAGCTGCATGCCACGCGTCCAGATGACGAGGTCAGCGGACGAATCTGGCATTGCAGATGCCGGGAGAATCAAGGTCTCGGTTTCGATGTCCTCTTCGGCCTCAATGCGCTCGAGGTTCCGTCGTTCACCCATGATCCGCCACACCCGAGCACCCCTGCCCAAGCCCGGCACAAAAATTTCGATGTCATCCTCACCACGAGTGACAGTCCCTATCGATGCACCGTCTCCGGTCTCGGGGATGAACACAGCATTTGGTGACGGGAGGCCATCAATGATCAAGGTCCATGGGCCAGGATTGAGTCTGGATGCCTCAATCTGCCAGCCCGCCCCAGTCGGCTCTGCCCAGACGTCTTCATGTCCGGCCCGACGAAGAATGACCTCTGTGGCGTCGCCATCAAGCACCAGTTGTCCATCCCTGCTCAGTAGGCGGCGCTCTGGGCTCACTGGAGACAGCGCTGAGGGGGTGAGGACCACATCGACTGCAGGAGACCACGGCTCTATATTCAGAATGGATGATTCGTAGCCTGGTGCTGAGACCTCAATCCCCCAGACTGCTTCGCTCACTGGGCGAGAAAAGTGGCCATCAGGGCCTGCGACGATGCGCTGTCCGTCGTCCACGAGGGTGATGTCGGCCTGAATTGGTAGTCCTGTTTCTGCATCGCTGATCCAGCCCGATGCCCACCAAGGCCAACTCAAGATGGCGGGTACAGCATCGGTGTGCTCTTCGATGACCATGTCCATGGGAGATGCGTCAGGGTGCTTGTCGATGCTGACTTCGAGTGTGTAGTCGAGCGTTCCGTATCGACCGTATGACCAGTCGGTGGTGTCTCCGTTGGTGATGTACCACTCTGCGCCGTTGGTGGTCCAGAACCCCTCGGTCGTGCAGTCTTCGGCATAGACATCGGCGAGGTCGCTCAACAATTCCTCATCTGGTGTGACCTCGGTCGTGTAATTCCAAACCCAACCGAGGTTGACGGCACCGCTGTGGACGGACAGCCCCAAGCCGAAGTCAACCCATGCTCCCAATGCGCGTATCGCCTGTGTTTCTGGCTCAGAGAATGGTGCATCGCCTGGTCGAAAGGATGACGACGACCACTCAAAGCCGTAGTTTCGGTTCAGGTCCACATTGTTCGCGTTGTAGCGTTGGAGCGCGGCGACTCCGTCCGGATTGACATGTGGGACAACCCAGATCTCGGAATCATCGATGATGGGTGTGACCGAGGGGTCGTCCAGCAGCCGCCTGGCCGCCTCGAGCGAGACTTCTGCCGACGAGGTCTCGTCACCGTGGTGTGTACCGAGGATTCTCATTCGCGCTCGGGGGCGGTCGGTCCGAGTCAGGCGCAGCCCAACGATGGGTCGGCCCTGAACCGTTGTGCCGAGGTCCACAACCTCTGCTGCATCCGGGTGATCCGCTGCGAGTCCCTCAAGCGCCGCTGTCATCTCTGAAGGGGAGAGGTGTGCGTCGGCGGACTTGGTCAGGGTGCGTGTGGCATGTCGAAACGGAATACCGGATCTCAATAGCCTTGGACCAATCTCTGGCTCACCATGGAAGCGCCACCAGCTGCCGTCTCTGCTCTCTACAAATCCCAGGCCCAGTGACCTGAGGGTCCGATGGTCTTCTTGGTCTCGCGGACGAACCCACACGTCCAAGACGGTGGACTCGGGGGCAGCAAAGCCTGCCCTCGCGAACAATAAAAACCAAATCATGACCAGAGTGTAGCTGAGCTACTCGACCTCAGACATGGCTATTCCTCGGTTCTGTCCGTCCATGAAGTCCAGCCAAGTGTCCCGATTGGGTGAGAAACGCGCGAGTTCAGCTGAGCTGAGCTTCTCAGTGCGAGGTAAATCGATCTTCATGGGGTCGACAAAGCGTCCGTTCTTCCAGAATTGGTAGTGCAGGTGCGGGCCAGTGGACATGCCGGTCGTACCGACAGTCCCGATGATTTGGCCTTGCTTCACACGCTGCCCCTTCTTCACCTTGATCCGGTGCATGTGAGAATAGCTAGAGGCATAGGGGCCTGCGTGGTCGATCTTGACGAAATTACCGTGTCCGCCGTTGCGGCCAGCCATCACGACCTTACCTGCACCCGAGGCTCTGATTGGAGTCCCTGTTGGAGCACCGAAGTCGGTGCCGTTGTGGGGCCGACGGGTCTTTAAGACCGGGTGGAAGCGCCGTGGGTTGAAGCCGCTGGTGACGCGTGAGAAGGGGAGTGGAGAGCGCAAGAAGGCCTTCTTGCGAGCCACACCCTTGTCGTCAAAGTACCCGGTGTCGCCATTTTCGGATGTGTGATGAATGGCCAGGTAGGCCTCACCTTTGTTCTCCAGTCTGACGGCGAGCGGTCTGCCCAGCTTTGCAAAGCGACCCTCGTGGTAGAGCTCTTCAATGACCATCTTGACCTTCGCGCCGGCCTGGAGCTCAGAGTTGAAGTCGACGTCGAACTCGAAGACGCTGGCGATATTAGCGATGTCTCCAGCGCGCAGTCCGGCATTCGCAGCGGCTCCCCAGAGGGTCGTCTCGATGGCGAACTCACGGATGGCCTCGGTTGCGTCGTAGGCGATGGTGTGGATCTGTGCGGTCCATGCATCACCGTCACGGGTCACCTTGACTGTGTTGTCCTCGTCGAGGGGGTAATGAAGCGCATGTGGCTTCGTATCGCCCTCAAGAACTTTGAAGGTGATGGTGCGGCCAGCACGGATCTTCGCCAGGTCGTACACGGGCAGCGCGCCCGTGTGAACGGCGTTCACTGGCAGGCCAACATTCTGCAGAATGGTCCCGAGCGTCTCGCCTTTGTCGATGGTGTGTAGGACATCGAACACCTTGGGCGGAGGAGGAGGTTTCGGGGCAAGCGTAGCAACGGGTTCGGGTGCATCTGACTCACCGCCAACCTGGAAGGCAATGGCGACGACGACGCATCCCACGAGAACGGCGGGAATCCAACGAGGCATAGAACTTTGTGGTGCGGAGGTGTGGAGTGCTCAGGGGGACTGAACAGCGGGGAACCATGTAAAGAGTACGATGGCGAGAAGGCCGACTGCAAGGGCGCCGACTGAGCCACCGATCAGCACACCGCGAAGGATGGCGGTTGCTGCTGTGGCGTTAGGAGGAGTCGAGAGAGAAGAGGGTGTATCGGTCGTAACCGATTGGGATGTTCGCGCGGCAGGTTCAGCCATCGCGAGAGGCGGTTTAGCAGGCTTGCGCACCTCTGCAGTGGGAGGCTCGAGAGATCTGAGGGTGTCGACCCTGCTGGCGATCTGAGTTGGCGCATCGTCGGTATCTTGGCGGGGATCCGAGCCTGTTGATTGCGTGGGCACATGCTCTGGTGCCTCAGGAATGTCTGGAGCCTCTGGGGCATCTGGAGGAACGGGTACTGCGGGTGCTTCCGAAAACTCGGGTTCTGACCCATCTGGCTGCGATTGAGGAAGCGTCGATACGCCGACGTTGATGGGTTTTCCCAAGATTCGCTCGGTGTCGGGCGTCGCTTTGCGATCGCTCAATACCTTCGGCACCACCTCTGCGGCGTAGCGGCGGAGTCCGGGGCCACGAAGTTCGTCGGCGAGGATCAAGAGGGCGCTCTCCACGTCCTTACATGTGGGCCGGGAGGCCGGATCCCAGTGAAGCATCCCGGCAAGAAGATTGGCCAGATCGGCATTGAGCGACTCAACCAGGTCGAGTTGTTCCTTCAGTCGTTGATTGTGCTTGTCTTCTCTAAGCTTTGGTTGTCCAAAGAGCTGTCCCGTCACGAGCTCGAAGATGGTCAATCCGATTCCGTAAACATCAAGTGCGGGAGTGACCTCACCAGTGATGATGTAGTCGGGGGCCATGTAGTTCAGTGTCCCGAGGACCATCTGGCCCGTCGTGCTCTCGCGGGCCGCGAACTTGGCCTGCGCAATGCCAAAATCGAGTAGCTTGAGGCTACCGGACGAGGACATCATGACGTTGGCTGGCTTGACGTCTCTGTGTACGACACCCAGGGGCTCGTTACTTCTCGGGTGTCGTGCGTTGTGCGCGCGGTCCAGCGTACCCGCAACCATCGCACCGATCTCCATGACCGCACGGAATGGGGGCAACTGCCCCTTGCTGACAGCTTGGGAGAGATCTATGCCGTCGATGTACTCCATGATGATGGCGTCACGGTTGTTGATCTGAAAGAGGTCGATGACCTTGAGGATCTGGTCATCTTGGAGGAGGCCGAGAAGGCGAGCCTCGTCTCTCATCCGCTTGATGAACATCTCCTTGTCAGCATGGTCCTGAAGTACAACCTTGACCGCGACAGTCCGAGAGAAGCCTTTTTCTGACGTGAGGTTCGCCTTGTAGACGGTGCCAAATGCTCCAGATCCAATCGTCTCGGTTGGGGTCAGTATTCGCACAGCTCTACTCGTTGATTGGAGTCATCCAGACAGTCTCTGGTGTCAGGCCAATCTGGGCCAATGCCTTCTCATATCGCTCTGAAATCGGCGTATCGAATACAATTGAAGGGTCCATGTCGGCGGCGAGCCATGAGCCAGACTCGATCTCGCTCGCGAGCTGGCCTGGACCCCATCCTGCGTAGCCGAGACACAGAGCAAATGGCGCTTCCTGTCGTATGAGGCTTGCCAGCCGCTCGAGGGAAGGGGATACGGCCACATCGCCAACGTTCCATCCTTCACCGTCTTCGACAGTGCCGTTGAAGACGACAAATCCAGCCCCATCACCAACTGGACCGCCCCACCAGGTTTTCTGGGTACCGTCGCCGAGTTCTCCGAACTCACCATGATCCTCGGTGAGCTTGTCGATGACCTCCTGGAGATCGACGTCACCCTCACGGTTGATGATGACACCGATAGCTCCATCATCATTGTGCTGACAGAGCAGGATGAGCACGCGCTCAAACCAGGGGTCCCGCATCTGCGGGGAGGAGATCAGGAAGCCGGATTTCAGCCTGGCACCCCGTAGTCCCTGACGGGCTCTACCACTGGGTCGTCCCCATCTTTGATGACGCCTTCAGTGATGACCACCTCACGAATGTTGTCTTCGCTCGGGATGTCGAACATGATGTCGAGCATCACTTTCTCGAGGATGGTCCTCAAGCCACGGGCGCCTGCTTTCCGCGTCGATGCTTTCTCGGCGACGGCGGCGAGGGCCTCGTCCGTGAAGGTGAGTTTGACCTTCTCGAACTTGAACAGCTTCTCGTACTGACGGACGAGCGAGTTCTTTGGCTCTTTCAAGACCTGAACCAAGTCATCGACACCGAGATCGTCCATGACTGCGATGACAGGCAGGCGACCAATAAATTCCGGGATGAGGCCGAATCGGTCCAGGTCGCCGGGGGTGACGCGCTGGAGGATCTCGAGTTCGCGCTCGACATCATTCTTCTGTTCCTCAGCCATGAATCCGACGGCACGCTTGCCCATTCGCTCTTCGATCATCTGCTGGAGTCCCTCGAAAGACCCTCCGCAGATGAAGAGGATGTTGCTGGTGTCGATCTGAAGGTATTCTTGGTTGGGAAGGCGCTTTGAGCCACGAACCTGGATGTTGGCCATGGTGCCTTCAATGATCTTCAGCAGGGCCTGCTGAACACCCTCACCAGAGACGTCCCGGCTCACCGAACTCGTGAAGTTCTTCTTGGCGAGTTTGTCGATCTCGTCGATGTAGACGATGCCCTTGATGGTGCGGTCGACGTTGTTGCCTGATGCTTGGTAGAGGTTGAGGACGATGTTCTCGACGTCTTCGCCGACGTATCCAGCCTCGGTCAGGGTGGTCGCGTCTGCAATCACAAATGGGACATCGAGAAAGCGCGCGAGGGTGCGAGCGATCAGGGTCTTCCCAGTTCCGGTTGGACCAATCAGAAGGACGTTGGA
>Ga0115012_10000947_pt1 | contig 16591 bp, 8 predicted proteins | sample TroAtlMetagenome_FD_88706 | JGI IMG/M metagenome (GOLD analysis project Ga0115012, IMG submission 88706) | Marine eukaryotic phytoplankton communities from Atlantic Ocean - Tropical Atlantic ANT10 Metagenome | ecosystem: Environmental > Aquatic > Marine > Oceanic | place: Tropical Atlantic Ocean...
GGATTGATGGATGCTTCTTGCGCAGTAGATCTGGCTCTTAGAAGGTCGTGCACTCCCCTAACAGATGCAGGAGGAGGCGTAATTGTACCTCCACCAAATGAATCTGAAATCGGCATAGAAATCACTTCTCCCGAGAATGGAACTTGGTGGCTGACTGGTGATGTTGTTACCATCGAAGGAGACCTCCTCTCCGGAACAGGGCCATGGGATTCTGTTAGAGTAAAAATAACTCAATACTATGAAGAAGATGATGAAGAGGTCTTGATGGATTGGACTGAAGCAGGAATCCAAAACAATTCTTGGTCGTTTTCAGAAATGGTTTCAGAATCATGGTACAATCCCGACGAAACAGCAGTTATCATCGAAGCCCAAGCAATAGGCTCTGGCGATCTTGTTTCAAACGCAGCAAATTGGGCTAGAATCGGTAAGATGTCAGCCTCCTTTGGTTCACCATCTTCGGGGTCAACTCTCACTGACACAGTCACCTTTAGTGGAACCGCACAGGGAATTGAACCTAGCGAATTAATTTACAGAGTAAATTCACAAGAATGGGTTACTGCATATACTTTTGATGAGGAAGACAATGAGGCACAGGATTGGTCATTCACATGGGATTCTACCCAAATAGACGACGGTTCGCACAAAATTTCAATCAGATTGGTTAACAAGAGTGGAATCGAATCTGATATCGTTCGCAGAACCTTTACTGTGGATAACATGCCTGCAGCACCTGAATTGAGATTCCAAGGTTCTGTGCAAATATATGATCAGGACTTACCTGCAAGCAAGGCCATAGCTGGTACGATCTTAGAGATACATTTCAATGTAGTAAACACAGGAGATTTGGATGCTACAGATTTGCATTTGAAGCTAGAAGCACCTGGTGATGATTCGAGTACATATCCAAGCGAGGGCAAAATTCCCCGATTAGCACAAGGTGAGACAATTTCAGTCATTTTGTGGTGGTGGGCAACCGAGCCAGGTATGCATGATGTAACCATTAAAATCGATCCTAACGGTGTTATGAATGATGATGAAAGTGATAACGAGTACACATTCGAGTTTGAGATAGAGGAAAGGCCACTTGAGCCGACTCTTAGATATCTTACAAGCGCAGTAACTACTGATGACAATATCCCAAATCCTGGTACAGAAGACCAGAAGCAATCCTACAAGATAAAAGTCAGAGTAGACAATCTAGGCCGAACTGATGCTAGTAATATCAAGATGACATTATACGTCTACGAGGGAGATGGAGATGTCTCTACAGAAATTGGTACAGATTCACAAGCAACGATTTCTGGTTCTGAAACATCTTCTGGATATGCAACATTTGAATTCAGTTATACCCCCGAATCTGTGGGTGCTATTCGTCATAGAGTGGTTTTAGAAGGAAATGGCGTTGAAGCTCAGTATGCTGAATTAAGATTCAAGGTTATTGTTGATGATTATTCTGTCGGCGCAAAGAATAGTTTGTCACTATCTGAAGGAGAAGCGATTCTTGGGTTTGTAGGAGTTCCAGAAGGAAATGATGATGATGATGGAGGAGGTTTGTTATTCACTACCAAAGATGGTGAATTACATGCCAGAACACTAACTTCCAAATTTGGAATACCTGGTGACACCATGATTGAGGAAAATTGGGCTGGAGAGTTTTCATTTGTTCTTCGGGATGACAACCGTGTCCATCTAGCATGGACTAAGAGATTCACAGACCAGCAAGGTTACACTATGACGGATGTTGGTATGGCTAGTATTGGTATGCTGGGCGATATGACCACAAAGTCATCACATTTGACACCAATTAAACAATCTGAAGGTAGTTATTGGGCATTCGACATGGCAGTAAACGGTGATGAAATCGTCTTAGCAGGGTATCATCGTGATATCCTTACAGGTGGTTCATGGAATGATTTAACCAATATTTTCATGATTCACAATGATGACTACAAATCATCTAGTTGGACTACAAAAATGAATGTGTTATCTGACATTGATATCAAACCACAGGATGGAGATCCATTGGCTGTTGCTATCGGTGAAGATGAGATTCACCTTCTATATCAGGCAATGAGAGATGATGTGACTGGTATTGAGAGAGTAGGCTTATTCTATGCTAATGGAATAATCACTCAAACACCTTTCACCTTCCAAGCACCAGCAGGAGATGACGCAAGCATGCCAGAGATGGTTGTTGTCGATGATGATGGCGAGGATGTACTCGTAGCCGCTTGGATAGAAGGAACAGGTCGTTCAGCAGAAATCATTAGTGTAATCCAAGATACAATATGGTCAGTCGATCCAGATGAATACACTAACTTGTCCTCTCCGGGTGCTACAAGGATTGCAATGGTCCACGCATCTGAAGATGAAATTAGGGTACTTCATGACGAAGTTGGAGTTTATGGGCCTGTTACCAGATATGGTTTGTATAATGTTGGTGACAAAGAAATCTCACTTTCGAACATAATTACTACTGGGAATTTAATTGGCGCAGGATTCCTTGGAAAGGATCTTGTCGTGATTGTCTCTACGCCTGCAGGTCAGATTAGTGGTTTGAACATTGGAAGCCTGAAAGGTGACTCTGGCTCCAATGATGATGGCGGAATTCTCGCGTTAATCTTGAGTCCTTTACCTGGAGATACTCAAAGAGAGAAAATGATTGCTTTGGGCGCTATAGGAGGTTTCCTCATAGTGATGTTTTTGGCAGTAATTGTCGTCTTACGTCGTTCCCATCGTGAAGAGGAAGAAGAAATTGAGGTTTCAACTGAAACTGGAGATCTAGAGTTACTGGTTGAAACTGAGGAAGACGATGGACCACTAGTTGCTATTGATACAGATGATGAATCAGAATTGATTGTTTCTAGTAGCACAATTGGTGTCGAATTAGAAGAGGCAGTAGAACTTGAAGAACAGACATTAGCTGAAGAACTTGAAGCGAAGGTAGAGGCAGGAAATGCATCAAAGCGTCTCGAGCGAAGAATGAAGAGAAAGAATGACAGAGAAGCAAAAGAGATATTTGAAAATCTTTCGAAGAACTTACCTCCATTGCCTCTTCCTGGAGAATTACCACTGCCTGAAGGTAATGAAATATGGGCATCAGAACCTGCTCCTCCAAAGTTGGCGGATTTGCCACCACTCCCGGGACTCCCACTTCCAGGTGAATTGCCGATGCCAACTGCACCTGGATTATTGCCACTTTTACCTGGAATGCCTGCGCCACAAAAGACAGTGACTTGTGCCTCATGTGGCGCTAACATAACCGTCAAGGACATGACTCTGAGAAAGATGGATTGCCCAGTTTGTTCCGAAGTTATCCAGATGTGAGGGAAATTCATGTGTGGAATTTTCGGGTTTATCGGTAATCGGTCTGCTGCGCCATTGCTAGTTGACGGGTTAAGAAGACTCGAATATCGTGGTTATGACTCGTCTGGAATTGTCGTCAAAAATGGAAATTTACAGGTACACAAGAAAGTCGGAAAGGTCTCAGAGTTGTCAAAAATTTTGCCAGACCATATCATTGGTAACTCTGGTATTGCGCACACAAGATGGGCAACTCACGGAGGAGTTACCGATGCAAATGCCCACCCGCACATGAGTCAAAATGGTGAAATCGCTGTGGTTCACAATGGTATAATCGATAACGCAAGAAGATTGAGAAATCGTTTAACTGAAAGAGGTATTGAACTGAAATCAGAAACCGATTCAGAAGTATTGGTTCACATGATTTCAATCGGAATTGAATCAGGTCAGGAACCGCTAGAAGCGGTTAGAAAAACTCTCACTAGGATTACTGGGACTTGGGGACTTTGCGTTCTTTTCAAAGAATACGACATGATAGTTTGTGCTCGTAATGGTTCACCTCTAATCCTTGGTCAAGGCGAAGGAGAATCATTCGTATCTTCTGACCCTCATGCACTTACACAACACACTCAGAATTTCTTCTTCCTCGAGGATGGTGACATGGCTGTAATTACTCGTGACAGAATAGATATTTCTAGATTGGAAGGAGGAATGTCATCTACTAGCCTGACCGTGATTGAGGATGAATGGGGTGAAGCAGATATGGCAGGCTTCCCACATTACATGTTGAAGGAAATTCACGAGCAAGCCGAGGCTTTGCGAAGATGTATTGCCGGCCGTTTGGATATGTCAAATGGTAGTGCAAAACTAGGTGGATTAAGACTAGACCCTGTACGACTTAGAACAATCCCTCATGTTCGCCTCATTGGATGCGGAACAGCCCTCAATGCATGTAAAATCGGTCAATTAGCGATCGAAAGTTTGGCGCGTATACCTGCAGTGGCACATGTTGCAAGCGAGTTTAGGTATAATGATCCAGTGATTAATCCGAATGCTCTACACTTCGCTGTTTCACAATCAGGCGAAACAGCGGATACATTGTCTGCAGTGAAAGAAATTCAACTGAAAGGTGGAGATGTACATGGTATAGTGAATGTTGTCGGTTCGACAATAGCAAGAAAGTGTGGCCAAGGCGTTTACATTCACAGTGGGCCAGAGCAGGCTGTAGCTTCTACAAAGGCATTCACAAACATGGTTGCTTCTCTGCTACTGTTCGCAATACGAATCGGCCGAACTAGGAACTTTTCTCGAGAGAAAGGTCAATCGATAATCAAAGATTTTGAGAGGGTTCCTGAGTTAATTGAAAATTATCTCGCAAATCCAGGCCCAATCGATGAAGCAGTTGAACTTGTCAAAGATGCAAAGAGCGTACTTTTCCTAGGTAGGGGGCTCTCTGCGCCCGTTGCAAGCGAAGGCGCACTAAAGCTGATGGAAATTGCCTACATACCTTGCCTTGCTTACCCTGCTGGTGAAATGAAACATGGTCCAATTGCTCTACTTGAAGAAGGAAGTCCAGTGGTTGTAATTCTTCCAAATGATAAGCATCGTGAGAAGACAATTGCTTCAATGCATGAATGTCGAGCTCGAGGTGCTAAGATTATTCTAATTCATGAGGAAGGCGACCATGAAGCGACAGAGGAAGCAGATGTATCAATTCCAGTTCCTTCATGCAGTTACCTGTTGACTCCATTGCTAACTGTTATTCCTACTCAACTAATCGCTTACCGCACAGCGCTTGCTTTGGAATGTGATGTAGATAGGCCAAGGAATTTGGCCAAGTCAGTAACTGTTGAGTAGTCACTTTACGCTGAATCTTTGGTCTTCAGAACTCCAAAGTATCGGAGAGTAGCCAAGCCTGTGGTGAGTATGTCTCATTTTGATTACACCTAGTTTACGAGTAATATCATCTCCAACCCTTTCCATTGTCAGGTGCATTACACCATCAGATAGGTAATCTTCAACTCCGTATTCACCGAATTGTTTGTGATCTTCTCCGGTCATTTCACAGATGAAGAAAGAGGTCAACTCTAAGCGGCGGCATGCTTCGAATAGTCTGAAAATTTCATCACGTGGGTTTTCCATTTTTGTAAGAGTGAAGAAAGCACCCAGGGAATCGAAAACCAGAAGTTCGAATCCAATCGATTGCCTGTAAGATGTAAGTTGCTTGATCAATTGCCCCATCCAGTCAATTCTGTTGCTCATTCCTTGCTCATCGAGTTGAACACGTAGGTCTGAGAGGTCAATGATTGCAATACGATTGCGTACCCGAGGGTCGTCAACATTCATTCCCATGTTTGACATATGGGATCTCAAGGAATCTTTTCCTTGTTCAAGCGTAACATATATCCCGCTTGTTTCTCCATACAGAACAGCATTGTAAAGCAATGAGAATGTAACTGATGACTTCATTGCACCCGATTGTCCTGCAACGATACAAATGTGTCCTTGCGGGATGCCCCCTTGCATATTTTCATCTAATCCTGCGATGTGTGTTGGAATTCTTTCGATGTCACTCACGTCGTCTCACCACTCGGGTGTAATAGCGATGCACTCTTCAAGGTGACCCCGAATGAGAGCATTATGGGAATATGGTTGGCGAGCGCCTCACAACGTCGCGCTCAAATCCTGAATGACCGAATTGGGCCAGTTCACATTGAAGCATTACCTGATGTTGACGAAACCCCTCCTTCCGGTCCAGTTCCCAATCAGGTTCTTGCTATCTGTCGCAGAAAAAGCGAAGCAGTACCTCAATCACATGGATTCCAAGGCGTAGTTGTTGCAGATACGATGATAGAAGATCCAGATGATCCAAATGTTTCAATTGGAAAAGCATCTGATGAGTTAACGGCAACATCGATGATAAAGCGCCTTTCTGGAAGGAGACACCAGGTTTGGTCCGCAACAGGTATCCAAATTTGCGGTGATTGGACTTTCTTTGTCGAGAGTGCAATAGTTGAAATTGATGAATTGTCTTTAGACGATATTGTTCATTTAATCGAAACAGGCTCTTGGAAGAATAAAGCAGGATCATATGATTTGGCAGGTGAAATGGGCAAGCATGCCCGACTAGTGGACGGCGATGAGTTGGCGGTTCTGGGATTCGCCCCTAGTGCGCTGAAATTACTAGATTAGCCATCTTCAGAATGCCCAGAACCATGTTCGGGATAAGATAGATATTGATCGTAAAACATTGGTATTTTATGCCAAGTGTAGAGACAAATGAAAGTTTCCATTATCCAATAAACTAGTATTGAAAGGTATGCCAATGCGTAAATTACAACTCCTGATCTTGGAAATTGTTCTAGGAATTCGTCATTCAACCAACTAGAAAACATTGCATAAACTGTGATGGCACTTCCGATATTTATCGTTGCAAGAGCGAATAAATTTGTTTTCCTCGATTTCATTGCAATCTTCTTGTGGTCTTGGTGTAGATATTCTGTAAATCCCCATAGCACCTGGAATGCAACACCAAATATCAACACCCAGCGGTAGTATGGCATGTTTCTAGCTGATGTTTCGAAATAACCCATTGTTTCCAAGTATGCTGCAATTCCAATAAATGGTAACCAGAATATTGAACACAAAAGCATTGGATTGTATGGTAGACCTTGCCTTATCTGCTTGAATATTTTAAGCGGATTCAATGCCAAAAATATGAATACATAAGGACTAATTTGGAGGAACCCCTTAATCTGTGCCGAGAGATCACCTCGTTCGTGAAGTGGTCCGGAAATTAAGGCCAGAACCAATAATACAGCATATATAGCGAAAATCTTCCCAATATTTTTTGATTGAATGATTTCCCAATCTAATCTTCTATTGAAGTGTGAGATAATCAATGCTACCAGTGCTAAAGAGAAGAAAAAATCCATAATCAAATTTTCAGAGAAGTCTAAAATGCTAGAGTATTCATTTCTCAAAACCCAACAAAGTATTGTAATTAATCCTAAAAACGGAAGTAATGCTCCCATTGCATAAGAAAATGGTCCAACCTTGTTGACACTTCCTGGTTTACTTTTGAAGATGGTCATAGCGGGTGACCATAAACATACCAAGGACGCACACAGCAATGTAATTCCCACAGTTGTAAGAGAATTAAAAATAGACAAATCGTTGCTTAGTATTCCCGCTGCAATTGCTATTTGTCCAAAGACATTCAATCCAACGTATATTCTCATCAATGTCTTTTCGAACCCATCCACGTCGTAGATCAATGGTAGAATGCTGAAGCTTACACCTGCGAGGATACACATCATCCAACCAAGTGCTAATTGCATCCTTAGTGAGTAGTGAATTTCTCTGATATTTTCTTCGTAAAATTCTCCTCCATAGGTTCCTGTCCAATATGCAGTGATGAAGAATAAAATTTGCATAAAGACTGCAGCAAGAACCAAATCTAGATATGAACCAGAAGACCAGTGAGGCTTCCTCTGGATTTCAGAACTCATACCAACCGATAGCAACTCATGGTTTTTATATAAAAGTTAGAACCCTTTAATTTCATATCAATAGCGGAATCAATCCAAGATCATTCCTAGAGACATCCATCGAAACCTCACGTCCTGGCATCAGCAATAATTTGTCTGACTCATCAAGAGCGAATATGGGAATGTCTATTTCATCTCCCATTTGCTTTAGAGTTCTTCTGCAGGCATTGGTTTGAGTATCCATATGAATTAATCCGTTGAGATCGATAATCACAGTATCTCCTCGCAGAATTCTATCTTGTATTTGGCGAATGGGTAGCCTGTGCATTTTGTCTGGTACTACATATCGAAGTGCTCTATCTGGGAAATCTGTTGCTTTCGAAGAGTAATTTGACAAGTCATGAAATGCTTCTCCATCCGGAGTTAGAAGTCCAGTCCAACCGGGTGGAACAGAAATTGACTTCTTAACAGGTGGTGGAATGTCCAGTTTCGGTTGCTCTAATTCTTCAGATTGAGAATCTGTTCCCACTAACTCATTCTGCGTGGGCTCTTCGTCTGGACTGACTAAAGTCAATTGCTGACCTGGTGCTTCCTCCTTTTTCGAGGACTTCTTTTTCTTACGCTTATTTACAGATTCAGGTGCCGGTGATTCCGGGTCTGGAAATCCAAAAAATTGCCACAGTGTTCCCATTTTTTCCACTACTCAAAGGTCCAAGTCGTCAAGGATGTCGGCTAGGGCCTGCGAAGCAGGGGTCGGTGCTGGTTCTTGAACCATCGTCCTGTTGAGTAAGGATGGAGCGGGTTCTGTGAACGTTTGTGTTGGTGCCGGGTTGTAAGTAGGAGCCGGTTGTTGGTACCCTACTTGCGCAGACTGTGCGTATGGGTCTGCAGGTGCTGGCTGTGCATAAGGATCTACAGGTGCTGGGGGCATTGAAGCAAGGTATTGCTCGCCATAATATGCCCATTGCTCCATAGTCCAACCTTCAGGTAATCCAGATGCAGGAATAGGCGGACCTGTATTGACAGGCTCTTGCATTCCCATCGGAGCAGCCACAGGTTCAGACATTGGAGGTGAATCAACAACAGATGGAGGGCTGTCACTCCATCCGTAATCCGACATATTGCTTGTCTCGATTGGAACAGTATCCGATTCTCCTCTTCGCAGAAGTAGCACACCAAGAAGGACAATAATCACAATTCCAAATATTCCACCAATAATGCCAGGAGTACTCACTCCAATTCCGAACAGTCCTTCAGAGGGTTTTGCTTCAACAGTAACGATTACTGATGCTGTATCTGAATCTCCATCATCGTCAATAACTGTAAGGTTAACAGTGTATGTTCCAGGTCGATCAAATTCGATAGTAAAACTTTCACCCGCCCCATCTTGAGTTGCACCTTCGGTATTAGGATCGTCCCATATGAATTGCATCATAGCTCTGTCAGTTACAGAATCGCTTGAATTAGCCCCGCTGAAAGTAATAGATTCACCTTCAGTTATCGTAAATCCATCTTCAGGCACGTAGATATTAGCTACAACAGGTTTGTTAACGATTGTAACATCTATTGAGAATGAATCAGTCGCATTATCATCATCCCAAACATTTGCAGTAATTGTTCTCAGGCCAGGTGTAGTCCATGTGTATGACAAATCAGGACCTTCTACATCACAATCATCTGTTGTTATTCCATTGTTATCAGAATCAATTGAAACTATCAAATCCCAGCAATATCTCAAATCGTCCTGGTCCGCTAGGTCTGTAGCAAATGCGGTCAAATTCAGAATTTCATCCTCAAAGAGTGCTTGTTGTGCAGGAAGAGTATCTAGTACAGGTGCGATATTGTTGACTCTCACATATCCGATTACATCCATGCTTGTTTCTCCATCGTCATCAATTGCAAAGGCCTTGATTTCATGAAGACCTGAAGTTCCCCATGATGCTGTAACCGCAGAGTTCGGTCCGGATGTAGTAATCGTCCAATTCTCATCCTCAGCATCAGGGTACCATGTGATCAATAGGTCTTCTTTGTCAGATAATGTGTCATCAGCATCAATTTCTAATGTTGCAACCACATCTTCGTCTATTGACCAAGTTCCATCCTCTGCTGGAAGGTAAGGGATTCCATCAATTGATAATCTCATTTCACCAATAGTAGGTGCTACATTCATCACTTCGTAAGAGAAGAAACCTGAAACATTTGCACCATCATCATCGGTAACCATGACTTCAATTTGCTTCATTCCTTCCTCTTCGGGATTTAACGTACAATAAGGCCCGTACAGGCCTTCTGCGCAAGTACTGTTTGGCCAAGATATGGTGACGTATTGGCCTTCAGGTGAGATTGTGTCAATATCTCCACTATCTGATGCATTGAATGTAATAGACTCTCCAGCATATACCGAAGGAGTATCTGATGTCAGATTGACATATGGGTCCCTGTTTAGTACGGTTGCATTCATTGTCATGTGAACTTCATCAAGTTCATCGTCCACTACGATTACTTTGACTTCCCAATCTCCATCATCTGCCCAGAACCAACTGGTCATACAGGATGCAGAATCAATGTACTCGGTACGAATTCCATCCTGAATCTCGAAGTAGCAAGTTACACTTCCACTATCATCATCATACGATCCAGATGCGTCAATTGATACATTCTCGAATGTGTATACGTTATCCATCAATACCATGTTCGCTACCGGCATTCTTCCGATGAAAATATCCAGTGATGCGTCGTTGTTGGACCGATTAGCATCGGCGGTTACCGTCTCATCAGGGTCGACTACAAACGATAGAGTCTGGATTCCAATCGCTGCATCTGTTGGAACAGTCCAGTTAACATCGACTCTGCCTTCAGAATAAGGCGCTAAAGCCGGAAGGTTTCCTCGGATTGTAGTTCCATCAGGAGTAGTGATTTCCATTTCTGTAGCTGGTGAGGTAAGCACGCCTCTATTTTGAGCCGGCACAGAGAAGTGAATACTATCTCCTGGTAATGCATTGTATCCACTTGCTTGATTTAGAACAGTTGAATCATTACCTCTGGTTCTTGTAACTATCATGGACTCTGGTTGTGCAACAAGATCTACGCCCACTACAGAAAGATCCATCACAATAGTGGCAGCTCCTACGATTTTATTGACAGGGTCCCAAATAATTACTCCGTTACTAGTCCAGTCATCAGATGCTGGAGAAGAATCTTGGAAATAGCCTACATCAAGGTCAGGGGTTACTTCTCCATCACTGTCAGTTGTCAAACTCATTATTGTTCCATCCGATTCATACCGGAGTTGTAGATTAGTTTCCACTTCGTTGTTGCCATTTACAGTCATGTGCCCGACTACTTGTTCAGTAGCATTTGGTAGAATAGCAACAAATTCGGGGGTTACATCAATCACTACATTTCTAATTCCTGGTGAGGATGCTGCATCTACGCCACCAGAATCTACCGGGGTGTATGTTTTCAACTTCCAATCGATTTGGAATCCTGCTGGATTAATCAGTCTCTGCCAAGCGTATGACCTAACCGCTGGGCAGTACCACTCAAATCCACCGGGAGTTCCGGTATTGTTCCAGTTGTTGACCTTGTATGAGTCGGAGCATCCAGTGTAATCAATACCTGAGCCATCTTCAGAAGGCTCGCCATCTGCAGTGACTTGGTATGTCGTATTGTCTTCAACGAACGGAGAATCAAAAGTTGTTGGGTCAAAGTAATCAGATGATCCTGTAACGTTTGTACCAGAGTCATACGTACTTGTCCATTGGTCCCCGGTTCTTAGAGGGAAATCGTATTTCTCTCGTGGAGGTTCGTAAACGGTTCCAAAGGTGATGTCTGCTAGATTCTGAGTAAGGAATCCGAGGTTGAATGGAGCAAAGCCTACTCTCAATCTGAATTCTGAATCCCACATAGAAAGGTCATTTGCTCTTAGGATGTCAGTTCCATCATAATCGATGTCAAGTCTTCCACTGACTCCCTCAAAGGTTGCCCCACCGTTTCCAGATGAGAACTCGCCTTCGATATCGAGTTCGTAAACCAAGGTTTGAGTTCCTTGAATTGTTTCAAATCGAATATCGACAACTTCCATTGTAGTGTCACCGGTAAGTGTGTTTAGAGATGCAGAAACGTTAGCTTGCTGAATCAAAGCAGCAACATCGAATTGGGTTTCATAGACCCACTTGTCACCTATTCTCCAGGTTGGAACATCATGAGTGCCCTCGGTTTCACCACTAAATTTGGTTTGGACTTCTTCTAGTTCATTCAACATCGAGAGTGGTCCATATGCCGTCATTAAAATGAGAATTAAGACCGGAATTGCTCGTCGCATGGATATACGTAGTATATCCGTTACTTTTGATTATGTCCGTCAACAGTGTCTTGCGTCACTTGATATTGATGACCGTAATGTTCCCATTGTTCCATAGTCCATCCAGGTGGTAATCCCTCTGCAGGTAGAGGTAGAACTTCTACAGGGATAATAGGACTCTGTTCTGTGCTTTCGTTGGTTGAAAAGACATTGGTTGAAGGGGCTTCAAGAGGTGCCATAATCGCAGGCATATCATCGCCGTCCCAAACAGATCCTTTCTTTTTCTGACCTCGCTTGAAGAAAATTACCATTCCGGAAATAATTAGTGAAATAATTAGCAACTGAACAAATGGATTTGCATTCTCACCGGTTAGCGTTTCCATGACTTGTTCGAAAGCAGTCATATCGGGAGAATCAACTTCGATTACCATTGTCTTACTACTTGGCTTTGTTATCTCTTCATCCCACGCAATTGCTTTGATTGTGAATTTACCAGCACGAGGGAATTCGTACTCAACTACAAATCCAACCATATCAGCATCATTATCCTTAATCCCGTCACCATCGCTGTCAACCGAACAATCCAAGTCCCAAATGACCGTTAGTCCTTCCTTGTCGATTGGCGAATCTCTCGTAAGTGAAGCATCAAGCGTGATGGTTTCTCCAACAACCGCTTTGCTTGGAACCTTTGTCATAACAACTGGGGGCAGGTTGAGAACAGTAACTGATGCAGATGAAGAATTCCTTGCACCATCATCATCAGTCGCATGGAATACAACATTGTACGTACCAGCGTTTTGCCATGACCAAGTCAGATTTGCACCTTCTACATCACAATCATCATCTGCAGAGCCAATGCCGTCAGTATCAGCTCCAGGATCAATATCCCAGCACACAACTAAGTCATCCATGTCAGATATAGTGTCCCAAGCATTCCCGCTCAAACTGAACGACTGTCCTTCAGCTACTGCCATTACTTCTGCTAATTCTTCTACTTGAGGTTCCATGTTCTGGACATCGACCCATCTCTCAACCCAGCCGCTGTCTTCCCCTTCAGAATCAATGGCTTTTACCAATATAGTCTGCATCCCAGCCTCACTCCAAACGGCAGCAACTCTCGATTCTCTTCCATCAGTACTTGGGCCAAATGACCATTGATAACTCAGGCCAGAAAGGTCATCGATTGAGTCTTCTGCTCTTGCAGTCAATTCTACACTCTGGTCCTCTTGTACGTGCCATGTCATCTGGCCAGTTGCTTCGATTACGTTATCATACTCATCCCACATTGCGACTGCGAGATCATGAGGCGCTATGTTTGTGAACTCAATGTCGATTGTCGCATAGGTTTGATTTCCATCATCATCCGTACCAACAGCAGTGAACGTTTGCAAGCCTTCCTCCCATGCAGTTGTTGTACAAACTCGAGTGTAGTATCCTTCATCACACTGAGCGTTTGGCCAATGAATGTCAACCAGTCCAGGCCAAGGGTCTTCGGAATCCGTATCGTTTGCAAATACATACAATGTGACTGGATGCTCAACCTTTACTTGACTTCTCTGAGATAGAATTGAAACATTAGGTGCACGATTACGGATATTAACTTCTAGAATTTCAACGGTTGAATCTCCTTCTTCATCACTGACAGTTATTTGGATAGTGTACAATCCATCATCTATCCAAGTCCAATTGATTAAACAATTATCACGCATTGCTCTTTGAATTGAGGTAGAGCGTGAACCATCATCATACTCTATCTCAAACTCACACCAAACATCTCCTCCATCTTCATCAAAAGACGAGGATGCATCTATGGAGATTTGTTCATTTGTCCAGGCGGTTTTATTTTCTCCAATGAAAGTTGGAGCACTACCAACGAAAATAGGTAAAACTCCTCTGTCGTTAGCCGAATCTGCATCATTTGAATTTACAGATTGTCTGTCAACTTCCCATTCTATGGTGATGTTTTCGATACTAGAATTGATGTCTACTTGCCATTCAATTACGAAGATGTATTGTTCATACAATGCTAGTGCTGGTAATGTTTGTGAAATTTCATATCCATCTGGGTAAGTGATGTGTGTTGTAGTTGGAATACTTGTAGTGACTCCACGATTGTAAACCGGCAATTCAATTGTTAGATTATCACCTGGTAGAACATTAAATCCGGATATTGAATTTAGAGTTGTCAGTTCACCACTTCTATTCCTTAGGATATTTGCCCTCTCTAGTCCTGCAACGAGATCTAAGCCCACAATATTCTCATCAAGAGTGATGGTTGCAACTCCATACATACCATTGCTGGAGGCGATAATACCATGGCTTGCCCAATCGACAATAGTAGCAGATGTATCGGTTTCATCACCAACTTGTATTGTAGTCCAAAAGCTACCATTGCTTGCAGTGACGCCACTAGCACTGAATCCTTCAGCCTCATGCCTGATTTCTACTGCTTGACCTGATTGTGGATTTCCGGCAGAATCGGTAACATTTGCCCATGCTTCAATCGGAGTATTAAGCGCCGTTATTTCTGAGGATAATTCAACATCCAAATTCATGTTCCTATATCCTGGGTTCGTGTTTGACACGACTCCGCTCGAGCCTACTGGCATGTATTGCTTAAGTCTGAAATCAATGACCAATCCAATATCTTCCTCAGTAAAAGACCAAGCGTAATTTCTGACTTCTGGACAGAACCATTCGAAGGACGTTTCAGTTCCATTGTCATCATACGAGGTTAATTCATAGGATGCATTACATCCTCCATAACCTATTTGCTCACCCAAATCATTGATTGGTTTGCCAACATCGGTAATTTCCCAGTTTGTGTGATTTGCTCCACTCGTAGGTTGAGGGAACGGCGTGATATAATCAGAAGACCCAGTCCACGCAGTCGAAGAAACATAGGAAGTATTCCACGTTTCACCAATTCTTAGAGGGAAATCATAATTTTCACTCATTGGGTCATAGGTCGTCGAAATCGTTATGTCAGCAATTTGCTGTGTTAGAGATGAGATTCCGTAAGGAACATATCTGACGTTTAGAGACAGGTCAGTAGAAAGTTTGGCCAGATCTGAAACTCTACGAACTTCGTCAACCTGATACTGAATGAATAAATTTCCAGTGTAGCCTTCAAGTGTAACTCCTCCCTTGTCAAAATCTGCCTTTGAAGAGGTCTCGTAGACGAGGGTTTGCACACCATCAATATCTACTTCAGTAACAGCGTCAACAGTGGTTACTGCGTCACCGTTAATTGTACCGACTACTGCATCAACACCTGCGCCTTGAACCAACAGTGTAGGATCGAATGAACCTGCATAAACCCACTTGTCTCCAACCCTCCATGTAACTGTATCAGTTACGCCGGGGTCTTCACTTCCTAGACCTCCTGCACTTGCCGGAGGAACTACTACCATAGTGGAAAGTAGGATGATGGCGGCCATCACTACTCCCCTGCGCATATTCTTGTATGGGCCAAGCGAATAGATATAGATGCGGGCGTCTTGAAGTCTTAAAAATCGCCAAAGAATGGTACAAATAAGCAATTTAGGTATGAATAGTATCATGTCTTATGCCTAACTCGCCCGAATATGCGCTGGTTTGCGTACAATGGTGATGCCGATGGCATTTGTTCCATGGTCCAGTGGGGCTTAGTCCATGGCATAGAAGGAACTAGAATCACTGGAGTCAAGCGCGATATAGAGCTTCTAAAGAGGGTACATCCTGATTTAGGTGATGAAATAATAGTGATGGATATCTCATTAGCGAGAAACCATTCTAGAGCTAGAGAATTGACTGACCAAGGTTTTGCAATTACTTGGTTTGACCATCATCTAGAAGGGGAGCCGATTGAATCACTAAATTCTCACATAGACACTTCTTCAGATGTCTGTACTGCAATTATTGTTGAAAAATTCCTGGGGCAAGAATCAGAATGGGCTCAAGTCGCTCTGCATGGTGATGGTTTATCTCATCACTCAACAAAACCAGAATTGAAGGAACTTGGAGAATTGTTGAATTACAATGGTTATGGAGCGGACCTTTCTGACTTACATTTTCATCCTGACGAATTGATGTTGCTTTGTATGCAATCAAAAACTCCACAAGAATTCATGACAACCCCTGCATTCACAAAATTGAAAGAAGGATTTGCAAATGACATTTCGAATGCAAATCAAATCGAGAAAATCGATGGATACTATCTCTTACCTAACGAAGCATGGGCTAGGCGTGTTGTCGGTGTAATGGCACACAGGATCAATGAAGCTAGCGCAGGCCCGCATGTTATTGCAATAGACAAAGGAGAAACTTTGCAAATCTCGATGAGAGGTAGAAACGGCATAGGTGACTTGTGCGCTAAGTTCAATGGAGGGGGTAGAGCAACTGCTGGTGGCATTGATGCTTTACCTAAAGATGAGATAAGAGCCTTGATGAATGAGGTCAACTCCCGAAGTTCTGTCTGAGGTGAATATATGCAAGATAGGATGACTCACCTTCA
>Ga0115012_10000948_pt1 | contig 16587 bp, 17 predicted proteins | sample TroAtlMetagenome_FD_88706 | JGI IMG/M metagenome (GOLD analysis project Ga0115012, IMG submission 88706) | Marine eukaryotic phytoplankton communities from Atlantic Ocean - Tropical Atlantic ANT10 Metagenome | ecosystem: Environmental > Aquatic > Marine > Oceanic | place: Tropical Atlantic...
AGATTTTTTTCATTAATTTTCCTTTACTCAACGTAACACAAAACTGAATTAATATTAATTATTTTTAATTGCTATTGCCGATTCTCTAGCAATTTCTATTGTTTTTTGTAAAACTTCTTTCGAGTGTTCAATTGAAATAAACCAGGCACCTCTCTCAAGGGATCTAACACCCCTTTTTATCATCTCTAGACAAAACGAGATATACATTTCAGTATTTAAATTCAAAAGATCTCTATACTCTTGCGGCTGAGTTTTCATTCCAAATCCACAAAAAATAAAACCGGGGAAGCTTGATAAAACTGATGGTATATTCTGATCAAAAAAAACTTTCTCTAAACCTTCTTTTAAATAAATTGTCTTTTCATTTAAGTTGTTGTGAAAATCATTTTTAGAATAATTTTCAAGTGTCTTTACTGTGGCAATCATTGATAAATATTGAGAATTATAAGTGCCACCATGTACTACTTTTCCAGTTGTCAATAATGACATTAATTCTCTGCTTCCAGTTATAGCTGCTACAGGAAACCCATTTGCAATTGCTTTTGCTAGAATTGTTATATCTGGTGTTATATTATAATATTCTTGAGCACCGCCAGGAGCAAACCTAAAACCAGTTATAGTTTCGTCAAAAATTAATAAGGAACCATTACTTTTACATGATATTTTTGCTTTTTTAAGATAATCATTCCTAGGAGATATCCCTCCTGAGTTACACATCGCAGGTTCCATTATGACAGCAGCAATATCCCCTTTAGATAATCTTTTATCAAGTATTTCAATATCATTCCAAGGCAAAACAACGATACTATCACCTGAATGAGTGTCCTGCCCATCTGTCCAAGCAACCAAATTCGGATTATCTCTTCTTCCAGCATGTTGAAGAGTAGGTTTATTAGACCACAAAACATTATCAAACCAACCATGATAATGACCTTCAAATTTAATGACCATATTTTTTTTAGTTGCTGCTCTAGCGAGTCTTAAAGAAGCTTGGACAGCCTCAGACCCTGAAGTGCAAAATCTAACCAATTCAGAAGAAGGAACTAATTTATTAATTATTTTAGCGGCCATTAATTCATATTTGCTCTGCGCTCCAAAAAAAAACCCTTCTTCAATACCTTTTTTTACAGCTTCCTTTATTGAAGACGGATTATAACCAAGAATCATTGGTCCCATTCCAAGGTAATAATCAATAAGTTTATTACCGTCCATATCAAACAAATAAGGACCTTCACCAGAAACAAAGCCTAATGCATTAGGTTTCATTCCGGTTCTAAAAGAACTATTAACTCCTCCTGCTAGATGAAGGGAACTTTCTTCAATATAATCTTTAGATTTTTGGAAATTTAAAAAATTCTCTGACATAATTCTATATTAATGAAAGGAAATAAATTGAAAATAAAAAAAATCATTCATTTAATGGCCAATATCTTTTGTTATCAATTTTAGTAAAATTAAATCTTTTTAAATTTGAAGAACATATATCATCAGTATCAACATTAAAGATTGTTTTAGCGATTTTCCCAAATGCTATTTTCCAAGCAGATCCAGATTTTGTAACAATTAAATCTTCTTTTTTTGGATTTATGCCAAAAACTTTAATGTGTTTATCATCAAATGGCATAACCCTATTTTCTGTTAAAATGATTTTTAAATTAAATTTTGTTTTGACAACTAATACATTTCCCATCTTTACCTGTTGTCCTGTCATATACAAACCATCTCTAAAATATGAGAAATTGCTTTTGTTAAATATTATATCACCTTTTATCTTTATTAATTTATTATTATCTTTAATTAAATTTGAACCGACATATCCATTAAAATATTTATCTTTATATTTTTTTTCTTTAAGAAAAGGTGACCAAATTACAATTGTTCCAGGTAATTTTTTTTTGATTAAAATTTCTAATATTTCAATATTATTACCTAAAGCGCCTCCCCCAACATTATCTGATGGGTCAGCTATTACGATAGGTTTTTTAATTTTCTTGAAGTTTGATAGTTTTTTATCAAGCTCATTTATAGTTAAAAATTGAGGTGAAAAGTTATTTTTATTCTTATATATTTGGTCTATTAAATTGTCACATTCTTGATTAAGAGTTTTTGAGTTTAACCCATACCCTGTAATAGTAATACCTAAATCTTTAATATCTGAATAAGGAAAACCTGGAGAAATAGAAATCAATTCTATATCTTTTTTTTGTTCAGAATTAAAAACTGTTTCCATAATTTCTTTCATTGGAAATTCATTGGTTGACTGCATTTGAGGAACAGTAATTATAGGTATTTTTTTAAAATATTTTTTAGGTTTTTTTTCTGTTTCTATCATTTTACATAAAAACATTGCTGCTTCTTTTCCTCTTTCGCCCATATCTATATGAGGAAAAGTATCATAACCAATAAGCATGTCACATATCTCAAATAACTCTAAAGAAAGGTTTGCGTGTAGATCAAAAGTAGCAACAATGGGAATATTTTTCTTTAGCTTATTTTTTATTGTTTTTATTAAGAAGTGTTCTGGTAAATCTATACCTTCAACAACCAGAGCTCCATGAAGAGCTAAAGCCACTCCGTCAATATCATCTTTATCTAAATTAGATAATATTATTTGTACAATCTTTAAAAAGGTTTTTTTTGTAACTATACCACTTGGAACTGCAGCAGCAAAAAGGGATGGTTGAATTCTAAACCCTTTTTGATTAAAAATATCTAAAAACCCACCAATCTCTGTATTTGTCTTAAGATTTTTTTTAATCATATTTTGACCTTCATGCCATTGGTATGATTTAAAATCCTTAATGTAAGTTTTCTTAGTAGAAAAAGTATTTGTTTCATGCCAAATACCACCAATAAAAATCGATTTACTTTTTATCATTTTAAAATTTCTTTTAAATCTCTAAATTATACAAATTTATGTTTTTTCATAAAATTTTGTAACCTTTCTAAACCTTCGATAATATCTTTTGTGCTTCTTGCATATGAAAACCTAATTGTTGAATTACCTCTGGCAGGATCAAAATCCAATCCTGGAGTGATTGCAACTTTTCCTTCTTTCAAAACTAATTTTGTAAACTCTAGACTATCATTACTAAATTCACCTATATCAGCATATATATAAAAAGCTCCATCTGGTGGAGAAATTTTTGTAAACCCTGCTTCTGCAAGCCCCTTTTTCATTAATTCTCTGTTGTTCTTATAAACATCTAAATTTTTGTTCAACTCCTCATCACAATCTAAAGCGTGAAGTGCTGCCACTTGACTGGCATGAGGTGCACAAATAAACATATTTTGGGCAAGTCTTTCTATTTGACGGATATGAGATTCAGGTACAACCATCCAGCCAATTCTCCATCCCGTCATTGAAAAGTACTTTGAAAATGAATTGATTACATAGCATTCATCTGTAATTTGAAGTGCGCTAATAGCTTTATTTTCATACTCTATACCATGATAAATTTCATCACTAATAAAAGATATTTTTTCATCAATAGATGTATTTATTAACGCTTCCATTGATTCATAATTAAGCATTGATCCAGTTGGGTTTGCTGGGGATGCTATCAAGAGACCTGAAAGATTTCTGTTTTTTAAGTCCTCTGCAGTTGGCTGAAATTTATTTTCTATTGTGGTTTCTATTAAAACTGGCTCCAAATCCTGAGCTTTCAAAATCTGTCTGTAACTTGGATAACCTGGGGACCCTATTCCTATTCGCTGTTTGGAATCAAAAAGCGATGCAAATGAAAGAATAAAACCTCCTGATGAGCCTGATGTAATGACCACTCTTTTGGGGTCTAAATCTAGATCATACCACTCACGATATAATCTAGCTATTCTGGAACGTAATTCTGGCAAACCCAATGCAACAGTATAACCTAAACTATCATTATTCATTTTTTGAATTAATTCATTTTGAGCCTTTTTTGGTGCAGCAGTTCCAGGTTGACCTACTTCCATATGAATTATATCTTCACCCTGTTCTTCAGCTTTGCGAGCATTTTCCATTACATCCATAACAATAAATGGATCTACATTTCCTCTTTTAGATTTCTTCATACAATTATTCAATAATTTAAAACATATCCTCAAGTCTACTATTAACTAATATTTCGGCAACAGCAGCACTGTTAGGCAATGATAATGCATAGGCAATTGTCTGAGCAATAACTTCTGGTTCCATTTTAAAATGGCCATCAGGTACCACTACTTCTTCAGTCATTCTTGTTTTAACCATACCAGGACAAACTGAAGTTGCCCTTACTCCATCATCCCACCCAGACAACCTTATCGCATTAGTAAGAGACATTGCTGCAAATTTTGAAGCTGAGTATCCAAGCATTTTAGATTTTCTAGGCCTTTTCCCTGCAAGAGAAACAACATTAACTATTCTTCCAGATCCGGTTTTTCTTAAAGCAGGTAAGGTTTCTCTAACCAATCTAAGAGGACCTTTGAAGTTCACCTCAAACATTTCATCAAACTCTTCTTCTGTATCTCCGTCTAAATCTCCACCAAGCTCAACGCCAGCATTCATTACAACACCGTCTAATTTATTAAAAATTGAAAGAGTTTCATTTATCCAGTCCCTTGAAGTAGTTTTTTGCTTAGCATCCCACTTGCATTTAATTATTTTTCCAACTTCATTTTGAATTGGTATTTCATCAGGGTTTCTTGCAGCTAGACTTACAAGATAACCTTTTTTTATCAAAAGTTCTGCAGTTGCAAGACCAATTCCACGATTAGCTCCAGAAACCATAATAACTCTATTTTTTGCATCTAACATTTTTAACTCCTAAAAATTTTAATTTTATTCTGAATAAACTTTTAATGCTCTTTTAGTTATTTCATTATAATTATTGAATCCTTTTGGTGCCAACCAACTCCCTCCCACACAAATTACATTCTTTTCAGAAATCCAAGCACTATAATTTTTGTCATTAATTCCACCTGTTGGACAAAATAATACCTCTGGAAAAGGTCCGATTAAAGATTTAACAAATGATATACCACCTATGCTCTCTGCAGGAAAAAATTTAAAAACATTAAAACCTATTTTTAAAAGTGACATTATTTCACTTGATGAAGAGATGCCAGGAAGATAAGGAAATTTTAATTCTTTTGCCTTTAAAGCAAGTTCTAACTCATAGCCAGGACTAACTGCAAATTGAGCTCCACATTCAATAGAATGATTAAGTTGCTGCGTATTCAAAACAGTTCCAACTCCAACTTTAATTTCTGGAAATTTTTTTCTGATTTTCTCAATATGTTTAAAACCCATTTCATTTCTTAAGGTAATTTCTACTACAGTTATGTTTCCTTCTATTAACGAACCAATCAGTTTTTCAGGGTCAACATTACTTTCTATTTCTAAAACTGGTAAAACTTTTATCTTTGATAAAATTTGTTTCATTAGTTATTTATTTTCTTTATTTTATAATATTTTAGGTCAGTATAAATTGAATTATGCTTTTTACTAAGTTAATATTCAATATAATTTAGGAGTAAAAATGGAAGTTTTAATTTTAGGTGGAGCAGGAATGGTTGGACAGAAACTGCTCAAAAAAATCATTGAAAAAAAGAATATTAATGGAAAATCAGTTAGCAAAATTAAACTTTTTGATATTGTTGACGCTGCTTACCCAGAAAATACTGGAATTGAAATTGAAACTTTAACTGGTGATATTTCTAAACCTGAAACAAGTATAAACTTGGTTGCATCAAAACCAGAAATCATTTTTCATCTAGCTGCAATTGTTTCCGGACAAGCTGAAGATGAATTTGATTTAGGCTGGGATATCAATGCAAAAGGAAGCTGGGGTTTGTTTGAAGCAGTAAGACAATTAGGAGATGATTATCTGCCAAGATTAGTATTCACAAGCTCAATAGCTGTATTTGGAGCACCTTTCCCTGAAAAAATCCCTGATAATTTTTTTACCACTCCTTTAACCTCATATGGTGCACAAAAAGCTGTTTCAGAATTGTTGTTAGCTGACTATTCAAGAAAAGGAATGGTAGATGGTATTTCAATTAGATTGCCTACCATTTGTGTAAGACCAGGAAAACCAAATTTGGCTGCTTCAGGATTTTTTTCTGGAATAATAAGAGAACCTTTAAATGGAGTAGAAGCTAGACTTCCAGTCAACACAAGTGTTAGGCACTGGTATGCTTCACCCAGGTCTGCAGCAGGTTTTTTAATGCACGCAGCTGAGCTTGATACTTCAAAATTAAATCATAGAATTAATTTGAGTATGCCAGGACTATCAGCAACAATTGAAGATCAAATAGATGCCTTAAGAAGAGTTGCTGGTGAAGAAACAGTAAAACTCATCAAACATGATATAGATCCTAAGATTGACAAAATTGTAAGTGGGTGGGCACGAGATCTTGATACTCAAAGGGCTTTAGACCTTGGGTTTAAAGCAGAAAACAATTTTGATGAAATTATTAAGGTTTATATTGAAGATGATTTAAAAAAATAGATTTTAAAGTTTTATTAAATTAAATACTTAAAAAAAAGCCTGAATACCTGTTTGAGCCCTACCCAAAATCAAAGCGTGCACATCATGTGTGCCCTCATATGTATTTACTGTTTCTAAGTTCATTAAATGTCTCATAACCTGATATTCTGCATGAATGCCGTTGCCACCATGCATATCCCTAGACATTCTAGCTATTTCTAGAGCTTTCCCACAATTATTTCTTTTTACAATCGAAATACCTTCAGGAGCTAATTTTTTTTGATCAAACAACCTTCCAACTTGCAATGAAGCGTGCAAACCCAGTGTGATTTCTGTTTGCATGTCTGCTAATTTTTTTTGTACCAACTGAGTTGAAGCTAAAGGTTTTCCAAATTGTTTTCTATCTAATGTATATTGCCTAGCTCTATGCCAACAATCTTCAGCTGCGCCCATGACACCCCAAGAAATTCCATACCTTGCTCTATTTAAACAGCTAAAAGGTCCTTTTAAACCAGATACATTAGGCAACATATTTTCCTCAGGCACAAACACCTGATCCATCACTATCTCACCAGTTATAGATGCTCTTAAGGATAACTTTTTGTTTATCTTAGGTGCCGATAATCCTTTCATGCCCTTTTCTAATATAAAACCCTTAATCTGATCATTATGTTCTTTTGATTTTGCCCAAATAATAAAAACATCTGCAATTGGTGAGTTTGAAATCCACATTTTTGTTCCAGTTAATTCATACCCACCATCAACTTTTTTAGCTATAGTTTTCATTGAACCAGGATCAGAGCCTGCATCTGGTTCAGTCAACCCAAAACAACCTATAAACTCACCTGTTGCCAATTTTGGCAAAAACTTCAATTTTTGATCTTCACTTCCAAAAGCATTTATTGGGTGCATTACGAGTGAAGATTGAACTGACATCATTGACCTGTAACCAGAATCAATTCTTTCAACTTCTCTTGCAACCAGACCATATGAAACATATGAAGCCCCTGCACATCCATACTTTTCTGGAATTGTTATACCTAACAAACCTAACTCTCCCATCTCACGAAATATTTTTTTGTCAGTTACTTCATCAAGAAAAGCTTCTTCAACTCTTGGCATTAATTTGTTTTGGGCATAATCATTTGCAGTATCTCTGATTAGTTTTTCTTCTTCCGATAGAAGATCTTCCAAAAGCAATGGATCTTTCCAATTAAAATTAGGTTTGGAATGTTGTTTTTTGTTTATATCTACAACTTTGTTTTCACTACCTGATGCTGCATTGTCCATAATAAAACCCTATAAAAAAAATTCTTTATTCAACCACTTTGTCTTTTTATATATCTTTCTACAAAATCCAAACGATCTTGTCCCCAAAAAACTTCCTCATCAATTATATATGTGGGCGCGCCAAAAACTGAAGACTTTAACGCTTTTTCCGTATTTTTTTTTATTTCGTTACTAACTTTCTCTTGTTTAGAAAAATCGATTAACTCTTCAGCGGTTGGTATTAATTTAGATATTATACTTTTTAAGGTTTCCTCATCATCAATATCTAATTCTTTAACCCACAAAGCTTCCATAATTCTATAAGCTATATCCATAACATTCTCATATTTCAACATTTTTGCAGATATAATTGCCAAAGAAGGAAGCAAAGATCTAGATGGAAAAAATTTTGGCTCAGTATTTAACTTGACCTTTAAAAATTCAGACCATCTAGCCAACTCCTGCAGTCTATATTTTTGCCGTTGAACAGGTCTCTTGTTAACCGGCAAACCTCCTGTAGCAGGAAAGACTTCTCCATAATTAACTGGCATTAAAATTAACTCACAATTATTTTCTGAAGCAATTTTATTAATTCTTTTGTGTCCAAGAAACGTCCATGGACTGCCATGACTCATATAATATTCAATTTTTTTCATAAATTTATTTCTATATTAATTAACTTCCAAAGCCAGATCCAGATTTTTTATACTCATCCCTAGGAGGACTAAAAACATCAATTACCTTTGCTCCATTCTGACCGGCGATAATGCCATGCTCAACATTGCCAGGGGTTAGCCAAAAATCCCCTTTTTTTATTTTAATTTTTTCTCCACCTTGAATTCTAAAGCCAGACCCTTCTAACATAAACCCCCATTGCTCTTGGGGGTGTGAATGAATTTTTCCTTCAGAGTTTGGTTCAATTTCTACAATTGATATCATTGCTTGTTCACCACAAAAAATACTTGTTCTCAAGCCATCACCTAACTGTCTTTGGATACCCTTCTGCAGATCATCAATATTATAAAAATTATCTTTTTGTTTCATTTTTAACCCCAAATTAAACTGGTTTATCCCCTTCAAAGGTAATACGATGCATTAATCTTCTATGACCAAAATAATCATTTATAGGATAATGCATAGTGCATCGATTATCCCAAATTGCAACAGAACCTTTTTTCCATTTAAATCTGCATGTAAATTCTGATTTAACTTGATGTTTAAAAAGAAAGTCAAGGATTGGAGTGCTTTCTTCTTCTGTCATTCCAACAAAATGAGTGGTATGAGCCTCATTTATATATAAAGATCTTCTTTTTGTTTCTGGATGTGTTCTTACAACTGGATGGATAGCTTCTAATTCATTTCCTTTAAGACCAACAGATGCATGCTTCATAATATCAGATCTAGTTTTAGCAACTCTACTTTTCCCAGAAATATTCACTGCCTTTAAATCACTAAGAAAATCTTTCATTCCATCAGACAATGTCTCATATGCTAAATATTGATTAGAAAACTCAGTATCTCCTCCAAAATCAGGAACTTCTAAAGCATATAGCATTGTGCCCATAGGAGGTTTTGCCTGATAGGTTGTATCACTGTGCCAGATACCACCAAAGTTATTTCTGTCAGTCTCTTTTTTTAAAATTGGAGTAATCTCTGGAAATTTTTCTAGTCCTTTAACGAAAGGATAAATAATAGGTTTCCCAATTTTCTCTGCAAATTTTTTTTGAGATTTAGGTTCAAACTTTTGATCTCTAAAAAAAATAACGTTGAATAGTAAAAATGCTTTATAAACTTCTTTTAAAATTTCTTGATCAAGGTTTGATGACAAATTAACATTTTCAATTTCCGCTCCAACCGCTCCAGCCATTGGATTTACTTTTATTAATTTGAAATCTTTATTTGTAGAATTATTCATAAAAAATTTTTATATGTTAATTTAAATATTCTTTTAAACTTTTATTAACAACTTTATACAAAGATATTATAATAATTTTTAAAAAACAAATGAATATAAAAAATCCATATTTACCAATTGATCAAGACTGGTTAAAATTAAATATTGAAGAGCCAATTGAACAAGATTTACCGATTATAGATCCTCATCATCATTTATGGGATTTAGATTTTGGAAGATATTTGCACCTAGATTTTTTATCCGATATAAATTCATCAGGTCACAATGTTTTGGCTAGTGTATATATAATGTCTTCAGCTAACACTCAAATTTATGATAAAACTTCAGCAAAAGGATATGAAAGCATTCCAGAAATTGTTTTTGCTTGCAGAGAAGCTGAAAAAGCAAAAAATATTGTTACAAACAAATGTAAAATAAATGAGTCTATTGTAGGTTCATTGGACCTAAGGTATGGCAAAAAATTAATACCGGTTATTGAAAAGGCTATTTCTTTAAGTAACGGAAAGCTAAAAGGGATTAGAATGCTTCTTGCAGCTCACTCTGATCCAAATATAAGTTCAGGTGCAATAAAAACACCTTTAGCCATAATGAATGATCCAAAGTTTTTAGAGGGTGCAAAAATATTACAAGAATACAACTTGTCTTTAGATTTCTGGATTCATCATACACAGTTGAATGAAATGGAATATGTAGCCAAATCGATACCAGAACTGTCAATAATTTTAAATCATGTTGGAGGTCCTATTCATTTAGGGCCCTATGAAGGTAAAACTGCTCTTACTCATCGCGAATGGCGACATTCAATGATGAGATTGGCGACCTTGCCAAATATTTCAGTAAAGTTAGGCGGTTTAGGTATGGCAGTAAATGGTTCTAAATTCTACAAAAACCCTGTGCCTCCAAGTTCTGATGATTTATGTGAAAGTTGGAAACCGTGGATATTTGAGACTATAGACTTGTTTGGTTTTGAAAGATGCATGTTTGAAAGCAATTTTCCAGTTGATAAAGGTAGTTGTAGCTATGGTAACCTTTGGAATGCATTTAAAAAAATTAGTAAGTCCTTGAGTAACGATGAAAAAAATAAACTTTTTTATAAAAATGCTGCAAAAACTTATAAAATAAATTTAGAGTAAATCATTATGAAGTTATCAATTTTAGACCAATCCGTGTCTGTTAAGGGCAAATCTCAAGATCAAACTATCAATGATACTTTAAAACTCAGTTTACTTGCTGAAAAATTTGGATTTTATAGATTTTGGGTTTCAGAACATCATAATCATCCAACAATTATTGGAACTGCTCCAGAGGTTTTAATGGCAGCAATTGCAACCAAAACCAAAAAAATACGAATTGGAAGCGCAGGAATAATGTTACCTCATTATTCTGCATTTAAGGTTGCTGAACAATTTCGAGTATTAAATGCATTAGCGCCAAACAGGATAGATTTAGGTCTAGGAAGAGCACCAGGATCTGATGGAAGAACAGCCTTGGCTCTTAATCCAAATAATAGAGAATATAGTGAACACTTCCCATCACATGTAAGAGATTTAATCTCATGGGTTAAGAATGATAAACTTATAGATGGTCATCCATTTGGAAGACTTAATGCCCAACCAATTTCAAACTCATCTCCAGAAGTATGGATGTTAGGAACTTCAAATTATGGTGCTCAACTTGCTGCTTATTTAGGAATTCCATACTGTTACGCTCACTTCATTACCGAAGGACAAGGTATGGAAGAAGCTATTAAAATATACCAAAATGAGTTTAGACCAAATGAAAATTTAAAAAAACCTAAAATCAATGTTTGTCTTTGGAGTTTAATTTCAGAAAGTAATGAAAAGGCAAAATATTTATTTTCTTCAAGAGCTTTTTGGAAAATTAAAAGAAATATTGGTCAATTAGACTCTTTAAGTTCTCCTGAAGAATCACTATCTCATATAAAAGAAAATGGATGGGATGAAGAATATAAAAAGATGTTTGAAAATTCTCTAGTAGGTAATAAAAAAATTGTTAAAGAGAAAATTAATGATTTAAACAAAAAAGTAAAATCAGATGAAGTAACAGTTCTTACATGGTGTTTTGACGAAAATGAAAGAATAGATTCTTACAAACTTTTTTCAGAAACATATAATTGACTACTAACAAATTAAAAGGAGTTATGATTGTTATTTTTTAATAATATTAACAATATAAAAAATATTTTTATATTATTATTTTTTATTACAATGTTAAATGGATGCACTAATACTGATATGAAAAGTTTTTCAAACAAAACACCAAATTTAGATTTATTTAATTTCTTTAAAGGGGAAACGATAGCTTATGGAATTTTTGAAGATAGGTTTGGAAATTTAAGAAGACAATTTAGAGTAAACCTGAAAGGCACTATTAAAGACAACAAATTAATTTTAGATGAAAAATTTCTATACGATGATGGAGAATTTGATACAAGAATTTGGACAATAAAAAAAGATTTTTTAACAAAAGACAATATAAAATATACTGGCTCTGCAAAAGATATAGAAGGTTTTGCGAAGGGCAAAGCTACGGGTAACACTCTTAATTGGTCATATGAAATTTACTTAAAGATGAAAGGAAAAAATTTAAAAGTACGGTTTAATGATTGGATATATCAGCAAGACGACAACGTAGCAATTAACAGAGCATATGTAAGTAAATTTGGAATTGAAATTGGTTCAGTGACCCTTGTTTTTTTAAGAGGAAAGGCAGCTAAAACTATTGGCCCCTTGAATTTGAAAAAATGGTAAAGTTATTTATTAGTTTTTTTTTTATATTTTTTTTTCTTTTTCCTAACTTGTGCCTTTCAAACCAAAAGGACCCAATTTTAAACAAACTAAATAAAAATATAATTGAAAAACATTTTCAGAAAAAAAAATTGATAGGAGAAGCAAATTATTCTTATCTATTATGGAACGTTTATGACGCACAATTATATTCATCAGAATCAAAATTTAATAATAAACGATTTGCCTTAATTATAAGATATAATAAAGAAATTGAAAAAGAATTACTTGTAAAAGAAACAATTGAAGATATGAAAAAACAAAAAAAATTATCTAAAGAAAAAATAAAAAATTGGACCAGTATTTTTAATTCTATTTACCAAAAAGTTAATGTTGGTAGTAGGTTTATGTGTATCAAACTAAAACAAGACAAGTCTATGTTTTTTTATAATGGAAAAAAAATTTTAGAAACAAATAATGAAGAATTTATAGAATTATTTTTTAATATTTGGTTAAGAAAAGATAGCAAAAATCCTGCTTTTTCAAAAAAATTATTAGGTGAATCTTGAGATATTATTTAAATGAAACTTAAAGCATTTTTTTTTGAAATATTCCCACTTTCTATTTTTTTTATTATTGCTCAATACTTTTCAATAATTATAGCTGCTCTTTTTGCTTCTACATTTAGCGTTTTAGTAATGTCTGTTTTTTATATTTTAGAAAGGCGAGTAGCTAAATTTCAAATTTTTTCAATATTAATGTCAGGGTTTTTTTCAATAATGGCATTTTATTTAGATGAAGAAATATTTGTAAAAATTCAACCATCAATTTTTAATGGTTTTTTTTCATTAATTTTGCTTATAGGTTTGTTACATGAAAAAGCTATGATGAAACAATTTTTTGATACGCAGTTTTCATTGGATGAAAAAACATGGAAATTACTATCTTTGCGTTGGGGTATTTTCTTTGGGTTTCTTACAGTTGTTAATGAAATGGCTTGGAGAAATTTGTCTACTGAGAACTGGATGAATATAAAAGTTTTTGTTTTAGCGCCATTAGTAGGTTTTTTTATGCTAGCTCAATTACCACTCACTATAAGAGGAACTAAAAATAAAAAGGATTAGAAACCAAAATGACAGCATCAGCATTTAAAAATATTTTATCAAATTTAAATTAAAAATTTAAGACAAATAGGTTAAAATAAAAAAATGGCTAATAAAGTAACAAAAGTTAATGTTCATGTAATAAAATGTGACTTAGATCAACCGTTTGCTTTTTCTCAGGGTTGGGTTAAAAAAAGATCTGCTACATTGGTTGAGATTGAAACAAACGATGGCATCACAGGCTGGGGCGAGGCTTTCTGTCAAGGTTTGGAGCCTCCTGAAATATCGGCTTCAGTGATACAAAATTCACTAATTGATCTTATAATTAATGAAAACCCATTAGACATAGAACGTTTATGGCACAAAATGTACAATCAAACTCGTGACTATGGAAGAAAAGGTTCTGTTATTGCAGCTATCAGCGCTATTGATATCGCCCTTTGGGACATCTCAGGAAAGTACTTTAACAAACCTATTTACCAACTTTTAGGTGGTGCTTTTAGAAAAACAATTAAGCCATATGCTACTGGGTTTTATAGACTAAAAGGTCAAAATGAGTCTTCTAGACTTGCTGAAGAAGCATTGATGCACTTCGAGAATGGGTTTGATCACATGAAAATAAAGTTGGGTTTTGGGGTTGAAGATGATCTCAAATGTATGGAAAAAATTTTAAAAGCACTAGGTCCGAGGAAAACAACTCTTATGATCGACACCAACCATGCTTATGGTCGAACTGAAGCATTTCAACTTGGCATGGCACTAAAAGATTATAATTTAAGATGGTACGAAGAACCTGTGGTGCCAGAAGATATAAAAGGATATGCAGAATTAAAATCTAAACTAACAATGCCAATTGCTGGTGGAGAAAATGAGCATACTTTGTACGGATTTAGAAACCTCTTTGAAAACAACTGTTTAGATATTGCGCAACCAGATATTGGCTCCTGTGGAGGTATTACAGCATGCAAACATATTTCAACTCTTGCTCAAAGTTTTGGAGTAGAAGTAAATCCTCATGTCTGGGGATCAGCAGTTGCCCAATCAGCATCTCTACAAATTATTGCATCATTACCAGTTACTCATCACTCTTTATACCCACGAGAACCTATTCTAGAATATGATCAGTCAAGTCATCCATTTAGAAAAGATTTGCTTAAAAAGCCTATTTCTTTGCAAAATGGTTATGTTAATGTTTCAGACAAATCCGGTCTTGGTATAGAAGTGAATCATGAGACAATAAAAAAATACAAAACTAACTAAAATTAAAGTTATGAGAAATCTTCTTCATTCCAGTATTTCGTCAAATTTCATTTCAACAGGAACAGGACTTAAAGTTCATTATTTAGAATCTAAGCCAAAAAATTATACTAGAAAATCTCCTGTTGCCTTACTTCTTCATGGTTTTCCCGAGCTTAGTTTTAGTTGGAGAAAAATAATGCCTGGTTTAACCAATGCAGGATTTAGAGTTCTTGCACCTGATCAAAGAGGTTATGGCAAAACATTAGGGGGGGCAAAAAAATTTGAAGACAATTTAGAGGAATATAATTTATTTAATCTCACAATTGATATTGTTTCGTTTTTACAAAATCTAGAAATCCAAAAAGTAGATTTATTAGTAGGACATGACGCTGGATCAATTGTAGCTGGCACTTCTGCATTGGCCAGAGAAGATATTTTTAAATCAGTGGTCATGATGAGTGCCCCATATAATGGTGTGCCAAAAATAAGTGAGCAAATATTTGATGATACAATTCATAAAGATTTAAAACAACTTCAACCACCAAGAAAACATTATCAGTGGTATTACTCAACTAAAGAAGCTAATAGGGATATGCACTTAAAAAGCAAAAAAAAACTCCACCAGTTCTTGAGAAGTTATTTTCATACAAAAAGTGCGGATTGGTTTAAAAACTCACCATATGAACTTAAATCTTGGTCAGCGAAAGAATTAGCTAAATTACCTGAATACTATATTATGAAACTTCAAGATACAATGGTTGACAGTGTCATAAAATATTCACCCAAAAACAAAAAATATGAAAGATGGCTTAACGATGAAGAATTAAATTTTTATACAGAAACATTTTTTGAAAATGGATTTCAATCTTCTTTAAATTGGTATAGATGCATGACATCACAAACTCAAAACAATAATTTAAAAATTTTTTCTGGCAAACAAATAGAAATCCCATCTATGTTTATTAGTGGGGAAAAAGATTGGGGAATGTACCAAAAACCTGGTGCTTTAAAAATAATGCAAAAAAAGACATGTAAAAATTTTCATGGTATAAAAATTGTTAAAAATGCTGGTCATTGGGTTCAACAAGAACAGCCAGAACATGTATTGAATTTACTGTTAAACTTTAAAAATTCTCTTAACTAAATTAAATGGAAAGTAAAGAAACAAACAAAGGAATTTTAATAGCTTTTGTTGGTGCTCTGTTAATAACACCAGACACTTTGTTCATGCGATTATCATTGATGGATGTCTGGACCATGTTATTTTGGAGAGGAATTCAAATGGGAATTGTTTTACTTTCTATTACAATTTGTATTGAAGAATACAGAAAAAAATTTAAATTAATTTTTACGAAAACTGGTATTTGCATAATACTTTCACAAGCTATTGGTGGTATTTTTTTTACTTATGGAGTAGCCACCTCATCTGTAGCATTAATTCTTTTGTGTATAGCCACTTCACCCTTATTTGCATCATTATTTTCTTATTTATTGTTAAAAGAAAAAGTAAAATCCTCAACTATATATGCTTCATTGTTCGTTATATTAGGAATAACTATATCTGTATTAGATGTTCAAAACGCACAAAACACACCTGATGGAAATTACATATTTGGATTATTTTGTGGCTTAATAACAGCATCAACTTTAGGTGTAAATTTTGTCTTATTAAGATCCAAACCAAGCATACCTGCTATTGGAGCAACTGGATTTGGAGCATTGTTAACTGGCCTAATTGGGGTCTTGTTAGTTGATAAAACAAATATTTTTTTAGGTGATTTTTTAGCTATTTCAATTTCAGGATTAATTATATTACCACTTTCTTTTGCTGCTTTAACTTATGCCACCAGATACACTCA
>Ga0115012_10000949_pt1 | contig 16577 bp, 6 predicted proteins | sample TroAtlMetagenome_FD_88706 | JGI IMG/M metagenome (GOLD analysis project Ga0115012, IMG submission 88706) | Marine eukaryotic phytoplankton communities from Atlantic Ocean - Tropical Atlantic ANT10 Metagenome | ecosystem: Environmental > Aquatic > Marine > Oceanic | place: Tropical Atlantic Ocean...
GTAAGGTTTCTGTTGTTGAGCATGTTGTATACAGAGAATTCGCCTGCTCTAAAGTCTGGATACTCTTTTGACATAACTTGGCTTCCACCGGGAGCGCTAAATTTAGATGTTATGACTGAGTTGTTGGTAATCGCTTGTCCGCCCAAGGGTTGAGTTGCGTAACCTATACCACCTTGTAGATAATCAGTACTGTAATCAGCGCTAAAATCAAAGTGGGCTGGTCTTCCGGACAATACTAATGCCGAGGCAGTCTGGACGTTGAAAACGCCGTCACGGGCGCCTCTGTGAATGTCTAATAGTGTTCTTACCGATGTTGGGCTTGAGCCTGTTCCGACAGTGATTTGATTTTCAAAAATTGTTCGAGGTAAGTTAGGTTGTCTCTCAATAAACTGTCTAGGGTTAGAAGTTGCGCCGGGTGCTTGTACAATTTGATAGTTATGTTCGTAATTTCCAAGTATTGTAGAGCCAGTGGTGTGTCTGATATTTCTTATGTTTACGGGACGTTTTGCAACAAAATCACGATAATATACAGCTTTTTCCGATGCCGTGTGAGGATACATACGCCTGTCTTCTGGCGCGTTTGGAAGCGGGTAATCGGGACCAACCATACCAATTGCACCTCTAGAACCAACATTAAGAGTATCATCGCATTTCCCAAGAAGTATTTTCCAAGCTTCTGGTCTATTATCCCACTGGTTGAAGCCACCGCTCCCACCAGCCATTCCAAGAATTTCATATGGCCAATCACCGGTAGTGGTTATGCCCAAAGGTCCAACTTTATAATTAGCAATATTGGTCAAGCTTGCTGATGAGTTAGAGGTGCTAAGCGCTCTAATATTAAAGTTTGGGTATGAATTAACAACATTGACAAGATTTAGCATTGTCTGTAGTGGAGTACCAGAAATTCCCACGTCTTCGGGATCGCTAGTGGTACTTCGGAAAGTAAATGTTACAGAACGAGAACCATCATGTAATACAAGCGTATCCCCTGCAGACGGAACTGAATTCATTGAAACTGAACCCGTTGGATGTGTTGAATTATCTGCCAGCTTATTAAGTCTAACATGCCGTGACTGGTGACCACCAACGGCATAATTTGTAAACGGACCTTGCATTGGACTTTCCATATCAGGGCCATACACGTCATTGTGTAAGTTGGTAATCATAACACCCGACAAAACGCGTTCATTGACTAATTTATTGTAGCCAGTTTTTACAGACGAGCTAACCATATTGAATGGGAAAGAAATATCAGATTTAACAGTTTTTGTTCCAATTCCCTCTTCCCAGTCGCGACCATGTTGAATTTTAGCACGTCGATAAATTTTAGCATTGGGTTTTGCACTAAAATGTGGTCTATATTCAGGATCAGTAGAGTCGTTGAGTTTTACAGTGTCAATTTCTTTGCCCGTGGCGGGATCGAACAAATTACCGAACAATACGTTCTCAGGGACAAATACACTGTCCTCTTCATTGATAGGTCCAGCGGGTCTAAGTGAATTATATGTAAGGTCAATTTTTTTGTGTTGTTCGAAGTTTACGCCACCTTTGATTGGCATTATGGGAGAAGCTGTTCTATAAGCGTAAAATTTATAAGGTTTCGTAAGCTTTCTACGGACATAAGTAGAGCCGCTGTGAACACCATCATTTAAGGTAACTAAAACGTTTGCTTTCTGATTGTTGTCGTTTTCTATCGAGCGTCTTATATTATCTCTTTCATTATCTATATCATTATTTCCAGACGAAATATGTGAGCCTCTCCGTTCAGCGCGATCTTTCCACCATTTTGAATTAACTTTTTGTAGTTCTGAGCCTGTAAGTGGTCCGCCGACGCCGGGTTCGATCCCGAGTTCTGGCCGACTACCATTGCTCATACTGAGTGGGGCGTGATTAAATTTCCAGTTGTAAAGTCTTTCATTGATTCCCAAGATAGGTGTGATTGGGTCATCTAATCTGAAATCTATAGTTGGGAATTGAGACTGCTATTTGTTTCTTTCTAAAACATGACTTTCAACAACATTGAAAACATCTTCAGAAAACCTGCCGCTGGCTGGCATTAATTGACCAATAATTTCTGATAAAGAATCGTCAAACCACTGGTAATATTTAATATAATCTTCAACTTGCGTAGTTTTAGTTACTTTTCTAAAGAAAGTTTCACGCAGCTTTTCCATTTTCTTATAGCGAGTGCGGTATCTGTTTACTGGTTCGCCGATAACATTATTAAAATCTATAACACCAGCAAAAAAGTTAAGCATTTCATCTGAAACAGCGGCTTGTAAACTTTTCTCTAAAGAATAATGAAAATTGGGTACTATCTCAGTGAAACCATAAGCTCTATCATCAGAAGTTAATATATTAACTGCATCTGACGGTATGGGCGCTTCCGGCTCAATAAATTTAAATGTATTAACATTGAATTCTTTCGACACGGAAGTTGAATTAGTTTTAAAACCATGACCTTTGCCGGGGTGCTTGTAGCTAGAAAGTCCTCCAACCCACCCGAAAGCCCTACGTTCTTGCGCGGACCCTGAACTCATATCTTGAGTGAAGAAATTACCACTACCATCTGAAGCTGTTACATCACTAAAATTCCAATCAAGTGCTAACAAATTTCTATTTAAGATGTCATAACCATTATTGTTCGGATCTAGCGGTGATATATTTGAAAATGAACCAGATATGCCGGCATTGTCAATATCGTATATGTGCTGTTTTAATGAATCATCGTCTAAATATTTACCCCAATATTTAACATTTTGAAGTCTTATATCTGTTTTAAACCTTACATCGCCGATAAAATCTTTTCGATTTGCACCAGCATAAATTCTTTTGGATCCGGAAAGGAAATCTTGGGCAGTTGCTTTATTTATTGATGCCGAGAGTATGAAGCTATTCTCTATTGTGCCTAATTTGGTGTTTAGTCCTTGAAAAATTAAATCATAATTATCAAAGACATCTGAGCCTGATAATACTTCAGCATATGGATATTTACTTGGCTTTAATCTAACAGAAATATTCCAATCAGTGTTATCGAAAAGATCAAAATAAACACTACTTGTTAAAACAGGGAAGGGCCCTTCCGTTGTTCCGGGGATATAGATGCCAGAACCTGTCGGCATGTTAGTGGGGATAGTCTGTGGTACAAAGGAAGAACTTAGCATGAAAAATGCGTTTTTGGAATGTTTTTGTTCTTTAACAACATAAACTTGGAAATTACAACCGTCATATGCAGGCCATGTGAGTGTGTTAGGTGCTTCGGTGCTAGCAGTATACATTCCAAATATAGAAGAAATCCTGAAGTCTCTTAGAACACTGTCATAATCAATGTCAAAGGCTGGTAATGTTACGTTTGCTTCAGCAGTAAATCCGTATTTATTTTCGTACCCTCCAACGCCAGAACCAGAGATGTAGCCGCGGGTACCGTCCGTGTCGTCAGGGTCTTGGAACTGGTAACAAACTGCATTAACATGACTTGAAGTATTAAAAAATAATGCTTTTTTTGAAGTCAGCACTTGTTGTAATCGAGGCGAGCGACCATCAAGCGTATAAACTTCATTGTCGACATAAGTTTTAAGCTTGATAACTGAATCATCTAAGTTAAAACACCTAAATACGTTTCTGATTGACTTCTCGGTACCCTTGGTTTTGTATATGTTTGTTTAGTTATTATAAAGGTTTAAATAAATTAGATTTTTTGTTTCGGTTAAATCATTTTGAAATTGAAAATCTTCTGTTTTATTAAGAAATCTCGCAACAACATCAGAATCTACAAAAAGCTGTGGTGTATAGAGTCCAAGAGATTGTGGCAGATGCTCAGCAAATGGTAATGGTACGGCAGAGGCGCTGGTATAATGTTGCTTTTTAAATTCTGTTAGCGATTCAATCTGTCCATAAATTTTATCAAAATAAGCACCAACAATATGTGATATTAATTCAGGATTTTTATTTCCAAGAGTTTCATGCTCTTCTAAAATCCAACTTGGCATTAATGTTTTTAAATTTGAAGTGTTATTTTTGTCGTGAAATGAACCACTACTAAACAAAGCTTCTCTAAGAGCTGCAACTTCGGGATGTTGTGAATAAATAATGGGGTCTTTGTATTCAGAAACGGCGGCCGATGCTTCAATAATTGCAGAGCTTAATGTTCTGGAAGGTGTGCCGGTCCACGTTCCATTAGTTAAGCGACCAGAATAGTCAAGAACGTTATTATCTAAGTAGCCATATCCAGAATTACCCTCATTGAATTTATAGTAAACCCCGAGAGTCGTATTAGATATATCCGTATTTGTACCACCTCTTACTTGTGTAAACCAGTTGATACCTATTTCCTCTGGATTCCTTGCTGTTTTCCAAAACCTAAACTCATCGATGGCACCTGTTATGGGCTGCACGCCACCTACAGGTATGTGCGTAGTTGTCCCATCTGGCTTAAAAGGACGAGTGATAGAATTACCAAGGCGCCCTACCATATCTTTAGAGGGTAATTCACCAATAGCCAAATCTGAATTTATGACTGTGTGATTGAGGTACCCATTCAAATAAAATTTTGTAGTGAATGCAGAACCTGAATTTTGAAACACAAATGCGTAATGATTCCAGTCGCTTAATGTAGACGGTGTGACAGTTTGCCCAATTGATTGTTGGAAAAGTGTTCCAGAGCCGGGCGTGGCCGACGTCATAGAGCCTGATTGTACTGTGAACCTGAAAGGTGTGCCAGAAGAAGCACTGAGTACTTCAATTGTCAAACGTCCCATATCATGAGAACCAGACGTATTGTTGTTCCACATGTCAAATATTACTTGATTGGTGGCACTTCCTGTACTTTCTGCTAGGGTTCTACTTTTTAACCAGAACTCAACAGTAACACCAGAATTGAAATTTGCTCTTAGATTTGATTCTCTAGAGCCAGTGCCATAACTACTAGGCAGTCCTGCGGTTTCGTATATGTTTTTGTCGTAAATATTGGCGCTGTGTCTTTTGCTATCGGATGGGTTCTCAAATAATTCGGAGGAATTTTCGTACGTGATACCGTGGGGACCACCTTTAAAATCAATATATGAGCTAGAATCAAAATTAGCATATCCATTAACTCTAGGGTAAAGTTCGTTAAAGATAAATTTTTCAACATCTAATGATTTGTTGTAAAACTCATTTTGTTCCGCATCGGAGCCATCATATGGATAATAATCTACAAGACGCCCTAAAGCGCCGCTATAGTAATAATATGCAGATCCAAACTTAGCAAAATTTTCTGGGTATCTATAGTCGAGGTTGGGGACAAACGTAGATTGTTTAATAGCTAGTTGTTCAACATTTTTAGCTGACTCAACATCTTTGAAAGCATTTTTTTCATTTGTCTCTGACAAGTAATTTCTAGACTTGCTATTAGACTCAAAAAGTTTCTTAATACTCATAACTCTCTACTCTAAATTTAAATACTTCATCTTGTTCAACCCAATCACTCAAGCTTGGATCATAGAATGAGAATTTAAAACCATATTCATAGCCGGGCTCTAGAAGCTCCATATCTAAATCAAAATAATTTCCAGATACATCATGTGACATTAGTGTGTGCATGTCGCTGCCTGTTCCGTGAGCTATAGCCTGATAACCATCGATTACTCTGAATACCCTGTAAGAAGCGCTGTCAATTGCGGTAGTTTCGATATCGTTGTTAGCTTTTGAATATATGGTTGGCGACCAGTATTTTTGTCTTACATACAAATTAAATCTAGCATTTTCTTTTGAAGAGTATTTTTGTTTTAAATTAGTAATATTTATATAATAACTTGGTCTTGTGGATATGCCATCACCCTCAAATGAGTTTGGTTTGATTGAACTAGTAAAGAAGCGAGTATTGTTGGCATTGTCAGGACCGTGAGAATGGGTACTACCTGTATACCATACGTCAAATAAGTTAGTTAATCTATCGTCAAAGCGGGCGGCGCCAGTAATTGCCAAACTACAACTATAAATACCGGTTGAAATATAGCCTGCCTCAGCATGAGTATTACTGTTTCGATCGTCTCCACCGTCATGACAAAGTGTTAAAGCGCTTCCAGACGGACCAGTATTGTCGACAGAGCCTGAATAGAGAGCAACTCTTAGTAAACCGTCAGTCAGATTTGGGATATTCTGTAAATTACCTCTTACATAGTTATAGAAGTATAGTGTGTTAAGGTTTTGGTCGCCAGTTGCCAACGAGCTACTATAATAAAAATTAGACCGATCGTCTTTGGTGCTAGAATTCCATCTAGCCTCTAGGACTGGCCTTTTGAAAAAATACTGAGAAGTTCTTGAGAAGAATCTTTTAGTATAAAATGAGGCCATAGCGCCTGTGAGGTTATATGATGCTGTGGACTCCTGCCAAGAAGCTAACATAACACCAAATCCATAGTTGTGATAAACAGGCTCTGACCGCATCCACTCTTCCATCAATATTGTGACATCAACTTCTAAATTTTCCAAACCACTTTCAAAATATTGATCAAAATTAGATGCTGTTAAATAATCACCACCAGATGATGACCAGTTAGTTATTGTACCATTAACATTTTTCCTGCACTGTACCCAGTTTGAGCCAGTGTTACCAGCCGTATAGTCAAGGTATGTTTCCATGTCAAGTCCATCGCCCTCTTGCCATGATTGTGATACAGGCTTAACAGTTAATGTAAACTGCTCAGGAACAGTTTTAGATGTTTCAGCGTTATGCAATTTAAGATAAAAACTTACATTACCGCTAGTTGGAATATTTCCAGAGGTGCGATCAGCACTGATGCTGTCGACCGGAAATTTAATTAAAATTCTAGACAGTTCTACTTGCTTGTCTGGTGGATTACCGGCAGATGATGTGTAGGCACGATTATAAATTGAATAAGTTTCCAAGACATCAGAAGCACCCATATTAGAACCTGTAGCCCTTTTGCTAAGGTTTGATTGCCATGCATTTGAAATTGTATTGTCTGCAGATGCGTGGTAACGCTTAATAGCCATTATCTAACCTTTCCTTTGATATCTACTTCCGGGTATTTGATCTCAACAATAGCATTCTTTGGCACTATTAAATAATTTCCGGTGGGTGAGATATTGTCATTAATACTTATATTCGCTTGACTATAGTCTGAAGTGGTTTTTGAAATAATTTTTACGTCAATCACGTCTAAAACACCGTCAACTTCTTTTAAGTACGAGTATACATCACTTATTGAAAATTGTTCACCAATATAATAACACGTTTGATATTTGGAGCGCAAAGCTCTCACAGCATTGTCTAGGGCAACAAACTTATTAAATGTAGGGTGAGCTTTGATAATAAAATCAATACCGATATTTAGTATAAAAGTATCAAGTATGTCAATGGTATCACTAAGCATTCTATAATTGTTAATCCATGTTTTTATGTTGTTTTTAATTGTACTATTGCTGGTTGTTAATTTGCCGAACTTATCTTCTGAAATAATATACATATTTAAATTTCTTTTTTGCGAATCTGGGTCTCTTTGTACTGAAACGCGCTTGATAGAACCGAATTTTACAGGCATTCTGTAAACTATATTTTCGTAATCAGTTTGTGTGACTGCACGGTTTTGAGTTGGAAATGTATCAAATACTCTTCTTTTCAATTCGTCTGATGTTAAGAAAGATGTATCTCCCACGATTGGCTTATCGTTGTAGACCTCAATTGACTCGTTTACTTCTTGAACTTTTGTGTTACTCAATGAAACCCTATCTTTGTAATCAAATGTGCGGGACGCAACATTCTTTAAAGAGCCGACAGAAACGTTAGAATTCGTAGGATTTGTAACTCGATACACAATGGTTAGTGTAGTATCAGATGGCACAATACCATAATTCTGGTTAGCAGTAAGCCTAGTAGGATCAAAAGTTTTGTCAGTGTTATATGTTTTACCATATATATCCATTGCAACTTTTTGAGGCTCTGCTACAACGTTTGAGGCGTTAGGATTTCCACTACCAAACTGTATGACTGCTCTATCTTCTTGATACTCGGTTACAAATTTGCGAGACACTAAGAAAGGTTTAATTACAGATGGAACATTATCATTTTTATAATTGTTATTCGAAATCTCTTTATAAACAATATCTTGTGCTAAGTAATCAACTTCGAAGTATTCATTGCCTTCTGAATCAAAAATAGAAATTATTTCGGAGATATTAGGCGTTAAAATATTAACACTTCTAAATCTTTCAAATGGTCCAACATCTATTCTTTCTTGTTGCATAAATCCTGACACAACGTTACCAAAGGCTCTAACCGCGTAATGAGTTGGTGCACCAGTAGACGTATCATTTCTGGCAATTGCCACATCGTTACGTGGATTTGAAAAATCAACATTTTCAGTTAACATAAAATTTAAACCGCCATTAGTTGTAAAGCGGGCCCCTCGACGAAGAATTGGCAAATATGCTTGATCTGGACCAATACCAGTTGTGGATGCTGGAACAATGAGATACATTGTTGCCTGCCCAAAAGTTGATGGGCGACCTTGTGACTTATAGCCTAATACTTGCCCATGCCGTAAAATATTATTAAATTGAAACGCAGTATCTAAAAAAGATTCGTTTACGTTGTAATCTAGATAAAAAGATAATTGATCCCCAACATATGCCGCGGCATCAAGCATCATGGCTCCGAATGAAGCTTCACTAAAATCTTGAAATGAATCAGGATAAAATCTTTCAGCCATATCCAAAAGGTCTTCTCTAATACTCCTAAAATCTCTATTCGTATAATTTATCGGTAATATTTTCTTTTGATCATCGGCCATAAAAAGGTTCCTTAGTTATACTAAATAGTAAATTCTAGTAAATCTGTATTCGCAATCGCAGGTAAATAATAAGATATTCTAACGACCAACGAATTACTATCAAAGTCTGAGCCTGAAAATTGAATTTCATCAATTTGTAAAGCCGGCATATATATTGATACTTGTTCTCTAATTTTTGTATCAATTTCAGAAAAAGTGATTTGTGTAAAGTTTTGAAATAAATACCTTTTTAAGCCAACACCATAGAGCGGATCCATTACTCTCTCGCCCGGGGAGGTCAAAAGAAGCATTTTAAAATTTTGTTTTGCGGTATCTCTAATTGTTTTTAACATAGCAAATCCATCGATTTCGCTTTTTACTAGTGGGAGTTTTACTGCTATTGATGCCATTTTGGTGCCTCATATTAAATATGTCAAAAAAATTTTTATTAATTAGACTTTTTACATTTTTCTTTATTAGCGTTAAAAGGATTACGACGCATCATTCTAATTTTATACCACGGCAGAGTTCTCAGAGCTGACCAGTCTTTGAAGTATTGTGAGATTAAATAAGAAGTATTACCCTTGTTCATTCTGTCAATACCAAAGCCGCCGGCTTTTATGCTGCTCTTATCAGGTTTAAACCTTCTACCAAAATAATTAATCTTAAATAATTTTTTCAATTTACCTTTTGACTTGGTAAGTTCTTGTCTAGACCACCTATCGAAATGAAGATTACGCCAGCCCCATCCTCTAAACCAGCCCGGGTATCTTTGTTTTTTAGTAGCCCAGCCGTCAGCGCCGTCATGAAGAGCATACGATAGTGTTCCAGATGAATCTGTCTCGGACTGAATGTAACGGCCCGGTTTTTCGTGAGCAAGATCAGTATTAATGCTGTTTTGTATTTCGCCAATTGAAGCAACAAACCCAAGGGAACTGTACATTGCCATCGTAGACAAGACTTTGGGAATAGGGAAAACATACTTAAACATTAAATCAAACTCAGGAGAATCGACTAAGTTGTTAATTAAACAAAATAGCAACTTACTATCATTTTCAAGTGGCTGAATTCTACCAATCGGTATATCTAAAGCATCAATTTCTGTTTTAAGCAAGATATCGTTATTAGCAGTAACTATTCTTAATCCATAACGTACACCCAACTCGCCTTTGATTCCAATTGGATTACCAGCATTGGGTCCTGTTTCCGAGACTACCAACTCCATAGAGCCCGGATATACTTCTGAAATATTTTTTGTTTGGTTTGGCTGGCTGCGTAAAGATGCCATGCCAGCTTCTACAGAAACTATAGAATTATTTATTTTCATATATGTTTCAGCTTTGAACGCACTTGACGAATCAGTTGCAGTACCAATGCTTCCGATTGAACCAATTGGAATTTTTATCTTGTTGGCAACCGGTAATAACTCCGCGTGACTTTCATCTGAATGCTGTTCACCTTCCATAAAAATAATTTTTCCATCTTCATTTTTGTGAACATGGTAATATCCGACATACGGGGTGCCTTCTTCGAAAACAAACTCTCCGCCATTAGTGTAAAGTCCAGAAGTGCTTTCAGTAGGAGAATCAACAACTTCTTCTATAATTTGTTTATGTAAATCTAAGCTTGTATTTGAGCAAAGATTTTGTAATACATAATAACCTATATTTCGAATCATTTGAGAGCCTTGGAGCATACCTTGTTTTTCCATATTTTCAGTCCAAGTTTTACCAAGGGTATCAAGTTCAATACTAACAAATTCAGCTAAAATGACTTTAGCTATATCCTCTGTAGCCTGTACTCCTTCCAAAACTTTTTCATACTTATAATTCTTAAGTGTTTCAGACCGGGAGGTATCACCAATGCGCTTGGCGCGCTTAAAGTCTTTTTTGTTTGGAACATCATAATTTGATTCATATCTTTCTAATTTTTCCAAAGCTTTCAAGATATGGGGTGCAGGCTCACGAATGTCACCGGTTTCAAGTAATCTGGCATATGTTTGAACAGCTTGCTCAAGGAAAGCATACCAAAATTCATCATCTTTAAATGGAGTGAACATTTCTAAAATGTCGTTTTGGGCATCTTTTAACTCTTCTTCCATTATTTCAACAATGTAAGAAGCGAAAATATTACTAAAATTGGCTTTAAAGTCTGGATAGAATTTACCAAAAACACAGTATGCTTTTATCATCTCAATCGAAGCAAACATTTTGCAGGCAGTTTTAATTAAACCTTCAATTTGTGCCTTTCCGCTCCTTTGCAAAATTCTGTTGTATGGCTTTTCAATGACGCAATCGGGGTCTTTTTGAAGCCTCTTATCTTCAGGAATTTTAGAATATCCTTGCTGAACAGCATCTTTAATTTCTTCAAAATTAACTAAATTGATATTTCTGGGCTCACAAGGTGAGTATTCAGGAAATATAACTTGGGCCATTCCAAGCCAACCGGACGGAGGCGGAGGCTCAATATAAAATGGTGGATTCCATTTTTTTCCTCCGTAGTCAGCGGTATTTAAATAATGTACACGATTGCGAGGTCCAGAGTTATACTGCTCATTAAATTGCATTCTACTGATGCCCATCGGCATCATATTTGGATTCCACACCTCGTCATTTTCAAAACTATTAGCCACCTCTCTTTTAATATAGTCAGAAGCTTCGATGAACGAACCATCTTCATCAATTCCGTATTCCAATTGTTCTTTGCTTACGTTACTTAATTCTGCACCATACCTAAAGGCGGGCTCATTGCTTGAAATTTCTGACATAATTGTTTTAAAAATATTTTCCATAGCTGTGGAATGTGACGATTGCAACGTTGCGGTTGTTGTAGTTTGTCCATTTTTAGCAATCATATTCTGTAGAAGACTAATTGATGGCGGCAATGGGGTTGCCGGTGAGACCAATGACACTTGGAATTCTTGATATTCACCTGACTGAATTAAAGAATTTTGATCTAATGTTGAGTCATAAGAAATAAACTCCATGTCTTGCCAGTCTAAATATTTCCCATCGACGTCGCCGGCGCCATCGCCTTCTGTTTCTTCAGCAGCGAAAGCTGTATCTCCCAAATCAGCGTATTGCAGATTTATTGTTTTGTTAACAATCATTCTTGTGGCGTCATTTTCTAAATTAAAAAACGCTGTTTGAGACGGCGGGCTTGGTACAGTTCCGCCAGAATCACTATTTGGAACTGGTGTGGTTGATGAGGCTTCAGCTTTTTTCACACTCAGCTGCTCAAGAGTAGCATTTGATTTAACTTTCTTGACGATATCATTAGTAAACATATCAATTCTGTAACCATAGGTATAAAAAGAATCACTATCAGTAAATTCTTTGTATGGACCACCATCTTTAAATTCTAAAGTTACATCCGGCGTTGATTTTCTGGCTCTTTTAATAAATTTCACTCTTTGATTGCCCCAGTCTACTACGGGCTTTACGTTATATCCATAATCTGGTAAAATTGTCAACTCCACATCAACATCTGTGTATGAGGTTGACGAGGCGAATAGCCCGAAGCCGGTGGTGGTCGTGCCCCTTCTAATAAACCCTAAATCTTCATATGATTGATAAAAATATTGTGTATCTTGTACATTGTTGTTGGCGTTGTAAGAAACAACAGTCTTTCTTTTATTAATTTGATTTTTTAAATGTAAAGCAATTGTTTTAGGATAAGCTCCGTGTTGCAGTTTAGTTTTAGCATAATTACTGTCTTCTACATCCCCCACGCCGGGAATATAGTAATCAACATACGAGGCTTTTGAAAACCAAAATAAACCGCTGGTAAAGGCATTTAGTTGATGCCTAGTGTAGGGGTTGCCCATAGTATCTGATAAGACCATGTTTAGCCATCCCCATTGGCTAGCCCTGCTGCGGCCGTCTCCTAGCATATCTTCTACGTATGCCATTTCTAAAGGATCTAGACTTGATTTCATACCATTTACAGTTGCTTCTCTGATTACTGGCGGCTCAAACGGCAGTATCCCATCATCGCATGTCGGATCAGAAGATACAAGTGGTGGCATATTTTCTTCGAAATATGCTGGGATTCCTTTTTGGAATATATCACCAATATCTTCTAAATCATTTTTAATGCTATCTCGGCCGGCTTCACACAAAGCATCAATCTGTTTGGCGCTAGCTCTGCCTTTTAATAACTCGGCCCGGGCATCACAAAAGGCTTCAACATCCTCTGGTGTTGCACAAAGCGATGGATTTGCCGGCATCATGTCATCATCGTCGAGCATACCTCGTAACTCATTGAGTCCGTCTCTTGCCTCAAGAGGCATTAGCTTTCCAATGTTTCCAAAAAATGCACTGGTTTTAGCTCGATTTCCAAAAGTTCCTTCAAACTCCGGATATTCGAACTCAATTAGATTCTCAACAACTTCGAAGAATGCCCCAGAAGCCTCGCCTGCGATTGCATCGGTTAATTCTTTTCTAGATACAGCAGATGACAAATCTTCAACAAAGCTCATAACTTTTTCTTTGTCTTGTAAAGCAGCTGCGTCTTCAGGGTTACCAAAGCTTTGGAACATACCTTGGATGGTTTCTTCAACTTCCTCATCAGTCGCTTCTGGTCCACATATGAAGTCTCTGACGCCGTCAAAGAAATTACCACCTTGTGCTACTGCCTTGATACCGGCCGCTAAACTTCCTAAAGCATTACATATAAAATCAGATAGTAGTTCGCACAACCATATCATTAATCTCATAACAATAATAATAATTATTTGTTGTAAAAGATACATTGCTAACCAATATATAAACCATAGGATGTCGCTAATTTTTGGGAGCCAAGCAAAAAGGTTATCAATTCTTGGCGGACCAATATGGTATTTATTCTTGCAAAATGGCAAAGCCAAGTCACTTAAAAATTCTGCTATCGTAGGATTAAAAAGTGGAGGAATTGGACAATCTAATGTAGCAATAATATAGCTGATTATCGGTGCGCCGGGCAAATTATCCAGATGCTTCATCAAATCAGTAAGATTATTAGAATATTCTTCAAGCAAGGCAGCTATATAAGCTTCCATAATAACATTAGGATCTAGTCCTGCTCCCATATCTTTAAATTGTTGTGATGCAGTGGCTTTTGCAAGTTGCGACTCTCCAGAATTATAGCTACCTTTTGGAGGGATCCCGGAGGGCGAAAATCCAGAAAGAGGTCCTTCTCTCATATGATTTTTATTTTGTTCTTCAACAAGCTCTTTGTTGTCCCACGGGTGTTCGATTACAACTTTCTTAGCAAAGAAAGGGGCGTTTTGTGGGACTGTAGAGCTGCCGTCTCTGTTTCTATTTTCTATTGAATCGGAAAGTCTTTGTCCGGGCGAACCTTCACCGAATATGTCACCGGATTCTAATTTTTGTTTAACTAGCGCATCAAGTTTGGCGCGTTTATCAGCTGGCAGACCAATAAACAAGAATCCAAAATCTTCTATTGACATTGCCTTGAGCGCTGAACGAATTGCACTGGCTAATAATTCTTCAAAAGTCAATCCCTTAAACAAACATTGGATAACATCAAGAAGCATATCAAATAATCCGCAGAGCATTGTTGGATCCCAACCTTGACGCCACATCTTATCAAGTGTATTCTGAGGACTACCACCTAATATGGATGCCATGCGAGCACAAAGCCCGGCAAAGAGCATGTCTTTTTCTTTTATTTCACTAAACGCTTGTTCTTGAGCATATTGAAAAATATTTTTTTCACGTTCTGCCAAAGGCAAATTTGGATCAGCGCCGGGATCATCGATGTAACCTAGCTTAAAATCTTCAGACATCAAATCTTTAATATCATCTAAACAAATCTTTTTATTAAATTGATGAGCCAAAGCGTCCGCCATACTAAAAATATCATCTTTAATATCTTGTCCTAGTTGCTTTACTTCATCTTCCAGAGCATCTCCAACACAACCCATGATTGTTCTATTGTCATCTTCATCGGAGATTTTTGAAATTTTAATTGGATTGTGTGTTCTAATTGTTTTAAGTTGTGGATATGTGTGTTGTAGCATAAATTCAACCCACGGCAGAGGTGCCCGGGCCGTAATGTCACGAATCATCTCTTTTTGCTTAGCAAAATATGCCACCGCGGTGCTGTCTCTCCACGCTTGCTTAGCATTTAAAGTTCTTAATTTCTTTTTACGAAAAACGTATGGTCTACATCCACTTTTAGTCCAGACTTTCATTTTCTTTAGCTTATAATCATATGTAAATGTAAACTCTATTTTATCAGCAGTTGCCCAATTGTTGCCAAGGAACCAATGTGGCAAGAATAAAGATATGCCTTTTCTATCTAAAAACTCGTTTAATTGAGGTACTAATTTTTCTGTAACTGAATCTCCAAAAGGTGCAAAATCACCATAATTCTCAATATTGAAAACTCCACCCTTAACAAACACTAAATTTCTACCTTCAATAGCTCTATAAACTTTTAAGCTGCTGGCGTAAAAATTAATCGTAGTTCGGATTCTTTTCATATTAGACGCTATTTTACTAGCAATCAGAGTGGTAACAATGTCAGAAGTATCAAATTCTTCCTCTTCTTCATCATCTTCGGGAGCCTCTTCTAAATCGTTGATTGCGTTAAACGGTACAGAATATAAAAATTTAAGATGTGATAATGGGCGCGCGTCTAAATCCCAATCGGTGAATTCCATGGCCGCCACAACTGTACTGATATTTTCTTTTGTTACTTCTTTGTTGTAGTGTTCAATTAATATTTCAGCACATTCATCTTTAAAGCGGTCAGCCCTTTCATTTAAAACACTTTTGGCTTGCTCTTCTGTTGCGCTTCCGCCATATTTTTCAACAGCGCCAGTTGTTTTGTAAGGTGTCTTGTATGTTATTTGATAAACACATCTTCTTTCATTCAAAAAAGGTTCATATTTGCTTCTATTTTTCCAGCGCGGTAAAAGAGCAGTCGGTTTGATTATACATGCCGGGCATTTTTGTATCTCAACGATATCTTGAGGCCCGCAAACATCTTGTAGTCCATCGTTGTTTTTATCTTGAAATCTTAAAAATTCAGAAGGTTGCCATTGTTCAGCCATAAATCACCTAGTAGAGTATTAAGATACTCTCACACCTCTACTACCAATAAACTTGTAACCAGCATGTTGCAAATAATCAAAATTAACCGCTGTCAATTGCGACCTTGATTGATGGATAGGATTGTCAACAAGCCACGGCAAGAATCCGGTTACAGCCGATGTGCCAATACCAGCTAACGGTGATAAAGGCATCGTAAACGGGGATGAAGCAAAGCCAGAAAGCGCTGTAACACAGAGAGACACAATTTTTAAGCATAACGATACGTTTAAACAAAAACTGTAGATATCACCGATAAGTTCACTTAATTCTTGTAAATAATCTCTAACATTATAAGCCTTAGTAATTGGTTGAATATCGAGAACAGTTTCTGGCAAATTCCATGGATTGAAAGTAAGCCTATCTCCAGCTTGATTTCCTGCAATTAAATCAATGCCGGGAGCAACTCCAAGCTTGCCGCCTTTTGAGGTAGTTTCTCCACGAATACCGTAGCCGTCAATGTTATTTCCGGCGCCGGTCATTATTTTAATTCCTGAACGTCCCACAACTCGACACTGATCTGCTTTTAGTGCAATTGCTGATTGTCCTCTTGGATTTCCAACAATTCCTTCAGACAAGCCAAAATTTTGATCAATATCTGTTGTCTCAGCAACATAAATTCTTGCAGCATCAGCAAAAAAACTATTATCTACATATGTGCCGGGTTTTACTCCGTCTCCACCTTTTGCGGAAGCCATGCGCCCAACGA
>Ga0115012_10000950_pt1 | contig 16567 bp, 15 predicted proteins | sample TroAtlMetagenome_FD_88706 | JGI IMG/M metagenome (GOLD analysis project Ga0115012, IMG submission 88706) | Marine eukaryotic phytoplankton communities from Atlantic Ocean - Tropical Atlantic ANT10 Metagenome | ecosystem: Environmental > Aquatic > Marine > Oceanic | place: Tropical Atlantic...
GATGGTCTTCCCTTCTTCAGCCAGAATTCGGATGAGGTGTTTGAGTTCTACCCGGGCCCGGGGGTCAAGGCCTGCGGCGGGCTCATCCATAATGAGGACCTGAGGATCATGCAGAAGAGCGCGCCCGAGGCAGAGCCGCTGAGTCATCCCCTTGGAGAGTTTATTGGAAATACGATCCGCCAGAGGCATGAGGTCTGCAAATGCCATAACCTCTTCAATCCGGCCTTTTCGCTCTTCTCCAGTGTAACCCAGTGCCCTCGCGTAGAAGTCGAGGTACTCAAGGACGGTCATATGATCGTAATTCCCAAAGTTATCGGGCATCCAGCCGATGAGAGAACGAACCTTGTCAGGGTGATCGATGACATTGATTCCGCAGATTTCGGCCGATCCCATGGTGGGGTAATCAAGGGTGGCAAGCACCCGCATGGTAGTGGTCTTGCCGGCGCCGTTTGCTCCCACAAAGCCACATACCGAGCCGTGTGGAATATCGAAGGAAATCCCATCGACGGCCTTGAGAGCGCCAAAATAACGGAAGAGATTTCGAACTGATATTGCAGCAGACATGAACGCAAGCAGAGCTAGAGGGTCATGGATTGGAGCGGTTTCCAGGGAAGAGCTGCCCGGTAACAAAGGTTGAGGTTGTCTCCCAATCGATGCTCGCGAGGCTACTGATTCCGTCTGTCTCGGGGGCAAAACCGAAGAAATGCCCTCGCCGGTTCCGGGCAAGATCAAGGCGCGCCCGGTTTCGCGGTCCGAAGCGCTGCTGGAGCCCATTGAACCAAGCGGTGAATTCAGTCTCTTCAGCCGGGGTCATTGATGCGTTCCGCCCTTGTTGTATGTCAGATGTGGTCCAGAGCTGGCCAGTCAGATCCCGAAAAAATACCTTTTCGAGCATGAAACCGAAAGTGGAGTTGATGGTGGGGTTGTCAGAGTTGCCGACAAGGGAGATTCGTTCCCGGGACGGCCGAACCGTCTCTAAGAGATGACCATGCTCACTACTGCTTTTAAACCAATCACCAGTTGCGGCCAGTCCGGTTTCGGTCAGCTCGACATTAAAGACCCCATTTCCTCCGTCATTACTCTCGGTGATCCGAGCCCAGCGCGATTCGCCTATCGTCAGTGGAGTCAGGTAACCGGGTTCGCTGGTGGTGAAGCTGGTATTCAGGAGAACTCCGGTGCGGGCAATTTGCTCCTGCGAGATGTAGGCTGTGTTGCCCGGGCCGATCTCTTGAAGAATAAGGCGTTTTCCGTAGCCACCAAATCCGTCCTGAAGCAGGACCAGTCCGAGCAGGATGATACTGGCGCCGAGAGAGATCAGAGGTGTTGAGATAAAGAGCTTATGCCGTTTTCCTGCCCGGGCGAAGACGAAAAGGTTTATTGGCCCGACGAGAACCCCGAAGGCAACAAGGACGATGATGACGAGAATGAGCTGAGACGTTTTTATTGGAAGGGCATCCTGGAGTTTCCAGCTTGAACGGAAGTTGTCTCTCGGGTCTGAGATTCTTGGTCCGCCTGTTTTCTTCACGGCATCGACAACAAGTTGTACGACCTCGGGCGCCTCGAGACGACCATCACTAGGAAATGGCCTGAGAATGGTCGTGCCCCAGCCCGGGTCAGTAACGGGCGATCCCGCCGTGTCTCGGCCAAAACCCAGAGTATTGAGGTTAGTTGCCGGGTTGGTGGTATAGATAATCAGAGAGCCTCCGAGTCGATTCCATTTGCGCAGGGCGTTGCGAGCGCCTGCTGGTAGCTCATTCCACTCCTTTTCTGTCAGGATACATGCATCGTAGCCGATGTAGGCACGCCAATCGTCCGGCATGGACTTGGCGAGAAAAAGCCCTCCGAATTCCCCGCTGGATCCAGTTGCACCCGAGGAGCCGGAAAGATGATCCGCGGTTGCTTTGTCCAGGGCATTGTCATTCAGATTTTGGATCTCCTCGCTGTAGATCACAGAAGGCCACAAAGAAGAAGCCCCCCGGGCTATCTCGGTTCTGAGATCGGCCCGGGATGTTTCCAGGGGGGGCGAGGGCCTCACTCTGACATCCAGTTGGGTCCGCAGTGACTCCATCGAGGAAGACAATCGCCGGAGGAAAGATCCCGAGTTTCGATTATTGAGGATACTCATGACCGGGACGAGGAGATCAACTCCCGCCACCGAAGTCGCATTGCAAGTGACGGTGAATTCTGACTGGAGTCTGTTGCCTTGGTCAAAATTCGGTCCTGAAGAAGTGAAGAAGAATTGCCATGTGCGATCGATCGGGCCGTCGTTGACAATCTTGACTCGGACCGGGTGGTAGCCGGAGGGGGGTAATCTCTCGATGAGGGAATTCAGTTCGAGAGAAATCAGAGGCTCTCCCGGTTTGGTATAGGTCTTCTTGATGGAGATTCCCCCGGACTGCGCGCTGACAGTTTCAAGGAAGACGCTGAACAGGAATACCGTCAGGAGTATGGCTGTAGGGAGCCTCATATGCCATCGAATTCAGCTGGAGGCCGATTGCTGAAGGGTCCTCGGATTTTTTCCTGCCTGAAAGGGTATTTCCTCGAGGAGGAGAGAAATGATCTCATTGCTTGTGAGTCCTTCAACCCGCGCATTGTAATCAAGGATAATGCGATGCCTGAGAACTGAAGGAGCGATGAACTTCACGTCTTCAAAGCTGGCGTGAGTGCGCTCATTCATCAGAGCGCGAGCCTTGGCCGCAGCTGCGAGTGAAAGGGCGGCTCTTGGGCTGGCTCCAAACTTGATCTTTCCTGCAGACTCCGACTGTCCGGGATGAGTGGCGTCCACCAGACGGGCGATGTAATTGGCTACCACATCGGGCAGGTAGATTCGCCGGACGAGAGCAAGGACATCGATGAATGTGCTCGCCTCCATGATGGGATTTACATCTGGTTCGGAGCCAAGGTCACGGTCAGTGACGATCCGCTCGAGGGTGTCGACATCGTTACGGGTGATTTCGAGCTTGAAGAGAAAACGGTCGAGTTGGGCCTCGGGTAACGGGTAGGTCCCTTCAAGCTCAATTGGGTTCTGGGTGGCGAGAACAAAAAAGGGAGAGGGCAGCTGATGACTTTCTCCGAGAACTGTGACTCGTCGTTCCTGCATGGCCTCGAGGAGAGCAGATTGTGTCTTAGGAGAGGCGCGGTTGATCTCGTCAGCGAGGACAATATTGGTGAAGAGAGGTCCGGGCTGGAATACGAACTGTCGTTTACCTTCTTTCTCCTGCAGGACAGGATTGCCGGTGATGTCGCCGGGGAGTAGATCCGGCGTAAACTGAACTCGACGGGTCTCCAGCTGGAGGATGCGCGAAAGTCCCTTTACGAGCTCCGTCTTTCCAAGCCCAGGGAGCCCCTCCAGAAGAATGTGACCACGGGCGAGGATGCCAGTAAGAACGAGCTGGATCAGTTCTTCCTGTCCAAAAAGTACCTGCTGCAGGGCATTCGAGAGGGACCGGACGTGCTTGCCGGCATCGGTGACTTCGGTTTCCGAGGCGTGCTCCATGGCGTTCAGGGGAAAGTGTGTTGCGCGGGTATACTATTTAAAGAAGTTCTTCAGGGCCCGTTTTTCGGAGGGAAGGAGGGACTCCTTCCACACCCGGGAACCACCCTCGGACTCATTATCAACATTTCCGCCAGCGCGAAGGCCGACTTTGGTCTTGTCGACATCGTGCTTGCTGTCCCTTAGTTCCAACAGGTCTCCTGGGAGAGATTTGGAAAGATCTTCCGATTGTAATCCCTCGAGGTCCCCAGAATTCACGTCCGGGGAGATTTGGCCAAGTACGCCCGGAGCCGAACCAGGTCCACGATTGACCCCTCCCTTGCCTCCCTCCCTCTCCTGCGGTTGCCCATTGTCCGAGCCCTCGTTGAGGAGATCATCCAGCCAGTCCTGACTGGCTCCTCCGTCTTGCGATGGACCCTTGCCGGCTCCACCCTGGCATTGTGCGCAATTTTTGGCAGACTGCTTCATGCTCTCACGAAGCTGTTCCAGTTGTTGCGGTTCCAATTGAGCCAGGTTCTCCGGGTCAAGCGCCTTGATTTTTTCGAGGAGTTCACTGTTGGGCTTCATTTTTCCCTGCTCGAGCTGCTCTAAGGCCTCACTGAAGGCATCCAGTATACGCTCTCGGGATTGATCACTCATTTCCCCGGAATTTTCCTGCAGGCTTTCGAGTGCCTGTTCAGCCCTGCGGAGGTTACGCTCCATTTTGTCGAGCTCACCCTGATGCATTTCACGAAGAGCATCCGTAGCCTCGATGCTGGAGTGGCTGTACCATTCCTCCTGATTCTGACCTCTCAGCTGCTCGATTCTTTCTTCAAGCTCCTCGAGGTAATCCTTTTCCACAGTCTCCTCCTGAGTCAGGGATTCTATGTCCGCTTCGAGGTCTTTCCACGCCTGTGGTTCATCCATGGGAAGGTCCCCTGCGTTACTTCTGGTCGAGACGGGAAGCAAAATGCTAGCGCCAAGCAGGATGAGTGCAGCTAGTGGGGGAGAGAGGAGGCGAGGCCAACGCCACCGGGTCCCATCGTTAAGGACTTTCGGAATGGCTGGCCAGGGGGTCAGGCCCTGCTTGGCTGCACTCAGCTTGTTGCACATCTTCATGCTGGCCTCCATCCGAACCAAGGCATGATCCGGGGATTCAAAATTTCCTCGCGCGCGCCACCAGCTGAGAAGGCCAATGGCGAGTAGAATAATGGCCCCTATGATCGAGGGGTAAAACCAAGAGAAGTCGGTGAGTTCTCGTCTCGCGATCAGAATGAGACAAGAGCCGGCCAGGGCAGCAATGAGAAGAGGGGTGGAAAGTTTATCGAGCCACCAAGCAAGATTGATCTTGCTGGATACCTGGCTGGCGAGTTTGCGCCATTGGTTATCGTTCGAATGCTCCCCGTTCATTGGAACATCAGGTATAGACGGGTAAAAACTTTAAAGCGAGGGCCTTCTGCGTCGCTTTTTTGGGGGAAGCCGAATGGGAGAGGGGAGGGAGCTTTCTCAGGGGTGTCAGGGAGAGCCACGAAAGAGGTAAGATCAAGACTCCACTTCGGGACGAGGAGCTCGCGTAAGTAGTTCCCGCAAGGCTTCCGCGGCAGGCTGGTTCTCGTAAAGAACGCGGTAGATTGAGTCGATCAGCGGCGTGCGCACTCCACTTTTTTGGGCGACTTCATAGATTGATTGGCAGTTCGGAATCCCTTCCACGACCATGCCCGCCTCCTTGAGGGTCCCTTCCACGGTGTTGCCCTCACCAATAGAAATTCCCGCGCGGAAGTTCCGAGAATGGTGCGAGTAACAGGTAGCGATCAAGTCCCCAACGCCTGAGAGCCCGGTGAAGGTATCAGGTTTTCCTCCTAGCGCTGTGCCGAGTCGGATCATTTCAGCGAGCCCGCGGGTGACGAGACCAGCTGTGGCATTGTCACCGAGTCCGAGGCCGGTGGCGATTCCGGAGGCAATAGCAAAGATGTTCTTCATGGCGCCCCCCCATTCGATCCCAGTGAGGTCATCCGAGGTGTAGCAGCGAAAGCTGGGAGAGGTAAGGAGTCCCTGAAGATAGTCGCTCACATAGGAGTTTGCCGATCCAATGACAGTCATGGTGGCAAGGCCCTTGCAAACTTCCTCGGCATGATTCGGCCCGGAAAGAGCAGCAAGTGGCTGATCGGGGAGAATTTCGGAGATAACCTCGGACATGCGTTTTCCCGTTCCGCGCTCAATTCCCTTTGAACAGGAGGTCAGAATCACTTCTGGTCCTATTTGAAGAGATGCCAGTTGTTCGGCGGTGGAGCGGATGGCCGCGCTGGGCAGCACAAGAAGGATGAGGTCGGCGTCTCTTGTGACGGTCAGATCATTACTGGCCTTGATTCTTGGGTCGAGTAGTTCCCCGGGCAGGTAGCGCTCATTACGGTGCCTCGTGTTAATATCCTCGATAACGTCCTCGTTGCGGCCAACAAGGGTCATTCGCGAGGAGGTTGGAAGGAGCAGGGTGGCAAGGGCCGTGCCCCATGATCCGCAACCCACTACGGCAGTCCTTGGAGCAGTTGGAAAATTATGAGTGTTCATCAGGATCCTCTGACGGTTTTGCAGGCGCCATGTTTTTAGTAGTCTTTCGACTTTCCAAGCGGTCTTCGGTGCCCGCGAGAATTCTTTGGATGTTGGAGCGATGACGCCAGATTGCGAGTAAAGCAGCTACCACGGTGAAAGCCATCAAGGGTTTGTTCCACGATCCGGACTCCCAGTAGGTAGGCAGGGATTGATCGCCGTCAAGATGACGGAGGCGATCGTTGAGGTGAGCGAACACAGGAATGCTGATCGCCCCGATGATGCTACCGAGGCTGACATAGCGGGTGAAATAGAAGGCGGCACCGAAAACGAGGAGCGCGCCAAGAAATACGGTAGGAAGAAGGGCCACGAGAACCCCCGCTGAGGTTGCAATTCCTTTTCCTCCTCCTCCCCTGAGAAAGAGCGAGTAGTTGTGCCCCATGATTGCGGCAAGTGCGGTGACAACCTGGAGAGTGTGGACGTAGAGCTGCTGATCTGCTGGAAATAGTCCGGTCTGGTTTGAAAGAAAGGGAATGGAAAACGCCGGCTCTGCTCCTGCAACCCGGAGGAGATTGGTGGCAACGAGAACAGGAATGAACCCCTTTAGAAAGTCCAACAGGAGACAAGAGATTCCGAATCCTTTACCAACGATTCGGAAGACGTTGGTGGCTCCTACGTTTCCGGATCCATGCTTGCGGATGTCAATTCCCTTGGACCTCGCGATGAGGACTCCGAAGGGAATGGATCCAACAAGATAGGCTACGATAGGAAGAAGCCACGGCATGATATGGAAGCTCTGTTGCCAGTCGTCTTACTTGGATTGAGTGACGGAGGCTTTCTTGATGACTGCGTTTCGGAGCGGAGCATCCGACATGGGATTCTCCATGAGTTGGCCACTTGGAGCTCTTACCATCATACGTTTGACACCGGTTTCGCTTTGCCTGATCTTGTCGATGGTTTCCATTCCATCGACGATTTTGCCAAAAACGGCGTAGCCGTCGGGACTGAATCCCTGAGGGTTATCTGCACTTTTTGGATCGAGGCCGGGGTTATCCACGACATTAATAAAAAACTGGGAGGTTGCACTGTCTGGATTGTTGGTCCGAGCCATAGAGATAGAGCCGCGGAGGTTTTTCAGACCGTTTTTGGCCTCGTTCTTTATGGGAGCTTTGGTCTCCTTTTGTGATCCCTTGCCGTCGATGAGTTCGAAGCCTCCCCCCTGGATCATGAATCCATCAATGACGCGGTGAAAGATAGTGCCATCGTAGAACCCATCATTGACATAACTGAGAAAGTTTTCGGTGCTGATGGGGGCATTGACTGCGTCAAGTTCAAGCACGAAGGAACCTTCGGAGGTTTCGAATGTAACGCGCGGTCCTGCGGGCTGATCGGCGGCAGCGCCTGGTTCAGTGCTTTCCGTGGCCGGGTTGGGAGCGGCCTCTTTGGCAGTCCCGGCAGGTTCGGTGGCAGGTTCGGTGGCAGGTTCGGTGGCAGGTTCGGCGGCAGGCTCGGTGGCTGGTTCGGCGGCAGGCTCGGTGGCTGGTGTCTCTTGAGTCGGGTTATTCTGAGCCGAGGACGCGGAGGGATCTTGGGGAGATTCTGCGGTTTTTTCCTGGTTACAGCCAACAAGAGCCAGAGCGAGGATGATGGAGGAGATTATGCCACGTAATTTCATGCTCGATCCGTCTAGCGTGCCGGGGGGCATTTGTAAACCAATCCACGCGTGGTATTGGCCCGTAGAGATCGTTCATGATCTCGATCAGGATGGTTTTTATGGGTAAAAAGTGCCGATAATGAGATAGAATAGCCTTATTTTCGATGTTGCTCCCAGCAGCTATGTGGGCGTGTGATGTTACAGATGTTGTCTGTGATGTTCTTGGGTTTGACAACTCGGGATCGACGGTGCCTCATACCGCCACCCCATGAACGTGAAACACCCCGTGCGAGCAAGAAGAGGATTTACCCTGATCGAAGTCTTGGTCGTTGTCGCCATCATCCTGACACTGGGGGCGCTCACTTTCGTTGGAGTTGGTAAGATTACGACCGCTGCTCACAAGGCGGGATCCATATCGGACATCAAGCAGCTAAGTGCAATTTCGCTGGCAGGAGCTGGTGATAACAATGGGATCTTCCCCAGGGCTCACTTTACAACCGACACCGGGGGCCTTCCCTTTTGGTTTAGCTGGGAGTGGAGAGAAGAGAATGGGATCACCCGTGACCTGGCCTATAACGCAGCGAACAAGCGGTGGACGACGGAGGGAAAGGATCGGAGTCAAAACGACATGGACCTGTGGAATTATGGTGGAGTAGATGAAGGATCGTCCTCCTTTTTCTCTTACGCGTGCGTGATTGATGATCCGGTCTGGACCGGGAATGGTGAGTTTGTTCCACCGGAGCCTGCGGAGTGGGCGCGCATTCGCGATGATGTCTATAATGAGGACGATGAGACCTACCGGTTTACTCCCTCCCGAACTGGGCAGAAGGTAGCCTATCCTATCCTCTGGGTTGACCTAGCCGTTGTGTGGAATAGCAAGCGTCTTGGTAATTTTGAAGAAGATGAGAAATTCAAGGGTGTCCACCTTGGATTCATGGATGGCCACGTAGAGTGGCATCAGGGCACACAGGTCCAGCGGCGATTCAGCAGCCCCGGACTGACCTTGTTCTGGTAGTCCATGGCGCCTTTCAAGGCGTGAGCGGACTCCCGAGGTGGAGCGGCGCTAGAGCCGTCTGCGGGGGGCAGTCAGCGAGAAGGGTTACACCTCACTGGCGGCATCACTGACCTTCCGTGCCTTCTTGATTATACTGGCTACGGTTTCTGAGGGCTGGGCTCCCTTGCTGATCCATCCGTCTGCTTTCTCGAGATCGAGAGTATAGTTCGCGCCTGGCAGGAGCGGATCATAGGTTCCGATTTGCTCGATGTAGCGAGCGTCCCGGCGCTTGCGGCTGTCAACAGCCACAATCTTGTAATAGGGCTTATCTTTGGTGCCTTTGCGTGTAAGTCTGAGAGCTACCATGTCCTGATTGGCGTGGGGCGGCGGAACTTGGATGAATTCCTCCGGTTTGCCCAGGCATTTTGGTAGGAAAGGGAGTTCAACAGTCGAAAAGCCCTAAATGAGGCGTCCCAGAGCAACTTTCTGACGTATAGGAGGCAGGTTATATGGGATTCAGGATGATCTCCCGGGCAAGCCATTCTTCTTCGTCCCTGACAAATTCAATAAGACATTTGTATTTCAGGTGATGCTGACGCCGGGGACCAAGGGTGATTTCGACCGAGAGTATCACTTCGTAGCGACCGCTAGTGTCCGACTCAAGGTTGATGAGTGGGTTGTCTCTGCTGATTGCACAGGACATCACGCTGTTATGAAAGTCTCTTAGCGATTGTGCTGCCTGAGCATGATTGAAGCTGCCTGAATCTACCGGGTAGGGAGCTTGAACCTTGAAGGAGCGGGCGAGGAGATCGACGAGAAGATCCGCTTTCTCACTGGGTGTTGTCCTGCTCAGGGCGCCTTTCTCCAGGCAGTTGAGAAGGCGGTGGGCTTGCCTTTTTACAGTTTGCTCGGGGCTTGATCTCCAAAGAAGGAAGGACGTCCCAAGAATCGTAACAATCACCAAGCCGATGATGAGGTGTCCTGGTTTCATCTTCCTGGAAGAAGCTGAAAGCAGAACCCCTTTAGATACTCGGTTTCTGGTATGGTGGGGAGGATGGGATGGTCTGGACGCTGGCTGTAGGATTCGACCAGGCGCAATGTCCGGCGCGCATCTACCGCAGCATCACGCACGTTGTTGAGAAACAATTCCCGGGTGACATGGTGTGAGCAGGAGAAGGTAGCAAGGTAGCCGTCATGGTTGAGAAGCTTGAGAGCTCGGAGATGAATCTCCTTGTATCCGCGCATCGCATCATTGAGAGCCTTCTTGCTGCGGGTGAAGGAGGGAGGGTCAAGAATGATGAGATCAAAGGTTTCATCACAATTCTTCAGGTAGTCAAAGGCGTTAGCCTCAATCGCGCGAATCTCCAGATTGTTGAGTTCGGCATTGTGGGTGGCGGCAGAAACAGCCTCGCCTGAGATGTCGACGCAGGTGACGCTAGCAGCTCCGGCGCGGGCGCAGGCGAGCCCGAATCCGCCCTGGTTGCTGAAGCAGTCCATGACCCGTTTGCCCTCAGCCAGTTCCGAGACTTTGTTGTAGGTGTCGATTTGATCGAGGTAGAGTCCAGTTTTCTGCCCGGTGAGCAGGGTGGATTTGAATTTCAGATTCCCGTGCTCGAGGATAACCGGATCCGGATCATTGCCCGCAGCGATAAAATTTGCCAGCTCCAGTCCCTCTGCCTTCCGCATCGGGGAGTCATTGCGCACTACGATGGATTCCGGCGAAAGGAGCTCCTGTGCGACTTCGACAATAAGCTCGATCCGCTGATCCATCGCGAGAGTAAGAGTCTGGATGACAAGGTTGCGGTCATACCGGTCTATAATAAGCCCAGGGAGGCCGTCGGACTCGCTCCAGGCGAGGCGGCAAAGGGAAGGATCGACGGGGAGCCTGTCCCGGAGAGAAAATGCGAGTTTCAGGCGCCGAAGGAAGAAATCCTTGTCGAGTTCCTGTTTTCGTCGTGAAAAACGGCGCGCTACAATCTGAGATTTTGGGTTGTAGATCGCACTCCCAAGGGGTTTGTCTTTGAAATCCTTGAGGGAAATTACCTCCCCAGGCTGTGGATTACCGAAGGATTTCTTGATTTCGGAGGCGTAGACCCAGTCGTGGCCATGAAAGATACGGGAGCGGGGTTTTATGACGAGACCGGGCATGAAGTAGCAAATTGGGGCGAGATTTATCTTGAAAGCTGGCTGGCAGACGCTTAGGCCGTACCCACCTTATGGGTAAGCAGTATAACAAGGTTCAGAAACGTCGACGCCGAAAGCAGTATTTCAAACGGAGGCGGGAGCAAACCAAATCGAATATTGCCCTGAAGAAGTCTTCAGGGAGTAAGAGTGGGTCTGCTAAGAAAGCGGCGAAGAAAGCAGCAAAAAAGGCTGCAAAGAAGACGGCAAAGAAAGCGGTGAAAAAAACCGCCAAGAAAGCAGCTAAGAAGGCTGCAAAGAAAGCTGCAAAAAAGGTCGCTCCTGAGACGACTGAGGAAAAGTCAGCAGAAAGTGCTGCTCCTGAGTCTGCTCCTGAGTCTGCTCCTGAGTCTGCTCCTGAGAGTAAGGATTCGCCTGCCGAGTAGGTTCCGGGGAGTGACCTCCGTGGTGCTTTCAGTGTGATTCTGTGAGTCTCCTCATGAGAGGTGGTGCCTCCCGCCCAGTTACGGTTGCTGCCCTTTTGAGGTGGCTCCTGAAATACATCGTGGTGGCGTGGCTTGTCGCCCTCCTTGCTATTTTGGTGGCCGGCCTTTTTAAAAGGAAGGTAGTGGAAGAGACTGAGCCATTGCTCGAGAGCTTTGCGCTTGAGAGGTTGGAGCAGAACGATCGCTGCAACGCAATTCTTGCGATCTCTCCGGATCTGCAGGGGCAGTTGGATGAGATTGGATTGATGCCAGAACGCGGCTCTCTTCACGGTGTCCCAGTCTTGGTGAAGGACAATATCGATGTAAAAGGAATGCCCACTACGGCGGGCTCGCGAGCACTGCTGAATAATCATGCAGGAACAGATTCTCCGGTGGTTGCAAATTTGAGGCGTGCGGGAGCTCTCATTGCGGGCAAAGCGAATCTTTCGGAATGGGCGAACTTCCGGTCGACAGCGTCAACGAGCGGATGGAGCAGTGTAGGTGGCCTGACAACCAACCCCTTTGATGCTTCCTGCAGCGCGTGTGGGTCAAGTTCGGGGAGTGGAGCGGCTGTGGGATCCGGACTCGTAGAGATTGCGATCGGAACCGAGACAGATGGATCAATTACCTGTCCGGCGGCAATGTGCGGTGTCGTCGGGCTGAAACCAACGGTTGGGTTACTTTCGTGTGATGGAATTGTTCCGATTTCGGAGAGTCAGGACACCCCTGGTCCGATGACTCGCACTGTGAGACTTGCTGCTGTGGCTTTAAGTGCGATGGCTGGAGAGGGCTCGACGAATTATGAGGATTCTCTGGATCTGGGAGCTCTTGAAGGGCTTAGACTCGGGGTTCTTACTCCTCTTTGCGGAATGTATGATGACTCGGTTTCAGCCGCCTTTGCCGCTGCTCGGAGTACTCTGGAGCAGGCGGGGGCAGTGCTGGTTGAGATCGATGAGCTTCCAGACCTGAGAAGAATCAGCCAGCTTGAGTGGGAGATCCTTCTCCGGGAATTCAAGCGAGACCTGAATGTGTACCTTTCAGGACGGCCTCCTTCTGTCACCACGAGGACACTTGCGGATATCATCGCATACAACAAATCGCACGCTTCAGTGGTTATGCCCCATTTCGGGCAGGATATCTTTGAAAAATCGGAGGGAACTAAAGGTGGGGAAGATCCGGAACTGCCAGGACTTGTGGCAGAGGCCAGGCGGCTGGCGGGGAGGGAAGGGATTGACCGGCTCCTCGATGAACATCAATGTGTGGCCCTGATCGCTCCGACCACGGGGAGGGCGTTTCCAGTCAATCTTGAGGGAGGGGACGAATTTCAGGGAGCATGTACGACGCTTCCAGCAGTATCCGGATATCCTCATCTTACAGTGCCGATGGGAAGGGCAGATGGTTTGCCGGTTGGATTATCGTTCATGGGACCTCAATTTTCGGAAGCTCGCCTTCTCTCCATGGGGTATGCTTTTGAGCAGAGGATGAAATGATCCCGTGGCTGGAAGGGCGGATAACGATTGGGGTCCTTCTCTGGATTTGACCTCGGCGGGTTCCCGGGAGATGCTGATTTCAATGCGCAGGAAGATGAGCTGGTTTTCTTTTGCCGTAATCGCGGCGAGGGCTTTTCTGCAGCTTCGTGAGACCCGGAGGAGAATTATTTTCTATACGATTGTGGCACTCCTCGCAGTGTTTGCGCTTGGAAACTGGCCCCTTGCCTCCTGGCTGGAGGAGGCACCGCTCAGATTTCTGTTTTATTGGGCGGGATGTGCCTTTCTCGCCATCTTCCTCTTCCTTTTGGGCCTCTATGATTTTCTGCGGATTATCAAGGAGTATAAGGATGTGCGCGGAAAGCTTCAATAGAATGTCGGTGGAGGTCACCGGATTCCTGACAAAGACAAACTAAACTACCCACCATAATATTGTGAGCCGCTGGATTGACGAATTTTTTGAGTTGTTACGCTTTCCCAGTGTTTCGACGGACTCCCGCCACGATGCGGATGTAAGGGCTTGTGCTGAATGGCTGGCGTCTCGCATGACTTCATCCGGATTGCAGAGTGCGATCCATGATACGGATGGGCATCCGGTTGTGATTGGGCGCAACACGCATGACTCTGACAGGCCGACGGTGCTGGTCTATGGGCACTATGATGTTCAGCCGGTTGATCCACTTGACCTATGGGACAGCGATCCATTTGATCCGGTGATTCGTGATGGAAAGATCTGGGCTCGGGGAGCGACGGATAACAAGGGGCAGTTCTTCGCTCATCTTTGTGGCATCACGGAAACGATCGAAGAGTGTGGGGAATTGCCGGTGAACCTCATCATGTTGCTGGAGGGAGAGGAAGAGATAGGCTCTCCAAATCTGCGCCCATTTCTTGAGGAGCATCGCTCTGAGCTAGCTTGTGACGTCATCGTGGTTTCTGACACGGGCATGGTAGCTCCGGGTGTGCCAACCATGGGCTACGGCTTACGTGGAATCACGTGTTGTGAGGTTGCGGTGCGGGGGCCAGCTCGTGATCTTCATTCGGGTGTTTACGGTGGGGCAGTGGCAAATCCTGCCACGGTAATTGGGCAGCTGGTGGCGAGCCTGCATGATCACGATGGACGTGTGGCAATAGAGGGTTTTTACGACGATGTTGCTGCTCTCGAGGAATGGGAACGTGAGATGTGGAGTGCGGTCCCCGGTATGGGAGAGGAAGATTTGCTCAAGGTTACGGGGTCACCTTCCACGTATGGAGAGAGTGGCTACACCTCCGCCGAGCGGCTTTGGGCCCGTCCCACGGCTGAGGTGAATGGAATCTGGGGCGGATATCAGGGTGAAGGATCAAAGACTGTTTTGCCTGCGGAGGCCTTTGCAAAACTTTCTTTCCGGCTCGTTCCCCACCAGGATCCTGTGGACGTGATGAATAAGGTTGAGGCTCACCTGAGAAAGCATTGTCCGGAGGGAGTGTCTCTGGAGTTGACCCGGGGGCATCATGGACAGGCCTATTACACAGATCCTCACTCGGCCCACGGCAAAGCTGCCCAGCAGGCACTCAGTGAAACTTTTGGATCTAATCCAGTCCTGATCCGGGAGGGAGGAAGCATCCCGATCATCCAAGACTTCAAGGAGGTTCTTGGAGTTGATACGCTATTGTTGGGTCTCGCTCTTCCCGATTGTCAGATCCATTCTCCCAATGAGAACTTCGCAGTTGAGAATTTTGAGGGAGGGATTCGTCTCAACCGCGTACTTTTTGACAAACTTGCCGCGATAGAGACTGAATCATGAGCGAGGACGATCCATCAATTAAGCGTGACTTTATTCGTGAGATCATCTCGCAGGACCTGGCGAGCGGAAAGCATGATAAAATCGTAACTCGGTTTCCTCCAGAGCCCAATGGCTACCTGCACCTTGGACACGCCAAGGCGATCTGTCTTGGCTGGGGTATCGCCCAGGAGAATTCTGCCACGGGCTCGGAGTTTCACCTGCGGTTTGATGATACCAACCCGTCCAAGGAAGAGCAGGAGTATGTTGATAGCATTCAGGAGGATGTGAGTTGGCTTGGTTGCGACTGGGGGAAGCACATCTATTTCGCCAGCGACTATTTTGAGTTTTTCTATGATTGTGCCATGCATCTGATTGAGCAGGGAAAGGCCTTCGTGGATGAGCAATCTCCCGATGAGATCCGTGCCGCTCATGGAACCGTGGCTGAGGTGGGGAGAGAGTCGCCTTATCGTGACAGACCAGTTGAGGAAAATGTGAGCCTTTTCAAAAAAATGCGGTCCGGGGACTTTGGCAACGGAGAGGCTGTCTTACGGGCCAAGATTGACATGGCTTCGCCCAACATGCACATGCGAGACCCAATTATTTATCGGGTCCTGCATGAGGATCACCATAATACGGGAGACAAGTGGTGCATTTATCCAATGTATGATTTCGCCCATCCTCTTGAGGATGCTCATGAGCACGTTACCCACTCGCTCTGTACGCTGGAGTTTGAGGTTCATCGGCCTGTCTATGACTGGGTTATTGAGCATTGTCCGGTGCCAGCAGTGCCTCGGCAGATTGAGTTTTCACGGCTGACCCTCAATTACACGGTTGTGAGTAAACGAAAGCTCCTTCAGCTCGTGGAGGAGGAAAAAGTGGATGGGTGGGATGATCCCCGGATGCCCACGCTGTCAGGTGTTCGGCGTCGCGGCTTTCCCGCCGAGGCAATACGTAATTTCTGCACAGATGTTGGAATCACAAAGTTCAAGGGAATTACGGATGTGGCGAGGCTCGAAAATGAGGTGAGAAAATTACTGAACCGGGATGCGCCCCGGCGGATGGCAGTTCTTGATCCCCTCAAGCTGGTGCTGGTCAATATGGAAGCTGGTGAAGGAGAGGAAGTCGAAGCGAAGAATAATCCGGAAGACGCCGCCGCAGGCTCTCGGAAGCTGACATTGGGGCGTGAGCTTTGGATAGAGCGGGACGACTTTGTAGTGGAAGCTCCGAAGAAATATTTTCGTCTTGCCCCTGGCCGGGCGGTTCGCCTCAGGGGTGGATATATCGTGCAGTATGTAGATCATGAGATCGATTCGACTACTGGCGAAGTCTCCGAAGTTCACGTGGAGTTTATTCCAAATACGATCGGGCAGTCTCCCCCTGAAGGGGTTGTCTGCAAGGCAGCGATCCACTGGGTCAATGCCTCTGAAGCGGAAAACGCTGAGGTGCGTCTATACGATCGCCTCTTTGATGATGAGAGTCCTGAGACCGCGGAGGGTGGATTCATGTCGGTTCTCAATCCCAATTCGCTCAAAGTAATTGAGGATGTGAAACTAGAGCCCGGGTTGGCCGCAGAGGCACCGGGTTTCGTCTGTCAGTTTGAGCGGTTGGGATACTTTTGCGCGGATTCTCGCGATCATCTTCCAGGGTCGCAAGCCGTCTTCAACCGGACCATCGGGCTGCGCGATTCGTGGGCGAAAAAGTAGATTGATGGATTTTCAGAATGCTGAGATGCCGCTTCACGTGGTGCAGAAAGATACACTTTCCCAAGTCAATTAGAGTGCCTTTTGATCTTGGGAACCTAATCAAAATGGGGCTTTCCGAAAGAGTGTCGGAAGTTGTTTTCTGAAGGAGAAAACTGGGTTGACGCCTTTTTTTTCGTCCTTGCAAGAGCGGTCTGGTGATGGAGAGCCAAGCTATTTCGGACAGGCAAAAAGGCCGGGAATCCGAACAAAAAAAATATTCATATGCACTGATAATGTCCGAGCTCTGATGGCCTTGTTCCTTCAACTGCTCCGGGCTCATGAAAACAAACTTTTCCTTTGCAGCATGC
>Ga0115012_10000951_pt1 | contig 16567 bp, 8 predicted proteins | sample TroAtlMetagenome_FD_88706 | JGI IMG/M metagenome (GOLD analysis project Ga0115012, IMG submission 88706) | Marine eukaryotic phytoplankton communities from Atlantic Ocean - Tropical Atlantic ANT10 Metagenome | ecosystem: Environmental > Aquatic > Marine > Oceanic | place: Tropical Atlantic Ocean...
CACCAGGAGACTCACATCAGTTAGCAGGTCTTTATATGCAGATTAAAGCACAAAATTTTTCAGTTGCCGGAGAGTTAGCTAATCCAGTAGTAGACAATGGAGTGGAAAAATATAAAAGTAAAAATGAAGATAGGTGTAGGGCTCAAATAAATTATCCTGCCTATATTACTACCGATCCTTCTGTGCCAACCTATGAGGTATATGATGTTCCAGCAGGGAGTATTATATCGATAAAAGCCGAATATGGCAGAAATGATAGAAGTGGGCAAAATTGTCCAGGGCGTAGATATGTATTGGATAAAACCTATACTTCATCCCAAAATTTTGCTACTTTATATGATTGGGCAGTAGGTGATAATTTTGATCCTAATACAGGGGAGTGGGAAGAAGGAGATCCTGCAACAAGTGTATTTCTTCCAACGATTGAAACTTCTGCCGCAAACATACAGTGTACAAGCCCTAATCCTTTTGAACCTGTTTGGCAGTTTTGGCAGGCTGGTTATGCGGGAACAATAGATACTACAAAACCACTGAACTTATCAATAAGAACTGGTATAAAAGGATGTGACAATCTATTTGGAGATTCATATTCTTATATTGAATGTCACATTATTGTAACAAGAGCTAATGATTTATTAGTTTGGGAGACTCAACCACTTGAAGCAAATGATGATATCTTTTTTGATGCATCTAAAGACTTTCCTATTACAGGAGGTTTTCATATAAGTGGAACTGCTGATGGTGATCAAAATCAAACTTCTACTGTAGATGCTATAGTGGATATTCCTTTTATCAATTGTTATACATTTGGTAATGGAGTAGAAAGCTATAAAATATTAGATAAAATTGCTACCAAAAGTTTAGTAATGGGACAAAGAGCACTTGCGGTCTCAAATGCAGACTTTAAAGAAGCTGACAGATTTGCAGGTCTTACATATAGTGGAGTGTTTAGTTATTCTACTAACACCAATAATCTAAATGAATTTAATTTAGGGTTGGTAAACTTTAAAGATTTAGAGCAGAACTTTGGACCTATTATGAAATTACATGGTAGGGAAACTGATATATTAGTTTTACAAGAAGATAAAATTAGTTATGTGCAATCAGGAAAAGATTTATTGAGTGATGCAGTAGGCGGAGGAGCAGTGGTATCTACACCTTTAGTATTAGGAAAACAAATTGCTCGAATTGAAGAATATGGTATTAGTTTTAATCCTGAAAGTTTTGTACAATGGGGAGACACAATGTATTTTACCGACACTAAAAGATCCTCAGTAATACAGTTAGGATCTCAAGGACAAGTAGGAACTCCTATAAATATTGTTTCGGATATTGGAATGCGATCATGGTTTAGAGATCAATTTGTAGAGCAATTGGTAACACAAAAATTAGGAGGATATGATCCTTATATGGATGAATATGTATTATCAACTAATGATATTAAAGTTCCTTTTCCATCACCTCCAATAAATTGTGGAACATCAATTTCAATTACTGGCTTAGCTGAAGCCGCAACATATACAATCGATTTTGGAGAAGTTATAGATTCAACAACAACTGTTTCATTTACTGTAACAGGACAAGCGAATATAACTGGAATATGGAATGGTACTAATGCTACTCCAAATCCATTAAATTTAAATAATGCAAGTGGAACATTAACTTTTAATAAAAGCCTTAATACTCCCACAACAGCCACTGTAACAGTTACACCAGTAGGTGGAAGTTGTTCATTTACGATGACACCAAATTGTCCAGATGAAGTAAGTATAACAGTTGTTCAAGTGGTATTAAATTCAAGTAGTGATGTAGGAGATCAAATCCATGTAGAATATGGATGGAGTGATTCCCAAACTATTAGCCCAATTGCCAGTACACAAGTAACATTTGGCTCAAATAGTACAGTAGCTTCCTTATTTGACTCTCAACAAGGAGTACGATCATTAGGAGTATTCCCTTATCAAGGCTCTGATTTTATGTTAAGAACAAATAAATTAGAGGCAGACAATTATAATGTAGGAAGTGGAACTTATGAGTTTAGTTTCTTATCTTCTAATACACAATATACAAATACAGTTGCGGATATAGGCACTTTAACTGCTGCAGCAAATGTAATTGGATCGGGATTAATTACTACTCCTACACCTGATATAGTTAAAGCTGATATTACACCATCAACTAATCCAGCATTTTCTATACCAAGTGGAAATCAATACTTATATTTGATATATGATTTTAGAACTGTTACTGGACAAGTATTTTGTTATGATGCGGGTTCTACAACAGATGCATGTTGTGATTGTACATTTGTTTGTACATCTTGGAGTTCAGGAAGCAGACAAGATTCACCAAGTGTTGCTTGTCAACAACCATTAGGTAATCTAACATATTATTTCTTAAATACTCCAACCGCAACAACATATCCCGAGGTAGGAAGCACTGTCTTCTCAAGCACAACTTGTGATTCAAGCACTGTATTATCTTCGGGTTATTATAGATATACCACTGGTTGGATAAGAGTAAATAATAATGGAATAGTAGTAGAAAAAGGAACATGTTAAATAAATAAATTATGGCAGGAGTTTTAGGAACATATTATTTTGATGGAGTTAGTTTTGCTAATGCAAGTATGCTATATACTGATGCCAACCTCACTACAGTAGCTCCAAATGGATATTATCAACAAAATGATATTATTAGACAATTAGTGGGTGGTCCTTCTAATCCAGTCTTATTACAACCCGCTGTATGTGCATCCTGTAGTGTACCTTGTGGCTCAGGAGTTAGTGGAAGTGGAGGTACTGGTCGATACACCTTAACAATGGCATTAGGAAATTCTATAGGAGCAGCAATAGTAACTTTTAACCCTGCATCAGTTCCTGATCTATGTACTTGGACTTTTGATGGAACATCCAGTGATGAATATTCATCAGCTACTGAAGGATATCTTAAAGGAGTAATAGGTACAGTGAGCTCAGGATCTACATGCTCTTTAGTTCTTACTAATGCTTCAGGAAGTAATTCACTAACAACCACAGGAGCATCTTATGAATATGATGCAGGAACAAATTCTTTTGTAAATACTGGAACTCCGGTGACTTTAGGTCCATATGCAAATCAGGCTGCGGGTGGTATAGATTTAACTACTAATGCTCCAGGTAATTGTATTATGGTTGTACCAAAACCAAATGCAACACCTGAAACGGTAACTTTTGTAATTGATGGGCCATGTAGTGGAACAGGGTGGTCGATAAGTGTAGCTTGTCCAGTGGCATTAACTGGCTTTCAGTCAGGAGCAGTGGGAACAACTGGTCAGTTAGCGTGTGCAAATGCATTAGATGAAACATATTATAATGCACCAGTGGCGGGAACTGCAGGTAACCCAGCAACAACTGACTGGGTGTTTAGTGATGCTAATGGAGTAAACAAATTACCTGATGGATATTATAAAATAAGTGCTACTCAAAATATGCATGTACAAAATGGAGTTATTTCAGGAATAAGTCTGTGTATAACTAATTATTTATCTGGTCCTATGGGAGTATTAAATCAAGTGTGTATTTCAGGAGGAGTTACTCCTTCCCCACCGAGTTTAACCTATTACCACACTGGAGCTGGCTCATTGCCTGTAACTGGCGATTTCTGTTATCAAGATCCGGCAGCCTCTTCTCCATTAGCTGATGGGTATTATTATTTAGGAGGAACATCTCCAAATAGATTATATGTAAGAATCACAGGGGGATCAGGAGAAGTAACTACTAATTCAGCTTGTTAAAAAAATAAATTATGGCAACATATACATTAACATATACAAATAATTCAGGAGTCGATGGAAGAGGTGGATGGCCTTCTTTCTATTCCTATGAGCCTGAGTTTATGGTAGGAATGAATAGTTATTTTTATAGTTTTAGTGGAGGTAACCTTTATAGACACAACACTAATCCTAATAGAAATGAATATTATGGGGTGGCGGGAAACTTAGCTCCTTCTTCTATTACAAGTGTGTTTAATCCTCGACCTATTAAAGATATAAAACTATTTAAAACAATGTCTTATGAAAGTAATGCTTCATGGTCTTGTACTCAACTGGCAACAGATTTAAGTGCGGGCTCTATGTTAGAGACTTACTTTGAACAAAAAGAGGGAGAGTGGTTTACATTTATTAGAAATAATGCTGGTACTGTTAACTGGAGAGAAAGATCTGGAAATGGTATAGGGGCGTGTGCTTCTGTAGGAGGTCCTCCCGCAGCAACGATAGTAGGGTTTAATTCAGCAGTGGGTAGTATTATAAGTGTTGGAGATATAGCATATGCAGGAACACCAGTTCCAGTAATAGCAGGAGAAGTACTTGCTATAGACAATACAGCTCCTGATTTTAGTATAACCATTGACACCACAATAGCAGGGGCAGTCGTTCCAGCACAAGGTGATTTTATTGCTTATATTAAAAATAGTGTGGCAGAATCTCATGGAGCAAGAGGATATTATATGGAATTTACTTTAGAGAATGATGATACCGCCGCTGTAGAACTATTTTCAGTTGGAAGTAGTGTGATGAAAAGTTATCCATAGATTTTTATTATCTTTGTCGTATAATGCAATTAAATATACAACCACTCAAATCAACCGATTATGATGAAGTTCTTTGTAGTTGGTGGAAAGCATGGAGATGGACACCTCCTCCTCAAGATTTTTTACCTGAGAATGGTACAGGAGGATTAATGGTTTATGATGGAGATATACCAGTGGTTGCGGGATATTTATATAATACCAACTCTAATGTTGTGTGGGTAGATTGGGTAGTTTCTAATTTCGAGTATAAAAAAAAAGAAAATAGAAAACTTGCTATCAAATTATTAATTTTAGCATTAGAAGAAAGAATAAAACAATTAGGTAAAAATATTTGTTATGCACTCATCAAAAATAAAAACTTAATATCTATATATAAAGAATTAGGATAAGTTCAAGGTGACACATACAATACTGAATTAATAAAAAGAATATAAAATGGCAGCATTTACTACAGTAGCGGCAGGAGTCGGAGCAGCAACAGCCCTTGGTGGCGGTTTAATGTCTTTCGGTCAGTCCGCAAAAGCATCTAAACAAGCGGCAGATGCACAAAAAAAAGCAGATAGATTAATGGCACAAGCTCGTAGAGATGCACAGAAAGATGTGTACGCCAAACTTCAAGTTCCTTTAGATGCATTTAACGAACAATATAGACAAACGAATCAAGCGACAAGTGCAGGGATTCAACAATTAGCCGAAGGGGATGCAAGGACTCTTGCAGCTGGTATCGGTCAAATTGGTAGCCAAGTAAGTGAGGCAAATGAAAAAACCAGGATACAAAAAGCAGAGGCTTTATCCGCATTAGAAAAAGACAAAGCAACTTCTCAAGAAAATATTAAACAACAGCTTATAGCAATGGATGTGGGTGCAGGAAAAGATGCCGAAAAGAAAGCAGCAGACCAAGAAAAGATTGCGGCAAAAAGTCTGCAACAAGGTATTAGTCAAGTAGGTAAAGGTGCAGTTGGTATAGCTGGTATGACTACCTCATTGTTTGGAGAGGGACAAGGAAAGGAGGGGAAGTTATCCCCAGAAGAATTACAAGCGTTGTTCAAATATTTAGAAGGATAAAAAATATTTTATGGCAATTCAAGAAAAAAGTTTTCAACCTGCAGATTATCAGAAGTATGTAGAGCGTGGTCCGGATCATATAGTGAACTGGGAAGAGATGTCTACCAAGGTCACTAAATTATTTGGGGAGGAAGCTACTCGTAGAGAAAACATAAAAGCTGATATTGATGAAAGAACACAATCTCTATATGACCAATTAGCAGAAGTTGAAGTAAACAAAGATGGAAAGTGGAGTGATGAAGTATTATCAGGTGCTAATCAAATTCGTAAAGCTTTAACTACTTATAATTCTTTATTAAAAAAAGGAGCAATATCTGTCACCGAGTATAAGACTCAAATGGAAAGAGTAAAAGGACAGATGTCTGAGCTTAACATTATTACAAAAGAATTAGGAAGCACTTATGATGCCCATCAAGTAAGATTAAATGTGGGAGAGAATGGAGAAATAACTGCAGCTCCCGATGAGATTGCTTTGTTTGGTTCTGCAAGTGGTTATGGGAAATTAAAAGATACCAAAATATATATTGATCCTGTAACAATGAATGCTTTTATGTATAAGTTGGATAAGAATGGTAAGATTCCAGACTTTACAAAAAACCCTGAGAAGTTTATGGCTATAAACAATGCCAGGTCTATATTAAATTATACTAATGATAGAAGTCAATATATAGTATCTGATGTATCTAAAGGAATGGCAGACCAAGTAGGCACATTTATTAATGAAAAATTAATTAAATATGTTACTAAAGATAATGATGGCACATATATAATGAGTGAGGAAGGTATAAGATTAATGGAATCTGATCCTAATATTAAAGCCGACTTTGATGATTTAAAAAATATTGTATATGAAAAACTAACTGCCGAAGGAGATAAAGGTATTGCTAACACCATCGCTTCTTTAGATAGCAGATACATTATGGCAATGAGTGAGACTGAGTTCAAGGCTAAAGGTGGTACAGACAAAAAGTTTTTTATTAAAATAAATCCTGATGCATCAGATGGAATGACATATGAATTTAATGATGATGCAGCTAAACAAGAAGCAATAGACGCTATTAAAGCTGATGTCTCCACAAACTTAGAGTTAATGATGGGGCATAAAAAAGAAAAATCTTCACCAGATTTTGAGCCAGATCCAAGCAATACAGATATTGCAGTAACTCAAGAAGAAGAAAGACAAATAGGATTCTTAGGTAGAGTACAAGATATTGCTGTGGGAGACTTAAATGCATTTAGCAGTGGTGCTACTCAAGGTATTATAGATATAAATGATACCATTAGAAATGCAGGGGGTAGTGAAGATGATATGATTGATAGTATTAAGAGACAAGGAGATAGCATTGTTATTGAGTATCAGAATGGTAGACCTATAACAATAAATAGAAAAGATGCAAATGGAGAGTTTAAGACTACTGAACAACTAATGTCTGATCTTTATCAGATAGTTATACCACAGGGCTCAAGAAGTGATAAATCTTTTGATGACTTACTGAAGATGTATACCGACTCTGGTAAAGGTATTACAAAGAGCACAAGAGATATGACAGATCCTGAAATTCTAAAAGAGCTACAAGTTAATAGAGCAAAAGAAAATCTTAAAGCAGCAAATTCAGAAGTAGAGAACTATGAACCTACTCCAGATGAAATTAAAGAAGAGTTGAAAAATGTAAATATTACAGAGGAGGAAGTAGCTAAAGCAAAAGCTGATGGAAAAATAACCTATGTAGGAGAAGATGCAGTAGGTTACTCTTCTCGTGATCCTTATACAGTAAAATCTTCAGGTGCTGCTATCATTAGAGCTGAAGGTGATGACTTACCAACAATGACTGGAGAAGAAGCACTTAAACAAGCAACAGGGGCTGAACCTGATGCTCAGAAGTTGCCAAGAACATGGTTTACAAACGATAAAATTGATGGGGCTATGGAGAAAGTATTTGATGCATATCTTCCAAGAAAATTCAGAGCTAAAGCAGAGATTAAGGTAGGTAAGGATAATAAAATAGAAGTGACATATAACGGTCAGCGGATTGAGGTTGATGGTGTTACTAATATAAAGGTAACTAATCCAAGTGCGTGGTTTTGGAACATTGCTGGAGGAGGCTCAACTTATGAAGGGCTAAACCAAGCGATATCTAAAGCAGCAAAACACATAGTTGATAAGGAAAATAAAATATTGAGAACTCGAGGCGGTGGAGGAGCTCTACCAACTGCTTACTAAGAAAAGTTATATGAATGAAGAAATATTACAAAAATTATATAACAATGGTAAGAAGTATTTTTCACTTCCTTCGTTTGAACAATTTGTTACCGACATGCAAGATGGTGAGAAGCTGGCTCGATTTAGAGAAAGTATGGCTCAACACTATGATATTCCAGATTTAGAAACTTTCAAACAAGACATAGGCTTTACTCCTAAAGTAGTTACTGATTATGAAGTAGAGGAAGGTGGTTTAGAAGAACAAGACTTAACCGATAAATTATCCCGAGGACAAGTAGAAATAGATGAGGAAACAATGGTTTCTGAAGATGCTCAATATAGTGCCAGGGATAGAGATGATGGACCGTTCAGTTGGCAACAATGGGGGGACATGGATGTTGTTTATGACAAAGATGCTACTCCTTTTGAAAAATCTTTAGCTTTTGTAAACAAAGACTTGTTTGAACGAGATGAAGAAACAGTAGTCCCTAAATTAAATTATCACTTCAACGATTATGGATTTACTTTTGAAGAAAGTGGTGTCCTGGATAATGTAACAGTAACTGCTCCTAATGGAGAACAAGAAGAGTTTGGGATAGATGCGTGGCTGTTAACTTCCAATAAGAAAGAAAGTTTAAAGTTAAGAAACTTTTTAAGAAAACACCAACGCCCAAGTGCCTTAGTAGAAATCGACAAAAAATATCAAGCCAGTAGAAAAAAATATTTTAGCCGCCAAGCAGTAGATAATGATATAAAATTAATTAGAGCTGAATCTGGTGACTTAGCAAAAAGACAAAAAGCTTATTTAGATAGAAAGGCAAAGCATGATGAAAGAATGCAAATGTTTATTAATGCCTCTCCAGAGGAAATGCAAGATCCCACGTTTAGACAAGAATATGAAGTTGAGTTAGCCGAAGGAAGATATTTAGCTCAAGAACAGGATAGGTTAACAGTTGAATTTGGAGCATTTAAATCTAACTCAGAAGCCATTGATAAAGTTACTGGGAGTTATATAATGAACCAAGTGGATGATATGCCTGGTTTTATGCTTCCAATAAAAGGTTTCTACCAAAAATTTTTAGAAGGAACTGGAAGTATTGTAACATCCTATTTAGTAGATGGAGCACTTGATTTATTTTACCAAATGGTTCAAGGGGTAGATAATCGATTAGGGACTGAGTGGTCTATGGATGATTTAGAATTTAGGGTAAAATTTATACACTACTATAAACAGTTTTACGAAAAGGAGTATGGTCCAATTCCAGAGGGTGCATACACAGATGAACAAATTTTTAGAGATTGGGCAAATGCACTAAATGTAAAATCAAGAAAACAAGCAGGTAAGCCTATAACATTAGAAGATCAAGAAGGACAACCTATTGGATTAGAAGGACAATTACTCTCTGACACACAACAAAAAGAGTTAGAGGGTATAATACTATCTGCAAACCAACCAGATGGTAGTATAGTGGAGGATTATTTTTTACTTCCAGATGAGACATATCGAGGATTGGATAAAGAGATTTATGATATGACTAAAGGAGTTAAATATATGAATATACATCCAGAGACACCTATGCTGACTACTCCTCATATATGGAGTAGAGAAGAGGAGGATTGGGTGGTAGCTCCAGAAGGGATGTTGTCTAAAGATATTTTTACATCTCTTGAATCTATAGTTAGAGATCAAGATTTGAAAGAAATGAAAGCCCCTATCAAAGCAGTTACAAGAGATATGTTTGTGGATTTATTTGGGTTTGATGATGTCTCAGAAGAACAAATAGAGGCACAAATGAACCAAGGTGGACCTATGGGTGTATTAGCAACTGGATGGTATGGAGCAGGAGAATCTCTTCCAGCTCTACTACCTATGATATATGCGGCAGTAAAAGGAAAGACAGCTAAATATAAAGGAGCTAAAGGATTGGGAAAAAGATTTAAACAAGCCTTAAAAAACTTTGGAAGTGATAGATATAGACAAGTATCATTAATTAATATGGCAGCTCTACAAAATGATAAGTTAATGGAAGAGATGGAGAATGATCCTGACTTTGAGTTTGTAACTGAGAATGAAAAGAAAATGTTAGTAGCACCACTGGCCATAGTAACAGGAATGTTAGAAACAATGGGCTTCAGACATTTATTAAGAGGGACACCAGGGTTAGCTTCCTCTATAATGAAAGAAGCTTTAGAAAGAATGCCGAAAGGTGCAACACCACAGTTTTTTAGAAAACTTGTTAAAAATGCTATAGATAATAAGTTAACTCGTGGAGTAGCTAATAGTAAATTAGGAAAGTTTTCAGGTAGAGTATTACCAGCTATGGCTGCAGAAGCAGAAACTGGAGGTTTACAAGAAATTGCTAATATAGGGGCAAAAGATATTTATAACTCTATTAAAGGGAAAGATTTATTTGAAAAGCCTGAGTTATGGTCAGCAGAATATTTTGATCAGGTTGCTTTTTCAGCAATGGCAGAAGCAGTAGGTGGTTTAGTAATGTCAACACCAAGTGGTATTATAAATGCAGCTACAAATAAAGAGAGTGCTTTGGTAAGTGATGCAATGGTTGAGTTGTTTGATAAAATAAAGAATGATCCAGAGTTTGTAAATTCTTATAACACCAAAATAGATTTAGAAGTAGCTCAAGGTAAAAGAAGTAAAATAGATGGAGAAAAAGCAAAATCAGATTTTGCAGTTTTAAGATCTGCCGCCACCGATATGGATATGGCAGAGGATTTAGATCCGGCAGGAAAGAAAAAAGCTCTTATTTTAATATTTGAAAAGAATGAAATTCAATCCAAGATGGAGGGAATGGATAAAGATTTAGGTGCATATAAGAAATTAGAACAAAGATTAGCCGATATAAAAACTGAATTAGGGCAAATAGGCTCTGAACAAGTCTCCAAAGATGCTGCACTTGAAGAGGAACAAAAAAATATTCCTATCTTTGAAGGAGAACAAACAACAGAAGATGCCAGTCAAGAGCAAAGCCCAGTTTCGGAAGTTAGCCAAGATGAATCCACAACTACTGAAGAGGTGGCTGAAGGAGTACAAGACGGAGTACAAGAATCTACCGGAAAGGGTGACACCCAAACCCAAAACCAAAATGAGACTACCTCGAAGGAAGAGGCGCAAGTAGAGTCTAAAGAGGATATTGATAGTTTCTTTGAGGAGACATCTGAAACAACTGATGTAGTATCCCCTACTATTTCTCGTAATAAAGGTGATGGTAAATCCAAATCAAAGCCTAACACCAATAAAGTAAAAGGCATTATCAATAGTGCTAAGTTGGCCGCAAAAGCTTTAAACAAATTTTTTCCAAATGTAAGAATAGTAATACATGACACTGCTGAGTTATTTACTCAAGTAACTGGTCAAAAGGTAGATAAAGATGGAAAGGTTATGAAAGGATATTACAACCCTGATAGTAAGACTATACATATAAATTTACAAGATGCTAATTTTACTACTGTACCTCACGAAGCATTTCACGCAATGTTTATGGAAAAAATTAAAACTGATCCTGCAGCCGCAAGAGTAGCTGAAAGAATGGTTAGAGCTATTGAAAAAACATTACCTGCGAAGAGTGAGTTAGCTAAAAGGATAAAGAAATTTTCCAAAACATATGAAGGGCAAGAAGAAATGAATGAGGAGAAAATGGCTGAGCTCTTTGCTATTTTATCTTCTGATCCTGCTCAATTTAAAAAATTACCTAAAACAGTTAAGGCTAAAATAGTAGATATAATTAATCGAGTGTTTAATAAACTTTTCGGAACTTCACCTTTTGTCTCTGAAGATAGTAGAACCGATGATAGAGTAATTGAGTTTATGGAAACAGTTAGTGCAAAAATAAGAAGAGGAGAAACAGTAACTCAAGAAGATGTGAGTGTTTTAGAAGAAGTAGAGAAACAAACCGCTCCTAAAAAAGATAAAGCCCCTACTAAAAAGAAACCTGCTAAGAGAAAAGGAAGAGCACAAATGTCTGTGCAAGAAGTTCTTCAACAAACCAATATGAATGTAGATGGTTTTTATCCTGCTAATATGTCTCAATATGATCAACAATATGTTTTAAATATGTTACCCCCTGGTTTTGAATTAAGAAAGTCTCGTGTAACACAATATGGTCAAGGCGGAGGATGGATGGTGTTTGATGCAAATGGAAGAAGAGTTAAACACAGAGTACAGAGAAAAGCCAGATATCAGATGATGGACAAGGAAAGTAAATTAGTTGATCTTGTAGCAATGGGTAGAAATCAAGGTGGCTTTTCAGATGCACTAATTAGAGACTACTTAATGAGAAGAAAGAAGGATGGAAAAAGAGAGTTTACTGCTAAAGAAATTGATGCAGCCCTGAGAATTGATACTGAGTTGTTTAAAACTATGCCTAAAGCTTTTGGAAATGTAGTAGGAGGGGTGTTAAATGGGTTGAAAATGTTAGGTAAATTAAATAATTTTTATAATAAGTTGTTATTAAGAAATAAAAAGTTAACTAAATCTAAAAAACTTTCTACCGAGCAAATGGTAGAAAAGGTTATCGAATACATGTATACTCTCCCACTTTATAAAAAAGCTGGTATTAAAGGCAGTAAAAAGAGAACTGCACTACAACAAGCATTAGAGGCGGAACTTATTAGATATTTAAATCCGAAGACAACTAAAGCTAATTCTATGAGAATTAAACGACTTAATGCGGCGGTTCGAAATATACGATGGAATGAGAAAAATCTAAAAAGTGTTCAAAGAGCTCTGAGACAATATATTAGAGCAGTACTTCCTGTTACTATGTATGGTAAAAGTGAGGTGATTGCGATGGTTGATAAAATAAATAGAGTTACTGAATCTAATTTTGAAAATGTAGTGAAAGAAGTAACTGACAGGGTAACAGAAATAACTAATGAATCTTTAGAAGAAAGTGTGAAAAAGATCCTTACACGAAATTTTCAAAAAATAACGAGTGGAAGATTAAAAGGAATTAAAATAGATCATGAAACTTATAAAAGAATAAAACGTATTGCTTCAGATATTATAGGAATAACAATTGATAAAAAAGGGAAGATATCTTATAAAAAGAAAAAAGACATCACTGCGGAGGAAGTCGAAACAATCAATCAAAAGATATTAGAAAAAATAGAAGCCCTATCTCAAGAGAAAATTGATGGAAAAATAGTAGACAAAACTCTTACTGCAGAAGATAGAGCTAAAGTTGCTGATTATCAATTAGCTATGAGTTTTAATGCCACCTTATTATTAGAACAAAACGATCCTATTAAAACAAATGCATTAGAACAAATAGAATTTAGCTTAAACCAATTAGAAGAAACTGGGAGAGCAACTTTACAAATAAAATTATTGAAAGATGCTACTGGTTATATGAATAGAGCCTTGAGGGTATTAGAAGATATGGGAGTTAAAATAGATCCAGTAGCTGAATTAGAAAGAGAAGGAAAAGAAAACATAACCGCGGAAGATATTATCAAGAAGTTTATAGAACTCAAAAAAGATATTGTAGTTGATGCTAAGAGAGGAAAACAGTCTACAAACAAAGGGTTACAAAGATTAAAAGCTGTAGCTAAAGGAGTATTAAAACAAATTGATTTAAAAATTATAGGTAGTGCAGAAGATTTAACAGGTCTAATGGATAGAATATCATTATCAACAGGTGAAATCTTTGAAGGAGCTACACAAGAAATAGTTACCGAACAAGTTCGACAAGCCACCAGGATGTATAAAGCACGAATGATGGCTAATACAGGTATTATTGAGGCTAAAATGATAAAGTTATTTGGAAAGAAATGGGATAAAATTACGATGAAAAATTCTCAACAAAATGAAGAAATTGTAATTAGCCAACAAAAGAATGATATTTTACAAAAAGAAATAGACAGAGTCACTAAAGATAAAAAAATGTCTTCAGGTGAAAGAACCGACTTACTTAAAGAATTACATAAGGCTCAAAATAAGAATATAATGGCTATTAGTCAGAATCAATTATTATATTATTACACTCAAGGACAAGATCCTTCTTTAGAGGGTTCATTTGAAGAAACTTTCAAACCAACTAAATTAACTGGGAAATTAGCTTATCTAAATCAAGAATTTACTAATGATTATGCGGCCAGAGTTAAACAAGAAATAGAAACTAAATTAGATAATAGACTTATTAAGTTTGGCAAATTCTTAATTGAAGAATATTATCCAGCACAATATGAACACTATAACAAGACATATAAAGAAATATATAGAACTGATATGCCTTGGAATCAGTTTTATGCAGGAAGATTATATAGAGAGAATGCTGAAGATGCCGAAGGTTTAGATTTAATGCCAGGGGCAAATAACCGAAGTTGGATTACTAATGTGGCATCAGCGAGTTCTAAATTCAGAACTGAAAACAATATGGCTATTGCACAAACCGATGCAATAGATGCGGTATTAAACTATACCAGAGATATGGAGTATTTTGCTGCATATGCAGTCCCTATTAGAAATATCCATAAAATATTCTCAGATAATGCAGTAAAAGAAACTATAAAGGAAGAGTTTGGAGGTGATATTAATACTTATATTAATGATGCAATAAAGAAAATTGCCAATAAAGGTGCAGTATCACAAACCAACCTAAAGTTTATAAACTTTTTTAATAACACATTCTTATTATCTCGTTTAGGATTAAACCCAACCTTAACATTAAAACAGTTAACCTCTGCAGTTACATATGGTAATGATATTGGATATGATAATTGGATGAGAATGGCAATGAAAACAGGAATAAAGGGTATTAAACAAGATGTAAGAGAAATATTGGATAACTCAGTTGTATTGCAAGATAGATATAATGAGCCTATAACTCGTGCTATTGAGACATATGCTGAAGATAAATATCAAAAAATGAATAGCGAAGTGTTACAAACATTAGGGATGACTAAAAAGAATGTAAACACCTTGACTAATATTTTAATGGCAACGACTATGGCAGGGGATAAAGGTGCAATTCTTATTGGTGGTTTACCTAACTATAGATTTTATAAACAACAAGCCTTAGATAGAGGTTTATCTAATGAAGAAGCCATTAATGAAGCAATATTAAAATTTGAGAATGACACATTAAGAACTCAGCAGTCTTATGACTTACAAGACAAAGATTTTTTCCAAACTAAAGGGGCTTTCATGAGAGCTTTTAATATGTTCTTAACAACTCCTAAGCAATATTTTAGAAGAGAGATTATTGGAATGAGAAACTTTATAAGACTGGCAAGAAGTGGGGGTAAACAAGGTAAAGGAACGAAGTGGCAGAATATAAGATCGGTACTGGTATATCATTTGGTGATGCCTGTTTTCTTCCAATGGGTAAGTATGGGGTTACCAGGATTACTTAGAGACAGAAGAGAAGATGACCTAAAAGAATTAGGTCTGGCGGCAGTGTTAGGGAATTTAAACGCTTTATTTATGACAGGTCAAATAGCAGAGTCAGTGATGGAAACTATGATGTTAGGTAAGCCATGGGGTCAAGTACCTGATAGTGTTCCTATTTTAGAACAATCAGCTAAGATCCAGGAACTGTATAGCCGATGGGAGGCAACAAAAGATCCACTAAAAAAAGAAGCTAATAAGTGGAAATTGATAAGAGAGATAGCTACTTTAAGTGGTATGCCTGCTCCTCAATTAAACAGATTTGTAGATAATTATTCGGAAGTATTAGATAGTGATAATTTTGGTGAAGCATTACTAAGATTGTTTAATTTTTCTCAATACCAAATAGAAGGTCCAGCTAAAAAGAAAAAACCTAAAAAGAAAAAAATGAGATTAAGTGATAGAGAGTTAAGAGAATACTTCCCTGACATCTATCAAGAGAAAAAAGATGCAGAGAGAGACTTTGAAATAGAATATGCCGATGAGATCAGAGAAGCGGAAGAATTGAAAGCTGAACAAAGAAGAATGAGAGAAGAGTACTTAAAAGAACTGAGTGACTACTAATGAAGTTAAAGCAATATAATATAGAAGACTTTGATGAATACTCTTGTATGTACAACAGCTACTTGGTGTTGACTGGAAAGTTTACATTTAAAGAAGTGTTAGAGAGGGATGAGGGAGCTGCATTTATTTTTAATCCAACCAAACATCATGTTCCTTTACCAGATGATGCTTATGATATTCTTACCGATTATTTTGAGGAGTTAGAAGAATATGAAATGTGTGCTGAACTGAGAAGTGCTAAGTCTTTAGCCTCAGTAATGACTCTTATTTAAAATTATGTTTATAATTTTTTCGTTCTGCTTCTAACTTATAGTGTTGGAAAGCAAAGAAGCCATGCACATGTGAGTCAGTAGGAAAAAAATATTTCCACCCTCTGGATCTTCCTTTATGGATGTAATAACAAAAGGCAACTGCAAGTTTTCCTGTATTTTTTTTGAAATTAATAACTGCCGAGTCATCAGATATAGGGATAACTTCATCTACTGAAAAAGTCTCATTGTTTATATTTCCTTCTCTATTTAAATTTGAAAATCTTGTGGCAATTGTGGTGGCAAACTCACTGAGTTCTACAACTCTTTCTTTTCTCATATTTCATCTGTTAGTGATTGGATTAAATCAGCACAAACTTTACAGATGTGTTGAGCATGTTGCTTTGCAGCATCGTGATCACGATCCATTAAATCTTCATAGAGTTCATCGACAGAGTCGTGGAGACTATTAGCCACATGATTAACATGTGCTATCGCATTAATATCATC
>Ga0115012_10000957_pt1 | contig 16520 bp, 15 predicted proteins | sample TroAtlMetagenome_FD_88706 | JGI IMG/M metagenome (GOLD analysis project Ga0115012, IMG submission 88706) | Marine eukaryotic phytoplankton communities from Atlantic Ocean - Tropical Atlantic ANT10 Metagenome | ecosystem: Environmental > Aquatic > Marine > Oceanic | place: Tropical Atlantic...
CGACAATTATCATATTTTATTTTTAGGTGGTGCTGCGCGTACTCAGTTTGCGATGGCACCCATGAATCTTTTGACGCAAGCAAAGCCTAAAGCAGCGTATTTAGTGACAGGCTTATGGTCCAAGCTTGCCTATGAAGAAGGTATGAAGCTTGGTGGGGCTTATACTTATGAGCAGGGCCTAACAGATGATACCGCTTTTGTTTATTACACACCCAATGAAACTGTCGATGGTATTTATACCAAGCCTCCCCAGACGGGTGATGTGCCACTGGTTGCGGATATGACTTCTTGTTTATTGAGTGAAGTGATTGATGTCAGTCAGTTTGGGTTGATTTTTGCCGGCGCCCAAAAAAACATTGGTCCTGCAGGTTTAACCCTTGTGATTGTGCGTGATGATTTGGTGCAGCAGACCGCGCGGGGTGTACTGCCTACCATGTTGGATTATCGTATCCATGCTAAGCATGATTCTTTGTATGCTACACCGCCTGTTTTTCAGTGTGAGATGGCACATAAGATGTTTAAGTGGTTGGATGCACAGGGTGGTGTGGCTTCGATGGAGGCCACCAATCGTGAAAAGGCGGGTAAGCTTTATGATTACATCGATGCATCTTCTTACTATGTATGTCAGGTAGAAGCACATCAGCGTTCTATCATGAACGTGTGCTTTACGCTTCAAGACGAATCTAAACTAGAAGATTTTCTAGACCAAGCTAAGCAATCAGGCCTAACAGGCCTGAAAGGTCATCGTGTAAAAGGCGGCTTGCGTGCAAGCTTATACAATGCCATGCCCATGGCAGGGGTTGATGCTCTTATTGCCTTTATGGATAGTTTTGCTCGTGATTAAGTCGGTTGTTATTCCTGGTGATAAGTCTATTTCTCATCGAGCATTGCTGATTTCGGCGCTGCGTAAAGGCATAACCAAGATACATGGTTTTCTGGAGTCCGATGATTGTATAGCCACAGCTCGGGCGCTGCGCATGATGGGGGTCACCATCGAAAACAAAAACGACGTTTGGCTGGTCCATGGCGTGGGGCTACATGGCCTTAAAGCACCAAAAAATTCTATTGATTGTGGCAACTCTGGCACCACCATGCGCCTTTTGGCAGGCATTTTGGTAGCACAGTCTTTTGATAGTGTTTTGATTGGTGATGAAAGTTTATCCAAGCGGCCTATGATGCGTATTGTTGAGCCTTTAAGAAAAATGGGAGCTCGGATTGAAGCAACGGATGGGCATGCGCCGTTAAATATAACAGGTGGTAACGTGTTGCATGGCATAAGTTACACACCACCTATGGCAAGCGCCCAGGTCAAGTCTTGTATCTTACTGGCAGGCTTATATGCAAAGGGTAAAACTGAAGTGGTTGAGCCTATAAAAACGCGCAATCACACCGAGCTTATGCTCGAGCATAAAGGCAATATTCAAGTGCCTGGTGATTTATCTTCTGCTGCTTTTTTTATTGTGTTTGCGTGTATACGACAAGGGGAGGCAATAAGGCTGCCTGCGATTGGTTTGAACCCAACGCGTACCGGCGTGCTTGATATTTTACGTGCCATGGGCGCCAAGATTGCCATTGAGAATCAGAGGTGTTTTGGCAGTGAGCCCGTGGGCGATATGATTATTCATGCCAGTAAGCTTAAAGCAGTTGATATTGATGAGGCTATGCTTGTGCGTGCTATTGATGAATTTCCTATCTTAATGATTGCAGCAGCCTGTACTGATGGTGTGACGTGTTTTCGAGGGATTGAAGAGCTAAGACATAAAGAAAGCGATAGAGTACAAGCCATGCAAGAGGGCCTGACTAACCTTGGCATTCGAGTTGATGTTGATGTGCATGAAGTGCGTGTGCGTGGGGGCGAATTTCAATCCGGCGTGGTAGATGCCAGAGGGGATCACCGTATTGCCATGGCTTTTTATATTTTAGAAAAATTAATAGCTTCAAATATTGGAGTTATAAATGGCGATATGGTGAAGACTTCATTTCCTAATTTTCATGAAATCACTTATCATAGCAGCATTTTTTAACTTAGGTTTTTTTATCAATGCATACGGAAAGAAAAGCACCCGTCATTACTTTAGATGGTCCAAGCGGCACAGGCAAAGGCACCTTATGTCATAAGCTTGCCGAACACTTGGGGTGGCATATTTTAGATAGTGGCGTACTGTACCGCGCAACTGGCTATCTTGCTGAAAAGCGTGGTTTATTAGATGGTGATTTTGCTGAAGTTGTGGCTTTGGCAGAGCACTTACCGATAGAGTTTATCCATGAAACCATTGTTTTAGACGGTGAAAAAGTAGGCGATGAGCTTAGAACTGAGCACATAGGTTCGATTGCTTCAACGCTTGCTGCAAACCCTGATATTCGCGAAGCATTACTACAAAGACAACGTGAGTTTGCTGTCGCCCCGGGCCTTGTAACCGATGGTCGAGATATGGGGACAGTGGTCTTTCCTGATGCCCAGTTAAAAGTCTATTTAGAGGCATCGCTGGAGGAGCGTGCGGAGCGACGTTATCTACAGTTGAAGAATAGTGGAAAAAGTGTTAATCTCGCGCAAGTCGTTGAAGAGCTGTCTATTCGTGATGCAAGGGATAAAGCAAGAAAGCATGCACCACTTAAGCCAGCTGCTGATGCAATACATGTAGATACCACGCATCTAACCGTAGATGAGGTGTTTCAAAAGTTACTTCAGCTGGTCAATGACTTAGGCCTTGGGGTCTAGCTATGGGGGGAAAGTGAAAGGTTCACTTTCTGTAAAATTATTTAATGAGTTTATTTATTATGACCGAGAGTTTTAAAGAGTTATTTGAAGAAAGCCTTGCTGGAGTCCAATTCCACAATGGCGCAATTGTTGATGCAACCGTAGTTCGAGTGGATGATGATATCGTCGTTCTCTACGCCGGATTAAAATCTGAAGGCGTTGTTTCTGCTGATCAATTCAAAGATAAAGACGGCGTACTTGAAGTTAAAGTTGGTGATACCGTTGCAGTTTCACTTGATTCTTTTGAAGAGGGCGATGGCGAGACCTTATTTTCTCGCGAAAAGGCTAAGCGTCAAGAAGCATGGCGTGCATTATCAAAATCTTACGAGAACAACGAGACCGTGGTTGGTTTGATTTCTGGCAAGGTGAAAGGTGGTTTCACTGTCGAAATCGGTTCTGTTCGCGCATTTTTACCTGGTTCCTTGGTTGATGTTAGACCGGTTCGAGATTCTTCTTACCTAGAAGGCAAAGAGCTTGAGTTTAAAGTCATCAAGATGGACTTAAAGCGTAACAATATCGTTGTTTCACGTCGCGCTGTTGTTGAAGAAGAAAACAGTGCTGATAGACAAGCGCTCCTCGACTCAATCCATGACGGTCAAGTCTTAGATGGTGTGGTTAAGAACCTCACCGATTATGGTGCATTTATTGATTTAGGCGGTGTAGACGGTTTACTACACATCACCGATATTTCTTGGAAGCGTGTGAAGCATCCAAGCGAAGTATTAAGTGTGGGCCAAGATGTTAAAGTGAAAGTATTAAGCTTTGACAACGAACGTAACCGCGTTTCACTCGGCATGAAGCAACTAGGTAGTGACCCATGGGTAGACTTAGTTGACCGTTATCCTGTTGATGCCAGACTCCAAGGTAAAGTCACCAACATTACTGATTATGGTTGCTTTGTTGAGATTGAAGAAGGCGTTGAAGGTCTTGTTCATATGTCTGAGATGGATTGGACCAACAAGAACATTCACCCAAGCAAAGTGGTTTCTGTAGGTGAAGAAGTCGAAGTCATCGTGCTTGAGATTGACCAAGACCGTCGTCGTATTTCGCTCGGTATGAAGCAGTGTCAAGATAACCCTTGGAACACGTTTGCTAAGACACGTCAAAAAGGTGAGAAAATCACTGGTAAGATTCGTTCTATTACCGACTTTGGTATCTTCATCGGTTTAGAAGGTGAGATTGATGGTTTGGTACATTTGTCTGATATCTCATGGCAAACACCAGGCGAAGAAGCCGTTAAAGAATACAAAAAAGGTCAAGACATCGAAGCTGTGATTCTGGCAATTGATTCTGATAGAGAGCGTATTTCTCTTGGTATCAAGCAGCTTGAAGAAGATGGTTTTGGTGACTTTGCTGATACACTTTCAAAAGGCAGCATTGTCAAAGGTAAAGTGACAGAAGTTGAGCCAAAATTTGTAACGGTTGAGCTTGCTGAAGATGTGTTTGGTACCATTCGTGCCAACGAACTTTCTGAAGAGAAAGTTTCTGATGCATCATCTGTTGCAAGCGTGGGTGACGAAATCGAAGCTAAAGTTATCAACGTTGACAGAAAAAATCGTTCAGTTGCCTTGTCTGTAAAAGCAAAAGATGCTGAAGAGCAGGCTGAAGCCATTAAGAAATATTCGAAAACAGCTGATGTATCTGCTACATTAGGTGATTTATTGAAAGAAAAAATGGCTGGTAACAACAATGATACAGGTAGTAGCGACGAATAATTTTGTTTCTCGTTTCTATTAATAAAAAAGCGTAGTTTTCTACGCTTTTTTTTTACCAAAAATTAAGGACAGCAAATGATGCGCTTTTTCATGATGATTTTTTATGTCTTGATTATGCTTGTAGGGGTAGCCTTCGCGGCTTTAAATGCAGGACAAGTTACATTAAATTTATATTTTAGAACTCTAAATTTACCCATTTCAGTTTATATTATTTCTGCTTTTGGGCTTGGGATAATATGCGGATTTGTGGTATTTATAGGTCGTTACTGGGGACTACGTTCAAAACATCGCAAGCTTAAGCATGAGTTGCATGTGATGGAAAAAGAGATAAAAAATCTACGTTCGATTCCTCTAAAAGACTAGTGGAGTACTCAATATGATTCAGCTCTGGCCGATGCTTTTGCCTGCAGCAGCCTTATCAGGTTGGTGGGTTGCTAGACGGAATTATCGCGTGTATGAGCCTCCCGAAGAGAATCATCTTTCACGTGAATATGTGGTTGGTTTGAATTATCTTTTGAATGAGCAGCCTGATAAAGCGCTTGATGTGTTTATGAAGTTGCTTGAAGTCGATAAAGACACCGTTGAAACACACTTGGCTCTAGGCAGCCTGTTTAGACGACGAGGTGAGGTAGACCGAGCCATTCGTATTCACCAAAACCTTATTGCACGTCCGCAGTTAAGTGCCAGTCAACGTAAAGAAGCGCTGATGGCACTCGCTGATGATTATATGCGTGCAGGTGTATTTGACCGAGCTGAGCGTATTTTTATTGAAGTGGTTGAGCTTGGAGGGGTTCCCGATGCCTCAAGCTTAAAAGGTTTGCTTGCGATTTATCAACAAGAGCAAGCTTGGGATAAGGCACTGGATACACTCAAAAAGCTTGAGAATGCTACAGGTTCAAATATGAGTGCGCAAGCGGCGCATTATTATTGTGAGCTTGCAGAGCAAGCCAAGCTATCTGGCTCTCAAGAAAGCGCCTACTCGATGATCAAGCAAGCGTTGGTTACTGATAAGCACTCAGTGCGAGCAAGTCTGATGCTTGCCGATATGGAAATGCAGCATGGTCGTCATAAACCTGCTGTTAAAGCACTGAAGCGCGTTCTAGCACAGGACGCTTCATTTTTTACCGAAGTTATTGAACCTCTACTAGAAGCTTGTACGGTGCTTGGTACCATGGATGAGTGCATCAGTTATTTAGAGCATATCCTTGCCGATCACCCAAGTGCATCTTTGATTTTTGCCATTGGGGATTATGTTAAAGAAGAGAAGAGCGCTGATGTCGCTATTGATTTTGTATCTGTACAGCTGCGTAAGCACCCATCGGTAAGAGGCTTGAATCAACTTATCGAGTGGCATCTCGAGTCTGCACATGGCATCGTCCGAGATAAGCTACAGATGCTGTATAACATTACCACTAAGTTTCTTGAGGACAAGCCCATCTATCGTTGTGGTCACTGTGGCTACTCCGGTAAGTTGCTGCACTGGCTCTGCCCAAGTTGCAAGCAGTGGGGACGTACAAAGCCGATTAATGGCTTAGAGGGAGATTGATTTGAAACTTGTTGTAGCCTTGGATTTTTCAGATGAGAAATCACTGTTTCATTGTCTTGAAGGTTTTCGCCCTGAGTGGGCTGTACTTAAAGTAGGGCTTGAAGCATATACCGCTTTGGGGCCAGAAGTTGTACGTAAGTTGGTTCAACAAAACTATCAGGTGTTTTTAGATCTCAAATTTCATGATATCCCAAATACGGTGGCAAGAGCCTGTCAAGCTGCAGCAGACTTGGGGGTATTTATGCTTAACGTGCATGCTTCAGGTGGTTTGCCTATGCTGGAAGCGGCAAGAACAGCATTGAGTGCACATGACAGCCCCTATCTGATTGCAGTAACTGTGCTTACGAGTCAGGCAGCATCGACATCACAGGTACAACAATATGCCAAGGATGCGTTCGAGTCTGGGCTTGATGGCGTGGTATGTTCTGCTCTCGAAGCGCCGACTATTAAGTCAGCTTTTGGTCAAGATTTTTTAGCTGTAACCCCAGGTATTCGTCTTCCAGGTGATGACCACCAAGATCAGGTGCGGGTAGTCACGCCCGAGAATGCGAAAGCGAAGGGGAGTGATTACGCAGTGATTGGTCGCTCAATCACCCAGTCGAAATATCCAGCTGTGACACTCAAGATGATTTATGACAGTATCCAAGCATGATGGTTATAGCCTAATAAGCATTTCTGTTGCCCTTGCCTTGATGACGCTTCTTTATATCGAAGGTGCGACCTATTGGCAGCGCTTTCAAATTGCTCATGAAAAAAACCAGCTTTTTAGACAGATAGCAACGGATCTCGCTCGTATTAAGCTTGAAGCACTGAAAAAAGGCGAGAAAAAATATATTGCCGCAAGCAAGTGGCAAAGCAAACACATCACACTGCATTGGCATGGTTTTATTCAGAAAGATAGCCTTGTGATTCACCATTCGCCTGCTCACCTTGCACTCAATGGTTACTTTATAGTGCAAAGTGCAGATGGTGTCACAGAAAAGTGGCAAGTGGGCAGGTTTGGTCACATATATCGAAACAAAATATGAATTTGACTGAGGAGGAGAGTACGCGTATGTTCACATTCTAGATTTACTGCACAGAGTTAATGAATGGCAGGTAGAAGTAAAATCCCAACTACGACTGATTATCAGTACACCTCTATTTTGGATCCTAGGTTTTTTAATAGTGACCTATTTGAGATCCACTTAGATATGGAATTCGCGCATTTTTTTCTACGGGCAGCAGAGCTGGCCGGGTATTCGACGGTAAGTAGTGGGCCTAATTTTTGCTTTGATGGTGAAGAGCTCGGCGTTATTTGCCCGAATGCTGAATTTTTACTGGGTTACATGTTTTCTATGTGTTCCTCACAAGGGGAGTTTGAGCACCTTTGCACGGGTTTAGAAGAGTGCTTGTTTGCCGGGCGTACTGATGCAAGTCCATTGCTGCGGATCAAAACGATTTTAGATCCTAGAAAATTTAGTAATCATGCGTTTGGATTCTCCTGCACCGATAATGAGTTACGCTGCGTCCATGAAGCAATGCTCCATGTAGACTATAACCGTACTATGTCAGAAGGGAAGGCGGGTGCCCGCACTATTTTTTTCGCAGACATGCGGATGTTTATCAAAGCTTTGGCGTCTATTGTGTCATCAAAGCAACTTAGCAGGTTTAAACAGCATATGCTGGATGCAATGACTGTTCAGGATGATGCCTTAAGGCTTGTTGTGGAAAATACGTTTACGGCTTATATCGATGCAAAGATTGCCGGTGGACCTGAAGAGGACATAGAGCGTCACCTAAGTTTTTTATTGCCACCACACTCCTCTAAACCTATTTTCAAAGGTATTTTAGGCCGTGACTTTAAAAACATTGAAGAGTTACTCAAGCTCCAGCAAGCTCGCGAAGAAGAAGCTTCAAGCAGTCTTATCTTGAACCTCTGGGCAAGTGTGATGCTCATAGCAGGTTTAACCGCAATCATTACGGCTTCGATATATCTTGGTTTTACCGCAGCAGGCATCTCACTTGGCTTGTTTGGCGCAGGCGTAGTACTGGTTTCTGGGTATACGTTTTTTTATGAGCCCGCATTCGAAACAAATGAAGAGGATGATGCTTTAGATACTGAGCTAACCCTAAGCTCTTAAGCTTACCCTCTTTTGAAAATAAGTTGCTTAAATTGAGTGCCATGCTATCATGTCGTAAGCACTGTGGCTGACTGTTTTTTGAGTGAAAGCAAGGACCTTTATGTTTGATTATCATGATAAAATTGCAACTTTTGATGAAGCACTTTGGCAAGCTCTCGAGTCTGAGCGTGTGCGTCAAGAAGACAACATTGAGTTGATTGCCTCAGAAAACTATGCAAGTCCTCGGGTTATGGAGGCACAGGGGTCATTACTTACCAATAAATATGCAGAAGGGTATCCCCATAAGCGCTATTACGGTGGATGTGAGCATGTGGATGAAGTTGAACTGCTTGCGATAGATCGCGTAAAACGTCTATTTGGCGCTGACTTTGCCAATGTTCAACCGCACTCAGGCTCACAAGCCAATGCAGCAGTGATGATGGCGCTATTAAAGCCTGGCGATAAAGTGCTGGGTATGTCTTTACCTGAGGGTGGGCACTTGACTCATGGCTCACCTGTAAACTTTTCAGGCAAGCTTTATGATGTTGTGTCGTATGGTATAGATGCCAATACAGGTTTGATTGATTACCAGGCACTTGAAGAGCTCGTACAGAAAGAAAAACCCAAGCTTATTATTGCTGGCTTTTCTGCGTATTCACGCGTTGTAGACTGGGCGCGTTTTCGTGTACTTGCCGATGAGGTGGGCGCTTACTTAATGGCTGATATGGCTCACGTCGCAGGTTTGATTGCGGCTGATTTATATCCTTCACCGGTGCCCTATGCCGATGTTGTCACAAGTACCACGCATAAAACATTGCGTGGCCCAAGGGGTGGCATTATCTTGGGTAAAGCCAATGAAGACATTCAGAAAAAAATCAATTCAGCTGTGTTTCCTGGCACGCAAGGTGGCCCTCTAATGCATGTGATTGCAGCTAAAGCGATTGCTTTTGAAGAAGCGCTACAACCAGAGTTTAAAGTGTACCAAACTCAGGTATTAAAAAATGCTGCTGTCATGGCAGAAGTGCTAGAAGCTCGTGGTTATCCTATTATTTCTGGTGGTACAGACAATCATTTGATGCTGGTCAGCCTTTTGGATAAGCCGATTACAGGAAAAGATGCTGAGCATGCTTTAGAAGAAGCAAACCTGACAACGAATAAGAACACCGTACCTAATGATACCCGCTCTCCGTTTGTGACCAGTGGACTCAGACTCGGCACACCTGCAATTACAACACGTGGCTTTGGCGAAGGAGATACCAAGCAGGTCGCAGGTTGGATTGCTGATGTTTTAGATAATATTGAAGATAAAGAAAACATCAAGCAAGTACGAGAAAAAGTTATTCGTTTATGTCAAAGATATCCTGTTTACAGGTAAGGTTGAGCCATGTACTGTCCTTTTTGTCATGCAGAAGAAACCAAGGTGATTGACTCAAGGCTTGTTGCCGAAGGGGTACAAGTACGCAGAAGAAGACAGTGCCTCCAGTGTGACGAGCGTTTCACTACATTTGAAACGGCAGAGTTGGTTTTACCGATGGTCGTTAAGCGCGATGGTAGAAGGGAATCATTTCGTGTTGATAATCTCAAAGCAGGCATGCTTAGAGCTTTAGAAAAACGGCCGGTCAGTGCAGATGCTTTAGAGCATGCCTTGCTGACCATATTACAAAAAATTAGAGGATTGGGTGAGCGCGAAATCGATGCCAGTAAGGTAGGCGATTTGGTAATGGAGCAGCTTTACTCACTTGATCATGTTGCGTATGTGCGATTTGCTTCAGTTTATAAACGATTTAAGGATGTCAGTGATTTTCGTGAAGCCATTGAACAATTAGATAAATAAGATTTAACAGAGGGCTTCATAGTATGGCAGACAAGCAGTTAATTAAAGGTCGTCGTAATGCACGCAAACTTGCGCTGCAAGCACTGTATCAGCGGTTGCTATCCAATGCGCCTGTAACTGATGTCGAAGCAGAGTTTAAGGCGATTCACCCGGCAGACAAAGCTGACTTCGACTACTTTTCTAAATTAATTCATGGTGTAACGGATACTGAGTCTAAACTCGATGATGTTATAGCGCCATTACTAGACCGTAAGCTTGAAGATATTAATCCGATTGAGCTGGTTATTTTACGACTAGGCACTTATGAGTTGACGGAAGTGCGAGAAACCCCTTATCGTGTAATATTAGATGAGTCTATCAACTTGGCGAAAACCTTTGGCTCAAAGGATGGGCACCGTTACGTTAATGGTATTTTGCATGCGCTTGCCAAGCAACTGCGCGCAGGTGAAATAGATGTGACATAAGGAGAGGCAATGGCACAAACTTCAAGCCAAAAGACGTTAAAAGAAGTCTTTCAAGATCCTAGAGATATCTTAGCTTTTGGGTTTGGCTCGGGCCTTGCTCCTGTTGCACCAGGTACCTTTGGCACGGTTGCTGCCATTCCGGTTTACATCATTTGTTCTTTATTTCATCCCAAAGTGTATTTGGTTCTGACTATTATCGCATTTCTTCTTGGGATTTATGTTTGTGGGCGTGCCTCCAAAGCACTCGGTGTCGATGATCACCCAAGTATCGTTTGGGACGAAATCACAGGCTATCTATTAACCATGTTTTTGGTACCTTTTCACTGGGTTTGGATCCTCACAGGTTTTGCATTGTTTAGGCTGTTTGATATTTGGAAACCTCACCCCATCAAATGGGTAGAATCCCGCGTGGGCGGTGGTTTGGGTATTATGCTTGATGATGTGATTGCCGCTGTTCCCGCTTTTTTTATTTTACAAATCTTGAGCCACTTATACACGCCTGGAGGCGGATGAGGTGAAGCTATGAATGATAATCATAAAGAGTTAATCAGTATTACGCTTACCGTTGCTGTTGTGCTTTTATCGATGTTTATTATTCACCGCTTTATTCCTTCTTTGATTTGGGCAGGTGTGATTGCGATTGCAACCTATCCTTTATATGAGCGCTGGCAAAAGGTGTTTGGCCGTCAAAAGGATGTGTCCGCGTTTTTGTTTACGACCCTTGTCGCACTGTTTTTGATAGGTCCTTTAAGTTGGCTTGTGGGCGTCGTCGTCCGAGAGTTACAACTGTTTTTAAATTACCTTCAAGTTTTAAACCGTCAAGGTGGTGAGATCCCACTTTTTTTTAATGATATTCCTATTGTCGGTAAAGAAATTGTCGGGTATTGGGATAAGAACTTAAGCCAGCCAGGTCATATAAAACATCTGCTTTCAAACATTCATGTTTCGCTGACCCCCGTGAGCTATTACATCAAGCGCGTCAGTATCAGCTTGTTTCATCGAGGCTTTCAGATGGGCTTTACTTTGCTTATCTTATTTTTCTTTTATCGTGATGGCGCAGAGCTTACCAAGGGCATCAATCAAGTGGGTGAGAACTGCCTTGGCAGGCGTTGGCATCGATATGCAAAAAAACTACCATCGGCTATTCGAGGTACGGTGAATGGCACAATACTTGTTGGGATAGGCGTAGGTTTACTCATGGGTATATGCTACGTGTGGGTGGGTGCACCTGGACCGACATTATTCGCAGTCCTTACAGGCGTTGCGGCAATGGTACCGTTTGTTGTGCCTTTGGTTTTTGCTGTGGTTTCTATGGTGCTCTGGTCACATGGAAGCATTCTGGGTGCGCTTATCGTGATTCTTTGGGGTACCTTTGTGATGTTTGTGGCCGATCACTTTGTGAAACCCGTTTTGATAGGGGGAGCCATCAAGCTTCCGTTTTTAGCTGTGTTATTTGGCATTTTAGGTGGGATTGAAACGCTCGGTGTGCTTGGACTTTTTGTAGGCCCCATCATTATGGTGCTGTTCATCACATTATGGCAGGAATCATTGGGTAAGCCGGCTTAGAAACCGTACCAATAATAGGGATATAACATTAATACATGCTCAGAAGATATGCATTTATAGCATGCTTTTTTTTAAACGCCTGTACGCTGATTGGTCCTGACTATAAAGAACCAAAGACCAAAGTCACCGAGCACTGGGCTAAAAAAGACAGCTCTGTCAGTGAGAAGGCTTTCAAGCCTGACGGCTGGTGGCACTTATTCCAAGACAAAAATCTAACCGACTTGGTTGAAGAAGGTTATCGTAATAACCTGTCGGTTCATATGGCAGGTACACGCGTGCTGCAAGCTCGGGCACAGTTGGCTCGTTCGGTTGGTCAATTGTATCCGCAACAGCAAACTATGAATGGCAACTATCTTTCGTATCGTATGGGAGGCTCTTATCTTGAAGATGTCTTACCCACGACATTTGATGCAGCGCTCCTGGGTTTTTCTGCCAATTGGGAAGCTGATTTTTGGGGTAAATTCCGCCGAGCAGTGCGTGCCAGTGACGCAAACTTTATGGCATCCATCACGGCTTATGAAGATGCTCTGTTAACACTCACTTCTGATATTGCCAGTAATTATATTGGTATCAGGGCAAGTGAAGCCATGATAGACATTGTGCAGCAAAACATTAAGTTGCAAAGGCACAGCCTACGACTCACTGAGTCGCGGTATCGTGCAGGTTCTGTAAGTTTGCTCGATGTGCAAGAAGCCAAAACACAGTTGTCTGAAACCGAGGCCATGCTGCCAAGTCTTGTGAGTGAACTACAGGTACAAAAAGACGGTTTAGCAGTGATGCTGGGTACTGTGCCCAGTGAAGTTGATGCCAAGCTCAAAAAGCATCATGGTATCCCCAAAGCACCAAGCTCTATTGAGGTCGGCATACCTCGAGAAATGTTATCAAGACGCCCGGATGTCAGACAAGCAAGGCTTGATGCTATTTTTAATTCAGAGCTGATTGGTGTGGCGAAGGGTGAGCTTTTTCCTGCTTTCTCCATTGGTGGCAGCTTCTACTTTGCGGGTAATACCATCAGTGGCAATACCATCAGTCAAATGTTCAATTGGTCCAACAGAAACTACACGGCAGGCCCAGGCTTAAATTGGCCTATTCTAAACTATGGCCAATTGACTAATATGGTACGTATTGCAGATGCAGCATATCAAGAAAAACTCTTGAACTATATGAATACGGTACTGACGGCTCAACAAGAGGTTCAGGATGAAATCACGCGTTATATCGAAACCAAAAAGGCAGTCAAATCTTATCAAAATGCGGTGCACTCAGCGATTGATGCCACAAGATTGACACGCATTCAATACACCGAAGGTGATACCAACTACACAACAGTCTTGTTTGCGCAACAACAACAACTGCATACCCAAATATCACTCATTAAAGCTGAAGCGGATCTGCCAAGATCAGTGGTGAGGTTGTATCGTAACCTTGGTGGTGGCTGGGAAATCCGAGGTAAAGATGACTTTGTACCCGAAAGCATCAAGCAGGAGATGGCAAAAAGAGTGTACTGGGGTGGTTTGCTTAAGCAAGAAAATCATGAGATACCTAAAACTAAACAAGCGCGCATTAAGGCGCTATATTTCCCAAACTGGTGAGCATAATGGATGCAGTCAAAGAAGAGAAACTCAAGAAAATTACTCGCATCACCTTGGTTATTTTACTGGCGATAAACCTCATAAATTATTACGTTTCTAAATATCGTACGGTTAAAATTCCACTGCCTGATGTCGTAGTACAACACCCCATCGAAAAGTCGATGGCTGAGTATGTTAAACAAACAGGTAATACGGTGGCTTATCAATCTGTTGATTTGGTCGCTCGTATCGAAGGCTTTTTAGAGGGTATCAACTTTACTGATGGTACTTTTGTGAAAAAGGGAGACACTTTATTTGTCATTGAGCCTGATACATACTTCGCAAAGATGAAAGAGGCTGAAGCACAGTTGGCATCAGATAAGGCTATGTATACTTACGATAAGCTTGAGTACGCGCGTCAAAAGCGTATGTATAAAGACAAAGCGACTTCGTTAAGCAATGTAGAAAAGTGGCTTGCAAAGCAAGAGTCATCAGCTGCGAGTGTTGAGAAGTCAAAAGAAAATCTCGATATTCAAAAAATCAATTACGGCTATACAGAAGTCAAAGCTCCTTTTGATGGTCGTATTGGTAGGCACATGATAGATAAAGGCAACTTGGTGGGTAAAACCATGCCGACCATTCTTGCCACCATTGAGCAGCTGGACCCAATCTATGTCTATTTTAATTTGAATGAAATCGACTTTTTTAGATTACGAGCAGCTGCCAAAGAGCAAGGCATTGATGAAAAAGTGATTCGGCAAGTGCCAGTCGAAATCAGCCTGCAAAAAGGTTTAAATTATCAATACAAAGGCAAGTTAGATTTTGTGAACACGGGGCTTAATGCTTCAACCGGAACCATGGAATTCCGGGCACTGCTGCCTAATAAAGATGATGCACTGCTCCCAGGCTTGTTTGTACAAATCAAAATTGGTATCGATCCCGCGAAGCCACGACTCACCGTGCCGGAGGATGCCATTCAGTTTGACCAAGTAGGGCCATATCTTTTGGCAGTTGATAAGAATAATGAAGTATTACTCAAGCGTGTTGAGCTCGGCCCTCTAGAAAAGGGCCATAGAGCCATCGCAAAAGGGGTTGATAAAAGTGATAAAATCATTATCCAGGGACTACAAAAAGTTTCCATCGGCCATAAAGTGAACCCTGCATTTCCTAAGAGCAAAGCCACATGATTTCAAAGTTCTTTATTGAGCGACCGGTTCTTTCTAATGTTATTGCCATCGTACTGGTTTTGTTAGGCTTGGTTGCCATTAAGGTTTTGCCCGTTTCTCAGTATCCCGAAATTGTGCCGCCTACCATTCAAGTGACCACATCTTATCCTGGTGCTGATGCCAAAACATTGATAAAAACAGTGGCGTTGCCGATTGAGAAGCAAGTGAATGGTGTGGAAGATATGCTTTATATGCAATCCACCAGCACCAATAATGGCAGCTACACGCTTATTATTACTTTTAAAATTGGCACGGACTTAAACTTTGCGCAGGTGCTGGTGCAAAGTCGGGTACAAGCAGCCATGGCGCAGCTGCCTGACTCGGTGCAAAAGCAGGGTGTAGTGGTGCAGAAAAAATCCACAGCCATCTTGCAGTTTGTGGCTTTAACCTCTGAAAACGATGCCTATGATGGCTTATTCTTAAGTAATTACGCCACCATTCATATGCAAAATGAGTTGGCACGCCTGCCCGGTGTTGGTAACGTCGCCATCTTTGGTGCGGGAAGCTATGCCATGCGTGTTTGGCTTGACCCTCACAAAATGTATGCTTACGGTCTAAACCCTAGTGATGTTATCAATGCCATTCAATATCAAAACAAGCAAATTACTGCAGGGCAGGTGGGATCACCTCCAAGTGAAGGTGATCCCGCTTATCAGTTGACTGTAAATGTACCGGGCCAGTTGGCCGACCCAACTGAGTTTGAGCAAATCATTGTGAAAACAGAAGCAACACTCCCTAACCAAACAGGGTTGCCTGTACATACCAGTAGCGCTCGAGTGATACGTATCAAAGATATTGGGCGTGTTGAATTAGGCTCTTCTAACTACAATCAAATGGCTTCACTCAATAATAAGCCAACAGCGGCAATCGCCATTTATCAATTGCCCGATGCCAATGCACTCGATGTTGCTGAAGAAGTGCGCAAAACAGTCAAGAGAATGTCTAATCAGTTTCCCAAAGGCATGACGTATGATATTCCATTTGATACCACCAAGTTTGTGAAAGCTTCCATTCATGAGGTCTATCACACACTTTATGAAGCAGGTATTTTAGTACTTCTGGTGATACTTGTATTTCTGCAAAATACGCGCGCAACACTGGTGCCAGCGACAACTGTACCTGTGACCATCATCGGTGCTTTTTTTGCGATGCTTGCAATGAGTTATACCATCAACTTGCTTACTTTATTTGGCTTGGTGTTAGCCATCGGGATTGTGATTGATGATGCTATTGTGATTGTTGAAGGGGTGACGCAACACATCGAGCAGAAGAAATCACCGAAACAAGCTTCTATTTTAGCAATGACAGAACTGATGGGGCCGATTATAGGCATCACACTTGTGCTGATGGCGGTCTTCGTGCCTGCTGGGTTTATATCAGGGCTCACAGGTTCGATGTATGCGCAGTTTGCACTCGTGATTGCATCCACAGCTTTTATCAGTGCCATCAATGCAGTTACGCTGAAACCAACTCAATGTGCTATGTGGTTAAAGCCTGTAGAGCCCTCTGAGCAAAAAAACTGGCTATACCGAACGTTCGATAAATATTATGAGCCAATACAAACACGCTATGGCAACTATATGGAGCGCGTGATTCATGATAGCCGTAAAATGTGTCTGATTGGTGGGGGTATTGTGCTGCTCTCAATCATTGGTCTTACCCGTATTCCAACCGGGTTTATACCGATTGAAGATCAAGGCTACATGATGTTAAGTGTACAGCTGCCTGATGGGGCGTC
>Ga0115012_10000959_pt1 | contig 16502 bp, 13 predicted proteins | sample TroAtlMetagenome_FD_88706 | JGI IMG/M metagenome (GOLD analysis project Ga0115012, IMG submission 88706) | Marine eukaryotic phytoplankton communities from Atlantic Ocean - Tropical Atlantic ANT10 Metagenome | ecosystem: Environmental > Aquatic > Marine > Oceanic | place: Tropical Atlantic...
AGAGGCTGAGCGTGTCGCGGCGGAAGATGCCGCAGCAGAGGCTGAGCGTGTCGCGGCGGAAGATGCCGCAGCAGAGGCTGAGCGTGTCGCGGCGGAAGAGGCAGCGGCTGAGCGTGTCGCGGCGGAAGATGCCAAGAAGGCGGCGTCACTCGCGAGCCGTCAGACACAGGCGGCGGAAACTGAGCGACCACCCACCACCACGTCGAGTCCCCCTCCCGCAGAAGGTGCAGACTCCTCGGAAGAGACCTTGTCGAATGAGCTGCCGTCGACCACGGATGCGGTACCGCGTTGGCTCGGCGCACGCGGGGTCACCAACACCTCAGAGCGGGAGGAGGAACTGGGTCTCGGTAAATGGACTGAAGTGTCGGACTCGGTGAGAGACTTCACCTTAGAGATGGATTCAGCACCTGTACGAGAGCTCGAGATCGAAGAGGCGGGACTTCCTTGGATGCGGGTCATCATCGGTATTGGCCTTGCGGTGTTCCTCGGCTGGTACCTCTTTGGCGACAAGACGGAAGAACACGCCGTGAAGTCTGACCAGCGAGCCCCTGAGACCACGACTGCCCAGCCCGATATTCCACGGGTGACCGTTGATACGCAGCCTGCAGGCGCTCGGGTATACCTCGAGGGCGTAGATTATGGTTTGGCTCCAACGGCTGTTCCTGTACCGACGGATGATCAAGCCCATGAGCTGTGCGTCATCTACAAGGGCACTCGGACCTGCCGAAGCCTGACAGGTGAGGCGCTGGCCTTTGAGGACCCCTACCGCTTCGTCATCGGCGGGGAGTGAGCGGGGTCGTCTCGAAGGCGTTGAGGGACCAGGCGGCGGATCTGCCCACTGGACCTGGTGTCTACATGTTCATGAATACGCGGGGCCGCGTGATTTACGTGGGTAAGGCCAAGAATCTGAGGTCACGCGTCAGGCAGTACGTGCTGGGGAACGACGAGCGACCAACCGTCCCACACTTGATGGCTGCCGCTTCCAAAGTCGAGGTCACGGAGGTGAGGACGGAGAAGGAGGCCCTCATCTTGGAGGACACCCTGATCAAGAAGCATCGGCCTCGGTACAATGTCTTGCTTCGGGATGACTCAGGATTCCTCCACCTGAAGCTGGACCGTTCGGCATCCTGGCCTCGGTACAGCGTCACGCGCGAAATCGACCGTCGAGGTCAGCACTTTGGTCCGTATGCGTCGGCTCACCGCGCTCGCCTGACGCTTGAGTTCTTGTCCCGCCGATTTCCGCTCAGGACCTGCTCTGATGAGGAACTGAAGCGACGTACACGTCCTTGTTTGCTGCATCAGATGCATCGCTGTCTGGCCCCCTGCGTCGATTTATGTTCGCCTGAGGTCTATGGTGCCGTCGTCGAGGAGAGCATCCTCTTTTTGTCGGGCAAGAACAAAGAGCTGCTGACGCGACTTCAGGCTCGGATGATGGATCATGCGGAAGCAGAAGAGTTCGAGGATGCTGCCCGTGTCCGTGATCTCATCAAGGCAGTCACTGCAAGCCTTGAGGCGCAGATCACCGTCGACAAGCGAGGTGGCGACCGAGATGTCTGGGCACTGGCTCGCGCTGAGGATCGGGCCATGGCTGTTCTGTTACCCTACAGGTCCGGCCGAATGCAGGAGTCGAGAAGCTTCCCTGCGGACAGCGTGGTGGGTAACGACGGCGAGTTGCTGAGCACCCTCATGATGGCCTGGTATATCCATCCATCTCGGATTCCCGCAGAGGTCTTGGCGGGCACTCCGCTGGAAGATGAGGGAGCGCTTGCGGAGGTGCTGAGGGAGCGAAAGGAGGCCAAGGTGGCCGTCCGAACCCCACAGCGCGGCGAGAAGACTCAAGCGGTTGGGTTGGCGATGAAGAATGCTCAGAGTGCGTTGCGACGTGCCCGTCTGAAGGATGCCCGCAATGATCAAGCCCTCACACGCTTGGCTGAGATCGCACGACTGCCGCGACCTCCGCGTCACATCGAGTGCTTTGACAACTCCAACATTCAGGGTTCGGATCCCGTCTCGAGTCAGGTGGTCTTCATCGATGGTGTGCCCGATCGAAGTCGCTACCGCCGGTACAAGGTGCGCTCGGTTCAGGGTCCAGACGACTATGCGACCATGTGTGAGATACTCGAACGACGGGTCAAGCGGTCACGAAAACCGGAGGCCACCCCTGCGGACGCGCTCCCCGATCTTATCGTCGTCGACGGTGGAAAGGGACAGGTGTCGGTGGTTCAGGCGGTTCTTGCTGATCTCGGTTGTCACAGCTTGCCTGTGATTGGTCTGTCCAAGCCACGGACGGAGCACGCGCGCGGTGAGCGACACGCGCTAGATAAGGTTGTGGTGCCCGGCATCAAGGAGCCCATTCGTTTGAGATCGACCGATCCGGCCCTGCTCTTGCTGGCTGCGCTGAGGGATGAGAGTCATCGTACGGCTGTTCGGTACCACCAGAAGACACGACGGGCGCGTCGATTGGTGAGTGAGCTCGATGGAATTCCTGGCGTTGGACCCAGCAGGCGTGTGGCCTTGCTGACCCGGTTCGGGAGTGTGGCTGGCGTCCGGTCTGCCAGCTTGGATGAACTGGCCCAGGTGCCAGGTGTCGGGCTGTCGATGGCAAAGCGCATTCTGGACGCCTTGGCTTAGTCCATATCGTCCAGCTTACCGTCGACCAGGCTCGCGTTGGCTGTACCGTTCTTGGTCCAGCTGATCCCCATCTCGGTGTCGATCAGGTAGGTTCGCGTGTTCATGGCTTGAGCCCATGAATTGAAGGTCGCCATCGATGCGGCGGCCTCCCAGAGCACCGGCGAGAAGCCGTAGGTGCTTTGGACATCGGCCGCGCAGGCTTGATTACAGGCCACACCGTCTGCGTCGCGACCGATGAAGGCGATGAAGGTCACGTCGGAGTGTCCCGATGCGATGGACTGGATGTTGGACAAGGTGTCTGAGGTGGTCGCCACGTCGAGGTTACCCACCGTCAGCACAATCTTGGTGCCCAGTCGGTCATGCAAGGCGAACGGCATCCCAGATTGATCGGAGGCCACCAGATTGTACGCCACATCACCGCGGCTGTAGCCAGTACCCTCGATGGTCGGTGCGCTGGTGTCGTCAGCATCAGCATCAGCATCAGCATCTGCATCTGCATCTGCGTCCGCGTCTGCGTCCGCGTCGGCATCTGCGTCCATGTCGGCATCTGCGTCCATGTCCATGTCCATGTCCATGTCCGCATCATCGCCAGTATCGGGGGGCGGCGGCGGGAGGTCAGTGTCGGCTTCGAGGCCAGAGCCTCCGCCGCCCATGGGCAGTCCGCCGGTGGACTTTCCACAGCCCCACAGCGCAAGTGTCAGGATCAAGCATCTCATGGGCCCACTGTAGCATGAGAAATGCCCGTTCAAGTATCGCTACTCGAACGCACGAATCACGTAGCCGCCCCGTTTCCATCGGGCTGTGTGCGTGGGTGTGAATGTGCTGGGTCGGTCTCCCCAGCGGTCACACCAAAACCCGTCGCCGTGGCGCAACTCGCTGATGCCTTGAAGGATCTCACATCCATCGTGTCTATCGCGGGTTCCGATTTTGGTTCGGGGACGAATCACGAAGCGGCAGTCGTCACATCGGTCAATCTTTTCGAGCAGCCGGGTCTCATGCTTCACACTCTTGATGGAGATCTTTGCGTTGTCGAAACCCTGGCGGCCGAAGCTGATGGCCAGCACGATGGCTGCGAGGGTGAGTACTGGACGTACCCAAGGCTTGAGTGTGGGCCACATCAGCCCAACGGCGGCCGCACCCAGTAGCCCTGCCAGAGTGCCAGGCAGGAGGTGCATTCGAATGATGGCTGTCTCGAGTCCGGTCATCCAGGCGAGGGTGATCACCAGCTGTCCACCAAAGATCAGCAAGAAAAAGATTGTGCCGGTCACCCGCCGACGCAGCAGGATGACGACTGCGGGACAGAGCAGACCGTAGAGCCAAATCCCGCCTGTCTTTAGAGATAGCCGACCGAGTTTGGCTATTGATGTGGCCACAGCGGTGCCATCGAAGCGTGTGTCGAGCCCCTCCCAGTCAGCGTAATGAACGGGCGAGGCGGCGTGATTGTCGATCCCGAGTCCCTTGATGAGCAGCCACACGAGCATGCCCCACGCAGCGATCACTGCGCGCTTGTCCTTGCGCCACAGGATGTACAGCAGTGCAACAGGCCATCCCTCATACCGAACCAGTGCGATGCCGCCGAGGACGAGGTCAGCCCACAACCAGTCCCGTTGCGTGGCATCTTGGCCCGCAGCACGCGCGCCCAGAGCCAAGGCCATGCCACCGAACAAGAACAGCAAAAAGGTGCCCTCTTGGTACGGCACACTCGTCCAGGTCAGCGACGGGCCAAACACCACAACGGGTAAGAATGCCCAGCCTGCCACCGGACCACCGAGTCGCCGCGCGCAGATGCCGCCGGCCGCCAATGCGATGGCCGCGATGCACGATACGGCCACTCGTACAGCGAGCTGTCCACCCCCCAGGGTGTCGGTCATCCAGATGATGGACTGTGTGGCGGGTAGCCAGTCCTGCACCAGTATGTGTGCGCGGCCTCCCCATCGCTGGTAGGCGTCCATGCTGTACATGGTGGGATGGGTGGCAATCAGCCCCAGCCGCGCGGCCAGAGCCACCCCAAACGCCACGACCGCGTAGCGCCACTCAGTTTTGTTCATCAAGCTGAGTAGTCTTAGTCGGACAAGCCGCAGAGCCCGTCGGTGGCCTGACCCTGCACCTGCCAGTCTGCGCAGCCGTCACAGATCTGTGCGCCGTCGTGGGTGAGGGCGTGATGCTCGCCGCGCTGGACGGAGAGCATGCCAGATACAGGCTCCAAGGCGCACTGCTGCCGGTCGATGCTCCATGCACCATCGAGGGTCATGGAGGTGCGCTCAGTGGCCACCGTGCCGCTGACTGTCGTGTCGTAGTCTTCGGGGAATCCAGCGGCGGGAAATACGGTGTAGTTCAGATCAAGTGCGAGGACACCGTCTTCACAGGACCAGCTCGGGGTTCCGCACATTGCAGCCGCGACATCGACGAGCCACAGGGAACCACTGGGAGTGATCTCGATGGCGCCGTCCAGTCCGAAAACCAGCGATTCACCCTCGATGATCTGAAAGTCTGATCCGATCAGCCACAGGGCATCTGGGCCCTCGTAGTGTTCGAGGTGTCCGGTGATGCGCCGACCTGCGTCGGAGGTACATTCGCCGTCGAGACGCAGGTGGATCGTGGCGTCATCCGACTCCATTTTCGTGACACGCGGGCACTGACCGTCGAAGCCCATCATTACCGCTGGTTGCTCAGCGAGTGCGATGAGTCCATCAAGTTGGATGGCTGCACTGGCTTCGATGGCAGCAGTCGGGTCGGCGGCCGGCGGCTCGCTGAGCCCAGCGGGCGCCCCGCAACCGATCAGTGCAAATGGCAACAAAATACGGGTCATTACCCCACTGGAATACGGCAAAGATGCCCCATTCGTCAAGTTCTTCCTATCAGCTGCCTGCGTCATCTGGGCCAGCGGCTTCAGCTTCTGCCTCTGCAGCAGCAGCCTTGGCGGCCCGAGCAGCGTACACACGCTCGACGAGAACGTTGGCGATGTCTGTCACTTCAGCATCCTCTGACTTGGCCACGTCGAGCATGCGCCGACAGCCAGGGCATGAGGTCACGGCCTTTGTTTGTCCGGTGGCCGCGAGGTCATCCCAGCGGTTCCGGTTGACCTTGGCGGGTGAGTCCCACAGGAAACCACCTCCGCCTCCGCCGCAGCAGGATGGAATGTTGGGGCTCTTTCCTGCGGTGAAGGCTGTGACGCCGCTGACCTCGAGGAGTTCGTCCAGCAGTGCCGTCTCGTCGTTGTGGATGACCTTGCATGGGTGATGCACAGCCATGCTCTCTGCCTTCTTCTCGACCTTGAGCTTTCCGTCTCGGACAAGCTCAGCGAGGAAGTCAACGTGAGACCGAACTGTGGGGAACACGTGACCTGCATCTGCGTACTGGGTGCCGATGGAGTCCTTGCAGTGGGGACAGATGGTGAGGATGGTTCGGCCACGGTCGCCGCCCAGGGCTGTGTCCAGTTCCTCGACGCGCTCGAGTTTCCAGAACGGCCAGTCTTCCATCAGGCCACCACCGTGGACCAGGGCTTCACCCCAGCACGACTCGGTCTCGGGAACGCCGTACTTCACGCCCGCGGCCTCGAGGAGCTGGGCGGTGGCGGTAACGATCGGCTGGAGATCTGGTGAGTTCGCGCCTTGGCAGCCGAGCACAAAGAGCACGTCGTGCTCTTCGTGGTTGTAGATCGGCATGTTGTTCTCGCTGATCAGCGCCGCGCGGGTCTCGGGTCCTTCACCGAACAGGTTGCCGGTGCCGATGGCTGGTGCGGCGCCTTCCGAGATTCCGGGAACTGGGTACATGCCCTCGAAGCTCATGCGTCCACGAATCTCGAGTCCCGCCTTGCTCGGGCGGTTTCCGACAGGACAGACGACGTCGCAGGCACGACACTGTGTACAGGTCGCAAGAATGTCAGGGGTGATGAGCTCAGCGAGGCCTTCGCCGTCTACTGACGGGTCACGCAGAGAGATCACGAAGTGATCCCGTGGTCTCAGGCCTGCCTCGGCCGACGGGCAGGCATCGTTGCAGCGGCCGCACTCGATGCAAGCGGCGGTGTCGAAGAGAGAGTGAAAGCTGAAGTCAGCGACGCCATTGGGCATTCCGACACGCGCGTACTCTGCCTCGAAGAGGTCTTCGTCTTCAGGCATCTCGAAGTCGCCGCCGGAGATTGGGCGGTCGGATGGCAGCTCCGTCATGTGTTTGAGAACGACGTTGATCGGTGCGATCAGCAGGTGTAGGTGCTTGCCCCAAGCGATGAGGGATGGGAATGCACAGAGGATCAGGTAGTGGACCCACCAGTTGATCTTCGCGGCTGTACCCTCGACGCCGAGATCCACACCGAAGGTGGGACGCTCAAGCATGTAGGTGATCATGAGGCCCGAAATGAGGCCGAGGACGAGACCCGACTCGACCGGGTGTGTCAGGCGCTCCTTCATGTAGAAGTAGCGGCGTACCGCCATCATGATGCAGGCGACCAAGACCATCACAGAGATGACGTCGAGGAATGGGTCGATGGGTCCGAGGTGGATGGGCTCCTTCATGGCAAGCACACCCGTCAAGACGTGGGCAGCACTCTTCACCCCGAAGGACACGAAGCCATAGAAGATCACCAAGTGGATCACGCCAGCCACAGGACGATTGGCGATGACCCGCGTCTGAAGCGCGACCTCAGCGATGCCAGTGACGAGTCCAGCCTTGTTGACGACCTTGATTTCGCTGCGCTTGGGCCAGATGTGGCCGACACGCCGCTCCCACAGAATTCGCCCAAAACTGATGGCTCCGACCAAGCCGGCGAGTGTGATCAGAGCGAGCTCAATCCAACGCATGGATCCTCCACATGGAATCTGAGTCCTTGAGGTGTACCGGTCTTCTATCCTGCTCGTAGGTCCACGGCCCGCATTGCTCTGCGCGAGCGGTCGGTTACGGGGGTTGGCCGGAGGGCAACGTGACCGAGAAGAAGTGGTTTCAGACGCTCAAGTTTAAGTGGGTTGCCGTGTGGACCATGGTGTGGCTGGTGCTTGATCAGGTCACCAAGATTTGGGTCGTGAACAACGTTCGGTACCGCACGGAGGAGATCAAGGTCATCGATGGTTTCTTCTCCATCGTTCATGCCCAGAACAAGGGCGCAGCGATGGGCATGTTCCATGACTTTGAACATCGCATGCTCTTGTTCGGTGTATTCACGGTCGTTGCCTTGATCGTCCTTGCACAGATGTTTCGGGAGATTCCCGAAGATGATCGATTCCAGTCCGCAGCACTGGGACTCATCCTGAGTGGTGCAGTCGGCAACGCCATCGACCGAATCGACAAACAGAGTGTGACGGACTTCCTCCGTGTCTACACGGAGCACCCCAGCATCAAGCCGTTCCTTGTCGAATGGTTTGGAACTTATGAATGGCCGAGCTTCAACGTTGCGGATGCCGCCATCTGTGTCGGCCTCGGAATGTTCATTTGGCACTTCGCCTTCATGCAAGAAGACGAAGACAACCTGGATCCAGAGCCGCCTGAGGACCCTGTCGAGGTCTAGTCGAGGCTCGCCCGCCAGGCATCAAACATCACCAAGGTCCACAGCTGGACGGAGTGGTCGACCTCTCCAGCGAGGTGAGCCTGCATGCGCTGGTTGATGGCGGAAGGAACGAACAGGTCCTGGCAGCGCGTCAGGGTGGCGTCGATTCGCTGCCTCAGAAAGGTCTCGCCTGGTCCCCGAAGCCAGTCTGCCATCGGCGTTGGCTCGGAGCGCTTTGGTCTGTTCAGTAGTCGATCAGGCAGGCGACCTTGCATCGCGGCACGGAGCGGTGCTTTTGACACGTATCCCAGACCCTTCACTCGGCATTTCTCGGGTCCAGGAATGGCCGCTGCTGTGGTGAGGAAGTCGGTATCAAGCAACGGGAATCGTGTGTGAATGCGGTGTGCTGCGGACATGCGGTCTGCTCGAGCCAGCACGTCTTCACTGAGCCATCCGCGTTGCCAGACGTGGAGAATCTCATTGATCGGATCAGACGAGACGGTGCCGTAGAAGGGCTCGAGCACAGCCGCACGAATCCCTGGTCTGGCCATGGCTGGGTCTCGGAGCAGGTCGACGCGCTCTTCTGCGCTGAAAATTCGAGACCCGCCGATCTTCCGCTCGAGCCCAAAGTGAGCGGCTGGGCTGGCCAGATCAGACATACCCGCTCGCTTGGCGAGGCGACGACTCATCGATTTTGCTGGTCCGGGAAGACGACCCAGCGAGCGGGATCTCCGGAGACGGTTGGCGATATTGGGCATCGTTCGACCACCCAGAACCTCGTCACCGCCCGCACCCGATAGCGCGACTCGGATCTCCGATCCGATGGCCTTAAACAAACAGTGTTGCACCAGCGCGGCTGCGCTCGGGAGCGGCTGACCCATGTGCAGGGTTGCGTCGTCGACCGCCGTGGCCAGTGACTCTGTTGAGATCTGAACCAAGGTGTGGTCGGCCCCGTAGGTTTTGGCCACACGGGCCGCAAAGGCGCTCTCGTCGGCCTTATCGCCCACCATGGTGACTGTGTAGGTCGGCGGTGGCGTACCCAGCAGGGCGGACGCATGATGGAGAATGGCTGCGGAATCCAGGCCACCTGAGAGGAGAATTCCCACGGGGAGGTGGGTCCGAAGTCGTCGCTCTACGGAACGCCTGAGGGCGGAGTCCACCCGGTCCACGATGATTGGAAATTCAGGGACGGGACCGCTTGGTTGCCACCACACAGGCGACCACCATCGCTCGATACGTGCACCGGTCTGACCGACACGCACCACGTGGCCGGGGGGCACCATTGAGACGTCACGAAGGAGCGTCCTTGGCGCGTGTGTGTAGCGGAAGCTGAGGTACTCAGCGAGGTAATCCGCTGCGACCTCTCTGCTTACCCATGGCAGGCCAAGGAGTGGGCGCAGCGCGCTACTGAAGGCGACCTTCTGCTGCTGATGTGAATAAAAAATGGGGCGGGTACCGACGGGGTCTCGTGCCAGCCACAGAACCTGCTCGAGCTTGTCCCAAATCGCGAATGCGAAGGCGCCAGGGAGGTCGCGCAGGCAAGCTGGGCCTCGAGACGTCCAGTCTTCGGCCAGTCGCTCGAGGTTGGCGTCACCGTCCATGAGGATGACGAAGCGGTCCGTCTCAAATGGTGGCTTGAGGCTATCGCGGTCTGCGGCGAATACGCGCTGAGCGAGGACAGCCGGTGAGGCGACGATGAGGGCTTTGTCATCAGGCCCTCGATGGGCCACACCTGCGGAGAGTTGCATCACCTGGTCTCTGTCAGGTGCGTCCCCGCTGAAATGAACAATGCCGGCTATTCCGCCCAAGGGGCCTCCTGCGTGGCTGGAGTGTATCGCGCCGATTCGGGTTAATGCTCCGCCATCATGATCTTGCCCCTGCTCTTGTCCTGCTCTGGACCACCAGATGTGCCCCCACAGAAGCCCGACATCGTGTTGGTCGTGGTCGACACACTTCGGGCCGATCACCTCGGCGTCTACGGACACACGCGCCCAACGAGCCCATTCATGGATGAGTTGGCCGCGAGCGGAACGTGGTTCCATCGGGCCTATGCTGCCTCAGGCTGGACCTTGCCCAGCATGGCGACTTTGATGAGCGGGCTCCACGCCCACCAGCATCAAGTGGGGCGAATGGCCTTTCGCGAGAGCGAGTTCGGTAAGCTGGATGATGGCGTGACGACCGTCGCCGAGTCGCTCAAAGCACAGGGTTACGCGACTGCTGCCGTCGTGAACAACACCTTCATGGCGCCAGCATTTGCACTCGATCAGGGCTTTGATGTCTACGACTACAAGGGCGCGAGCATCAACGAACACCGCAGCGCGCAGACCACCGTCAACATTGGGCTGAGCTGGCAAGACGGCATCCAGGCACCGAGTTTTCTCGTGCTCCACTTCATGGAGCCTCACCTCGACTATGAAGCCACCGATCCCCACTTTGGTCGATTTGCGCCCGCCGCTTCTCCGGCAGAGAAGGTCGATCTTCATGCGCTGGTCGGCGCATCCCACGGTAAGGCCCCTCCGAGTCCTGCTGCTCAGGAGTACATTCGGCAGCGGTATGACGAAGAAATCCTCCACGTCGACGATGCGATTCGCGATCTGGTGAGTCAGCTGAAGGCCCGTGGCCGCTGGGACAACACCATCCTCGCCATCACCTCGGACCATGGTGAAGAATTCTGGGATCATGGTGGCTATGAACACGGCCATACGCTGATGAGTGAACTCACCCGCGTGCCACTCATCATCGCGGGTGCAGGCAAGCCCCATGGACGCGTGGATGCCATCGTGGAGCACGTCGACCTGGTGGCCGGCTTGGTGGGGATAGCCGGTGGTCAGAAGACCGCGGGCGCAGAGGGCAGCGACCTGTGGGCCATCATGGACGGGTCGGCCACCGATCATGTCGATACAGCCTTGTCAGAGAACACGATGTACGGGCCTGGTAAGGTCAGCATCGTCGACAAGACGGCTCGCCTCGAGTTTGTGTTTGAGTCTCGGTCGGGCTCGATATGGCGCGTCGATCCTGATGGCGTGGAGCGTCAGCGTGTATCAGCGGTCGATCGACAAGCGACGGGCAAGCGCCTCAATCAAGCCGCCAAGCTCAAGCGCGGTGGACTGATGCCGATCGAGGGCACAGGGGGCGTGACGATTCAGGACAACGAGATGTTCAATCAGCTGCTGTCTCTGGGGTATATCTCCGGTCCAGAGACGGATGAAGCGGATGCATCAGTTGAGCCAGATCAGGCGGAACCGGTGAAGACACCCTGAGGGTCTCGCCCGAGATGGGATGGTTGAATTCCAAGCTCACGGCGTGCAGGGCCAGTCGTGTCCACAGGCCGCCTGCGATGCCTCCGTGCCGCTTATCCCCCAGAATGGGGTGGCCCGCCATCGCGGCATGCCGACGAATCTGATGGGTTCGGCCAGTCTCAATACGGACCTCAAGCAGTGACATTCCCCCGTCGACACCCAGACGGTCAAAGTGTGTGATGGCGACCTGTCCATCCAGTTCGGCGGACCACGTCCCCTCGGTGTCAGGTTCCCCCGCGACAACCGCGAGGTAGCGGCGAGTGATGCGGCGTGTTCGGAAGGCCTCAGCAATGCCCTTGTTTGCCGCTGGATGGATGGTGAAGAGCACGAGCCCGGAGGCGGGGGTGTCGAGGCGATGGTGCAGTGCCGCTCGGTGGAATCGGTCTTTCACTTGCGCGAAGAGGTGATCCTGGCCTGGCTGCTGTGTGCCCTGTGAGGGCAGACCAAAGGGCTTGTTGACCACCACAATGTGTGGGTCTTGATGTCGGATCTCAAAGCTCACTCCACAGCCCCCATTCGCCAGGCAGCGACCCACGCATCGTGAACCCGCCAGCCCTGCAATTGCGTCTTGGTGCGACCGGTGAGCAGCGTCCCTGCGGGTTCTCCGTAGGCTGTCTCGAGGACGATATCACCGGGCTGGATGGCGTCAGCAGGGGTGTCGATGCTGTACACCTTGAACCCGCTCACGGGAGAGTCCGAGATGCCGGCCCAGGGCTGACCCAAGCCAGCCGCCTGGTGGGTACCGACCCATACCCGCTCGCCGGCCTTGGTTTGTGTGGCAATCCAAGGTGCGGCCGCTTGCTCTGCCTTCGCTTGGTCTACCCCAAAGAGAGAGGCCTCTGGGCCGAAGGGAGACGCTGTGTGGAGCCACAGGAAGCCGAAAGCGGCCATGGCCGGCAGTGCTCGGGCCATCAGGACAACGGTCACGCACAGACCAGGCGTGAGGTAGCGTACATGAGTGTAGAGGTCTGCAGTTCCACGGTTGGCGAAGAAGCCCACGACCGAGAAGAAGACCATCCAGACGAGGGCAAACGCAGCCAGGTTGGGGTGACGTCTGAGGCGTGGAAGGCCGATGAATAGGAGCCATCGACCCTGTGCGAGGAACACGATGAAGAGCACGGACATCAGATCCTTGAGCCAACCCACCGGGCCATCGGGGAGTCGCTCAGGGGTGGCCATCCAGCCATGTATCAGTGCCCAGACGCCGAGTGCGACCAGGGGGGTGAGGGCCGTCCATCGCACCCGTCGCTCGGCGTAGGCGACGAGGATGGCGGGGACCACCAACAAGACGCCAGGTTCTTTGCACCAGACAGCCACGAACGACAGCACTGCAAATCGTGCCCAAGCCCGATCCAGAAGCGCGATGAGGGCCCATGGGATGATGGCAATGAGGGGCAGGTCCAGCTCAGGTCGGAGGAGTTGGGCCATGAAGGGTGGGGTGGCGAAGACGGCGAAGCCAGCAGCAGCCGAGCCGATTCGTTGACCCAGGGCCACAAATCCAGCCCCAGCAGCTGCGGCCGGAACGATCATGGCGAGCTTGATCGAGCTCAGACTGGGTCCGAGGACGGTCGTGAAGAGTCCGATCCACCAGAACCACAGCGGTGGGTGGCCGTAGTCTGGGAGACCGCCAGCCCACTGCGGGAGCGCCAGCGCGGCTTCGGACATCATCGCCACGGGAAGGTCACCAGCCGGAGACATCGGAAAACCGGCCTCTCCGGCCTTGATTCCCTTGGGTACCCACCAGAACAGGCTGTCCTCCACAAGAGGAGCATTCCAGTGCACGAGGCACCAGGCGACCGCCAGGGCACCACCGATCCACACCCAGGGTGCCTGTCGACGTTCTGTCATGGATGGATGCTACCGCTTGCGGTGACTGTATAGGGCCCCTATCCTCGACGCCTGCTTGTCCGGGGAGGACACCATGCTTCGTTTTCTGTTGGCCTTTATGCTCGGGACAGCTGCTTCGACGGCCCACGCCGAGCCATTCCTAATGAACGACGTTGGCGGCACGCTCACCATGCCCTCGGGCTTTGAGATGGTTCGGTGGTCCGACTGGGACTTCAAGGCCAAGGGTGCAAATGGCACGATCATGTACAAGCTGTGGACCACGCCGTACCAGGCCCCGATCAACAAGATCAGCGGGGCAGTCTTCGCAGATGAGTATGTCCGGAAGCTGGGCAATGAGGGTGGTGGTGACGGCGAACTCAAGGCCACAGAGGTCATGACCCTCGGTGGACGGGATGTGGTGATCTCGGAGATCGTGTTCAAGGCCAAGGGAGGCAAGGGCGCGGAGGGCGTCTACATCGGTGCTGCCATGGCGGGTGCTGGTCAGACCATTCACAGTCGCGTCATCTCATCGAAGCGCAACCTCAAGTCTGCGCGCCAAGCACTTGAGTCCACACTGGCGACCTTCAAGCTCAAGAACAAGCCTCTCGATGTGGTCACTGGTGATGTGTCTTCTGGTGCGGGTTTTGCCGCCACCTTGCCAGAAGGCTGGCGAGCACCCGTTGCGCCCGAGATGACCGAGGTCCTGAGCATCACATCCAAGATGTGGAAGTCGGATCTGGGCCAAGACGATTGCTTCGCAGGCATCAAGACATCAGGCATCGGGGAGCCAGATGTGCTCTTCGCCTGCTCAAAGTTCTGGGACGGGTCGCCCGTAGACGAGCTCTCTTTCTCGGACATCGAGCAGGAATGGCGAGAAATTTTCTTCGGAAAGGCTGGCGCAGAACTGCCGCCGGGCGAGCTGGTCAGCGTTGGGGATCGCACGGGCGCACTGTTCCGTCCCCGTGATGGCGAGAACCCCATCCGTCTTCTTGTGGCCCCCTATAGTGGCGGGCTGATGGCCACGTGGCTCCGAGGTACGGGTGCAGACGCGACGGCCGCAGATGCGACGCTCTTGGCTTTGGCACCGACGGTCAAGTTCACGGGTCCGGACGGCGGCGAGCCCTTGATTCGCCCTGACCGATGGGTGAGCTACTACCTGACACACCGTCCCATGCATCCGTTCGTCCTCGCGCCACTGTTCTTGATCATTGGAGGAATCGTGGTCTTGGTTCGCCGAGGCCGAGGCAAGAACCCCTACGACGACTTTGACGATGAAGGCTGAATCACGCTGAGCGGATCAGATTTCTTCTGGTCCGCAGATTCCATCGTCGTCGCAGAGCAGGGGATCTCCATCAATCTCTGGGCAGTCGCTGTCCGTCTCACAGCCGGGTACGCAGATTCCATCGCCGGGCAGGCAAACGCAGAGGACCGACTCGGGCGGACACATCTCGAGTGTGCAGTCCTCTGAGTCGGTACATTCGTTGTCTGGTGGCGCATCGTCATCCAACTCTTCCATCGATCCGTCGTCTGGGGAACCGCCGCCGCTCGATGCTGAGCAACGACCTTCGTCGTCACGCTCGAAGCCATCCTGACAGTCGCCATCTGACTGATCAGGCGTCGTCAGGCCGCAGCCTGAAGCGAGCAAGACAAACAGCAGAGTGTAGAGCACGCGAGGCATGAGCTTACCCAGCACCTGGTGGAGGACCTTCGTCTACGGGAGGTCCGTCAGCCAGCGGCTCACCAGGCATTTCGAAGCTCGACATGCCTTCGCAGTAGCACGCATTGAAGTTCCCCTCAGCGCCCTGCGACGGGTCAAATGTGTCCAGGTTCACTCGACCCTCAAAGGTGTCACCGAGTTCAATGTAGTTCACGACCATGTCGCCGCCTTCACCGTCCAGCGGGAAGGATGCACCCTCTCCGTCAAAGATGACGTAGGCGTAAGCCAGCATGTCCGGCTCACCGTCGCCCGCCTCGATCGTGCCGCTATCGAGTGTGTCGATGTCGATGCTTCCGGGTCCGTAGGATGACCAGTCGGAGATGATGACTTGGAATGCTGCACCGGTGTAGGTACCGGCGGCGATGTCATCGAGCGTGGCGCATGTGTCTTCAGCCTCGCTGACGACGAGCATTGCTTGGTCGTCCTCAGAGGTCCAAGCCCATGCAGCCGAGTTGAAGGTGATCGTGCTGACCCCCGAGGTCCAGTCCCACAACGTTCCGAGCGCGGAGGTGCCGTCGGGCACGCCGTCATCGCACGACGCCACAACATCGAAGTCGTCGTCCGCATCGGCGTCTGCATCGGCGTCTGCATCGGCGTCTGCGTCGGCATCTGCGTCTGCATCGGCGTCGGCATCTGTGTCTGCGTCCGCATCGGCATCTGCATCGGCGTCCGCATCGGCGTCTGCGTCTGCGTCTGCATCTGCATCGGCGTCCGCATCGGCGTCCGCATCGGCATCCGCGTCTGCGTCTGCGTCTGCGTCTGCGTCTGCGTCCGCATCGGCGTCCGCATCGGCGTCCGCATCGGCGTCCGCATCGGCGTCCGCATCGGCGTCAGCATCGGCGTCCGCATCGGCGTCAGCATCATTTGGGTAGCAGCTACCGTCTTCGCCCAGCTCATATCCATCCGGGCATTCATCTTGGTAGCACAGGCCATCGGCATCGAGGCTGTAGCCGGTGTCGCAGGTTGGGTCCTCTTTTCCGGTACAACCAACGAGGAGCATGGCGATAAATATGATGGGTCGAGGCATTGGTGTCTCCCTACAAATCAGACTGACCCGGGACCATGGATACCGCAAGAAAAACCCCCCGCAGCACTGGGCTGGGGGGGGCTTTTTTGGCCGGATTACCGAGGCTTAGCCTGGGTCTCCAGGCGTACAGATGCCATCGACACCGTCCGCTGAGGTGGCCGAGTCATCGCATGTGAATGGATCGGGACACTCACCCGACGAGTCGCATGCTGGTGCACATACACTCGGTGTGGGATCGCACACACAGGTCACACCGTCCTCGAAGCATGCGTCCGCACACTCAGCATCTGATGAACAGGACGATGGGCCGCCCTCATCAGGTGGAGGACCTTCATCACCACCTTCGTCAGGTGGAGGACCCTCATCACCGCCTTCATCGGGTGGAGGACCTTCGTCGGCTGGTGGTCCTTCATCGGGTGGAGGACCTTCATCACCGCCTTCATCGGGTGGAGGACCTTCGTCGGCTGGTGGTCCTTCATCGGGTGGAGGACCTTCATCACCGCCTTCATCGGGTGGGGGGCCTTC
>Ga0115012_10000961_pt1 | contig 16497 bp, 18 predicted proteins | sample TroAtlMetagenome_FD_88706 | JGI IMG/M metagenome (GOLD analysis project Ga0115012, IMG submission 88706) | Marine eukaryotic phytoplankton communities from Atlantic Ocean - Tropical Atlantic ANT10 Metagenome | ecosystem: Environmental > Aquatic > Marine > Oceanic | place: Tropical Atlantic...
ACCGGAATGGACGGAGGCGCCACTCTTTCCCTGGAGACCGGCGGCACGTTCGAGTTTCGAGTGCGGGATGAAGGGGCCATCGACCATTTGATTTTTGGGCCCACGGGCAACGAAGACTTCACCTACCTGACCTTTGTGGCCACAGAGTCCTTGCTCAGCATGGTCAACGGCCTGCTGGGCACCAGCCAAGCGACCGGCACGGGCTTGATGGTGGTGGCCATTGACTACGATGATCTGACGCCGGCTGTGGGCGCCACAGCGTCCATCGGCTCGGCCCACGACAGCAGCTGGGTGATGGGCACCGCGGGCCCAACATTCGGCAACACAATCCCCACCAACGGCGGCGGGTTTGTCGTGTTCCCCAACATCCCGCCGGGGGAGACGTCCATCACCGTCGTGCCGCCTTCGGGGACCACGTGCTCCGCGTTTCCGGGCGGGGGTCAAATGCCCAACGCACCGGTGTTGATGAACCACGTCAGTGTGGTCACGTTTCACTGCCGTTGAACGGTCAGAGAACACCCGGAACAATCGCTTTGCGGCGGGCCGGGTAGTCGTCGAACCGCGCCCGATACCAGCGGTGGTGCGCAACCGCACGGGGCACCAGGTTGGCCGCAGTCCACACTGCGAAGGTCCACCCGGCCAAATGGTTCATCATGATGGCGAACCCAATCCACTCCATGATTTCCCCCAAATAATTGGGGCAACTCACCCAGCGGTACAACCCGCCTTTGGGCATGTGGTAGCCCGGCCCATGGATCTTTCGCAGGTTGCGAAGCACCGAATCGGCATGAACATGAACGGCAAAGCCCACGCCAAACAGCGCGAAACCCAGCGCAGTCCACCCCGTCGGCACCCACCCGCCCGAGGCCGCACCAAACAAGGCTCCCCCCAGAATCGTTCCATTGAAGGCATTGAACACCACAGCCAGTCCTGAAACGGACACGGGGACGGGTGCGCCTTTTTGCGAACCCAAAAACGGGTACACAAAGGAGCGGTAGCCGTAATGCAGCGCATACAGGCCCAACCAAGCCCAAGAAAACGCGTCGCGCCGTTCGGACAAGGCAAAGCACAACCCGAATCCGGCCAGACTCACCGCTTCCATCGCCATCCACGACCAGCGCGCGGGAAACGATGGGCCCCAGCCCCCTCGGGCGTGCCTACCGTAGGGCGCAGACAGTCGCGTCAACACCACTGCGGTCGCAACGGCCAAGGCCATCCAAGACCACAAAAACAGGGGCGCTGTGACCAGGGACATCCATTGGTCGACCGCCAACACGGCCTACCAGCAGGAGTCGTTTTGGTCGCTGGGAGTGCCCGCATCGCCAAAGGGCAAATACGAACTTTGTTCGCACCAGTTGTGCGCGTGATCGTTGGCGGCGGCCGAACTGACTTCGGGCTTCAACCCCATCGCGGTGCCTTCCACCACAAAACTCTCGCTGTACCGAACCTCATCGATGAGGCTTCCAGAGGGGCCCAACAACTTCACTTCGTCTTCGGTGTTGGACAAGGCAAACCCGCCACCCAACGTCCAGTAGTTGAACGTGCCGTCGCAGTACACGCCGCCGTTGTCCCAGTAGTCGGATTCAGCGCAAATCACGACGTAGTCGCCGGGTGCCACAATCAAAGAGTCGGTCGATATGGGCTGAATTTCAACGTCATCCACCCCGCGGTCGGCCAAGCGATGCTCTTCCAAATCCAACCAATCGCCGCTCACATTGCGAAGCTCAACCCATTCGCCCACCGCATCATCGGAAGCTCGAGGGTGAATCATCAACTCGGTGATGACCAACTCGCCTGCCCAAGGATGCCGGGCAGTGGCCGGGGCGCTGCCGCCCGAAGAACCGCCCGAAGAACCGCCCGAAGAACCGCCCGAAGAGCCGCCCGAAGAGCCGCCCGAAGAGCCATCTGAAGAGCCGCCTGAAGAGCCGCCTGAAGAGCCATCTGAAGAACCGTCGGAGGAGCCATCGTCTCCCCAATCATCGTCGTCTTCGGAGTCTTCGCCGTCTTCGTCCCACCAATCGGAATCGCCGTCGTCATCCTCAGGGTCTTCGGAGGGGTCGTCCGATTCCCACATGCCCGTATCGAATGGCTCTGCCGTGTCAGCCTCGTCGGGATCGAGACCCGAACGGTAATCATCCGACTGATCGTCAAACCAGTTGGCCGGTTCACGGTTGCGGATGGGCGATACTTCGTAATCGGTGCAGCCAATCACGAAGGGCAACAAAAAAAGCAGAGGCATGGGGACTTTCCTCGGACAGTTTGTACATCCCCGCGATCGGTAAACCAAGCAACAGTTCCGTGACGGCGCCAGACAACCCCAATTGGGCCCGATTCAAGGTATACAGAAAGCATGCATTGGACCTTTCTGCTTTTGATGTTCATGGGCCTTCCTTCTTTGGCTGACCCGTGCGAATCCGCCGATCAATGTGGACTTTCGCCCGACGTTATTCCAGACTTCACCCTCTCCGATGTGAATCCCAACTCGGTGGGCTTTGGCGCCGAACTGAGCCGCGACGACCTGCTGGGCGAATACTTGATCATTTATTTCGCCCAAGCCACCTGAGCGCACTGTCATGCGCAGGCTGCGCAACTCCAAGACATCGCAAACAACCACGCAACCGAGTTGTTGGGCGCCCGGATCGTCATCGTCAATCTGACCGGTACCGAAGACGGCATCCCTGACCTCACAGAAGACGTTCAACTCCCCGTGCTGCAAGACACCGCAGAAGCGGGCGTGGCGGGATGTTTCGGTGCATCCAAGTGGTACATCTACATCATGGACAAGGCCGGGATCCCCCGAATCGTCCATTATCAACTCGACTTGGACAGCGAACGAAACCGCTTGTTCGAAGAGTTGGCCGCCTTGGAACCCGGGGGGGCAAAATGAACCTCGCATGGCTTCTGCTGGCTGCAGGATGCTCAACGGCACCCTCCAACGCCCTCAAAGACACCCATTCCGCAGCGCCGCAGATCGGCGCCGATTCCGGCGACGGCACCGCAGAGTCAGTCCCCGGTGGAGACACCCAAGAAGAGGGTCCTGAAACGGGAAGCCCTCCCCCGGAACCCGCGGGCTGCGTCGGCCCAAACCCGGTTTCACTGAACGACGAAACCTGCGTGTCCCAAGCGGCCTGTCAATGGACCGGCAGCCAGTACTACGGGGGCTTGGGCTACAGCATGGACTTGGGCGGTGACGTCGACGGGGACGGCACCGTTGACATGCTGGTTGGGGCGTACCTGGAAGACGAGATGGATGGCGACGCCATCGTCACCCTCGATGCCGGGCAAGTCCACCTGTGGCTCGGGGCCGATCGGGCCGACCGAATGGACGCGAGCGGCACCCTGAGAGGGTCCACCATCGGATCGCATTTGGGCTATGACGTGGCCATTGTCCCCGACATCAATGGCGATGGGTTCGACGAAATATTGTCCGGAGGACGGGGCACGTCCTCCGAAACAGACAATGCACTGGGTGAAGTTCAGTTGGTCTTGGGAAGGGCCGGCGGGTTCGATTCGCTGACCGCAGACCGCACCTGGTTCGGTGAACACGCCTACGACCGAATGGGGTCCACCGTAAAAGGGTTGGGCGACACCAATGGCGATGGCCTGGGTGAACTCGCCTTCACCACCAACAACCGAAAGGTGAGTTCCAGCGGGTACGAATCCCCCGGAACCGGTGCCGTGCTCATATTGAACGGCCGTTCCGATCCCGGACTGCTCCCCCCGGTTTCGTCTCCCGATGCGCGAATTGAAGGCGTTGGCGCTTCGGACTCCGCCGGCCACGCCATCGCGACCGGCGATCTAAACGGCGACGGCCACCCCGATCTGGCCATCGGTGCGCCGTACGGCCATGCAAACTACGGGCGCATCGCGATCTTTGCGGGCAGCAGCACGGGGTTTAGCGGAACGCACACGCTCGACGATGCCACCGTGGACATTCGCGGCAACCAATATTCTTCTGCCCTCGGCTACAGCCTTGCCATCGCCGATTTAGACGGCGACGGCTTCGCTGAATTGGTCGCCGGCTCGCCCCTCGGTTCAGAAGGGTTCTCAAAAGGCGGTTCGGTCCACATCTTCAACGGCGACGAAGAGTTTTTCGTCAAAACGCCTGAAGCAAACACCATCATCACCGGCGAGTTCGACGACCATCAGTTCGGCGTCGATGTGGTGGCGGGACCCGACATCAACGGCGACGGTCACCCCGACCTGTTGGTGGGGGCGATTTACGCGTGGCGCGGACTGGTCACCAAAGGCGGCCGAGTCTATGGATTCCACGGACCCCGTTCGGACTGGGGGGAATCGGTCCAAGCCCAACGCGCCGCCATCCAGTTGTTTGGCTCATCGACCAAAGACTATGTGGGACGCGCCAGCGGTGCGGCGGACCTCAACGGCGACGGTAAAGCGGACATTGTGACATCCACGGCCTTTGTGAACGACGGAAGCAACTACGACGCCGGCGGCGTTTACCTGTTTTGGGGCGAGTAGCGTCTATTCTTCGATTTCGACGGACAACCGAACCGGCACGGTACGCTCCGGGTTTCGTCCGCCAACATCGGTGTACAAGGCTCGAACCTTGTCCATGTCAGCCTTCACATCGCCGGTCAGATGGACCGTGCCCAACAACACCCCGCGCCGGTGTTTGAAGTCCAAACTTCCGCACACCAACGGCACTCCAGCAGCCAGGGCCATGTGATAAAAACCGCTTCGCCAACTGGGCGTCAATTTTCGCGTTCCAGCGGGAGAAAGACCCAAGATCAATTCCTCGCGTTCATCGAACAACTGCTTGACCGCCTGCACCGTGTTTTTTCCGCCACTGCGGTCCACAGGAAGTCCGCCGAGCGCATAAAACATGCGCCCAAAGGCAGAGTCAAAGAGCGACTTTTTGCCCAGAAAACAGACCGATATGTCCAGGGCCCAAATCGTAAAGATGAACAATGGAAAGTCCCACGTACTGGTGTGGGGGTGACCGATCATCACGCATTGCTTGAGCTTCGGGACTTCGCCTTCCACCCGCCAGCCCAGCATCCACAGGGCCGCCCGGCCCACGAACATTTTTACGCGTTTCATCGCTCCACGGTATCATCGCAACCATGATTACCCGAACCGTTCTCGTAAAGCTGACAGATCAATGGTCCACCGAAGAAGGAAGGGCGGCTGTTGCGGCGCACTCCCAAGAAGCCTTGGCGGCCATTCCAGGGGTCACTGCGGCCCAAGCCATGGTGCCCGCTGATGAAGCCTCATTGGCCAGTTGGGACGTCATGTTCCAAGTTCACTTTGCTTCGTTTGATGACGTCGAACCGTACAAGGTGCATCCATTGCACTTGTCGTTTTTGAACGACTATTTGAACCCCAAGGCCATGGTGAAAAAAGCCTGGAACTGGACTCCCTGAGTCGATCAACTCGGCAACACCCAATTGATGGGGTCCCCACCGAGGGCCGCCAAATGCGCGTTGATGGACTCAAAATGCCCCGCGCCAAAAAAACCGCGGTGAGCCGACAATGGACTTGGGTGCGGTGAACGCAAAATGAGGTGTTTGTTTTCGTCGATCATGGCGGCTTTTTTGCCCGCTGAAGCCCCCCACAAGACAAACACCAAACCTTTTTTGCGTTCGTTGAGCACCTCGATCACCCGATCGGTGAACGGCTCCCAACCCTGCCCACGGTGACTGTTCGCTTGGTTCGCGCGCACCGTCAGCACGGCATTGAGCAACAACACGCCCTGATCCGCCCACGACGTGAGGTCGCCGTGCGAGGGGGTTGGTGAGCCCAACGACTCCTTCAGTTCTTTGAACACATTCCGGAGCGACGGGGGCACCGCCACACCGCGCCGAACCGAAAAACAGAGCCCGTGCGCCTGACCGGGCCCATGGTAGGGATCTTGGCCCAACACCACCACGCGAACCCGCTCAAATGGCGTGCACTTGAACGCATAGAAGACCTCTTCATCGGGCGGGTACACATCGTATTGTTGGCGTTCGAGATCCAGAAAAGACCGCAAGTCCGCCATGTATGGACGGCCCAACTCCTCGCTGAGCTCACGCAACCAGGAAGGTTCCAAGCCTGTGGTGAGTTGTGTGGACATGGACGGGTCATAACCAGGTCGATAGTCGGCCTTTCCGGAGGCAGTGCAATGCAAGTGGAAGGTCTGACTTCATTAACGACGGAACATCTCAAACGGATGCTCAAATACCTGCATGACGGAAGCTTGGGCTTGCCGCTCACTGCTCACAGCATCGCGGCGGCGGGGTTTCAGTTTCGGCATCATGAACTGATGGCGGCCCTCCGCGGACTGGATGAAACCGCGGTTCGCGCGGTCTTGGTCTGCGTGCTGGCCGAACGCCTCCAGTCAGAGAACGCCGGCGCATGACGTTTTTCGCCCGGTACGCCTGGGCCACCTTGGCCTACAACTTCCTGGTGGTGTTGTGGGGGGCTTTCGTTCGCGCAACGGGCAGCGGCGCTGGGTGCGGAGAACATTGGCCCACCTGCAACGGTGAAGTCATTCCTCGGGCGGAAGCCATTGAAACGATGATCGAATTCACGCACCGGTTGACCAGTGGGGTCGCCCTGCTGTTGACCGTTGCGCTTGTGGTGATGGCCATCCGTAAATTCCAACGCGGTCATCGCGTGCGCAAAGCGGCCTGGACCACGTTGGGGTTCATGCTGGCCGAAGCCGCATTGGGCGCGGGTTTGGTCATTTTCGGATTGGTCGACCAGGACGATTCGCTGGCCCGGGCGGTGGTCATGGGCATGCACCTGATCAACACGCTGTTTTTGCTGGCCTTCATGGCCCTGACCGCCCGATGGGCCACCCAAGACGGCCGATTGAACCTGGACCAGCCCCAACGATGGCCTTTGTTGGCCGCCACGGGCGGACTGCTTCTCGTGGGGCTCACCGGAGCGATAGCCGCACTGGGAGACACCTTGTTCCCGGCCACCTCACTCGCCGAGGGGTTTGCCGCCGATATGGAAACCGGCGCCCACTTTTTGTTGCGGCTCCGAGCACTGCATCCCGCATTCGCACTGGTGGTGGCTTTTGGCTTGATTCACCTTGCACGCGCAGCCAAAACGGAACCCAAATTGCGCGTTCTCGCCACGCTGTTGATCGGCTTGACCGTCGCTCAAATCGCCATCGGATTCATCAACCTCGGCCTGTTGGCGCCGGTGTACATGCAGTTGATCCATCTGTTCATGGCCGATTCAGTCTGGGTCACATTTGTGCTGTTCGGAGCCCAACAACTGGAATCGGCTTCGACGCCGTAACGAAATACCGCGACCGACCGGCAACAAACCGGAGGGTCGCGGCAACAGAGCGGAGCTCGGGTCTTAGAACCAGACCGTGAAGCCCGCGCCGCCGATGAGTCCGCCACCAAGGGTCACGCCCATGCCGGTGTAGTCGTTTTCATCGGACGTATCGTCATCGCCGTATCCCTCGTACGCATCGGCATCGGCGCCGTTGTACGGATCCAAGGTCAGTCCAACTTTGGAGTGCAGCGAGAACTTCTTGGCCAGAAACACTTCGCCCTGAAAGCCGAGGCCGAAAATCATGTCGCTGTTTTCCAATCCGCCTTCGTAGCTGTCGGACACCGCGCCCACTTTGGTCTGGTGGTAGTCGATCGACCCGACCAGGCTTCCCGAAGCGGTTTTGGCCTTGATGACCTTATAGGTCGCGGCCACGCCGACTCCGACCATCTGCGCGGTGTTGACGGTGTCGCCATCATCGACAGATCCGCTCAGATTGGCCATGCCAAGGGTCATTTGAAGACCGAAGGCCGGGTTCACTCCGTAGCGGATCTGGAGACCTTGGGTTCCGCCGAGGGTGTTGTTGGCGCCAATGCCGACATCGCCGGATTTGTTGGCCCAGTTTTCGGCCATCGCCGTCCCGGAAAACATCATGGAGGCTGCGATCAATGCAGTGGAAAATTTGTTCATTTGCTTGGGTCCCCTTGGGGTTGTTTGCTGAAATGCATGGCTAGCCTACAGGAGCGATTCAATAAGTAAAGAAACCGACCCCAGTCGACCTATAAAAACCAACTTAAACAGGCACTTAGGATGATTTAGTGTTGACGTGTAAACACTTATTGGCGGAGCAAATCCCCTCCAACACACCAAACGTTCAAGCCCCAGCAAACATTCATCCACCCCCCAACCCTCGGCGACCTGTACCGGCACAGTCCGCTCCGTTATGTGCCCGCTACAGGAGCTGTCATGGCCGATTTTATTTATCAAATGCAGGGTGTCGACGTGGTTCTGCCGTCGGGCCGAACCATCCTCAAACCCACTCACCTGAGTTTCTTTCCCGACGCCAAAATTGGCGTGATCGGTCACAACGGTGCCGGGAAATCCACGGTCCTGAAAATCATGGCGGGCCTGAACGAACCGAGCAACGGAACGACCTGGGTCAAGCCCGGTGCGCGGGTGGGCTACCTCTCGCAAGAGCCGCAACTGGACCCCAACCTGACCGTCCGCGAAAACATCGAACTCGGCATGGCCGAAGTCCGAGCCTTGACCCGGCGGTTCGATGAGGTCTCCGAAGCCTTCGGGGACCCCAACGCAGACTTCGATAAATTGTGCGCCGAACAGGCCGAGTTGCAGGACAAAATCGACGCCGTGAACGCCTGGGATCTCGACCGAACCCTCGAAGTCGCCATGGACGCCCTTCGCGTTCCCGACCCCGACTCCGCGGTCACAAACCTTTCCGGCGGTGAAAAGCGACGGGTCGCCCTGTGCCAACTGTTGCTGAGCAAACCCGACCTGTTGTTGCTCGACGAGCCCACCAACCACTTGGATGCGGAAACCGTTGGATGGCTCGAGCGCCACCTGGCCGAGTACCCCGGATGCGTCGTGGCCGTCACTCACGACCGCTACTTCCTGGACAACGTTGCGCAATGGATTTTGGAACTGGACCACGGTTCCGCCATGCCATTCGAAGGCAACTACTCGGGCTGGCTGGAACAAAAAACCGAACGCCTTCGCAAAGAAGACAAAGCGGAAACCAAGCGCCAACGCACCTTGAAGCAAGAACTGGAATGGATCCGCAGCTCGCCCAAAGCCCGTCAATCCAAGCAAAAAGCGCGGATCACCGGATACGAAGAGTTGGTGGCCCAGGCCAAAGATGCCCGCCGGGCAACCGGCGCACGCATCCGCATCCCCATGACAAAACGGCTGGGCGAAGTGGTGGTGACCGCCGAGGGGCTCTCCAAAGGGTTTTCGGACAAACTGCTGATCGACGACCTCGACTTCAACCTGCCCCGCGGCGGAATCGTCGGCGTGATTGGGGCCAACGGTGCGGGAAAAACCACGCTCTTCAAAATGATGACGGGTCTGGAAGAACCGGATTCGGGCAGCTTGAAAGTCGGGGAAACCGTCGACTTGGCCTACGTCGATCAGTCACGGGATGCGCTCGAAGACAACAAGAGCGTCTGGGAAGAAATCTCGGGTGGCCACGACTTGGTCAACATCGATGGCGTCGACATGAACTCCCGGGCCTATGTCTCGGCGTTCAACTTCACCGGAACCGACCAACAACAGAAGGTTGGCACTTTGTCCGGTGGAGAACGCAACCGGGTCCACTTGGCCAAGTTGCTCAAAACCGGCGGCAACCTCATGCTGTTGGATGAGCCCACAAACGACCTCGATGTGGAGACGCTGCGCAACCTTGAAGATGCCCTGTTGACCTTTCCCGGATGCGCCGTCGTGATCAGCCACGATCGCTACTTCTTGGACCGAATTGCGACCCACATTTTGGCATTCGAAGGAAACTCAGAAGTGATCTGGTTCGAAGGAAACTACCAAGAATACGAACGCGACTTGCGGGTTCGGAAAGGCGATGACGTTGGGCAACCCAAAGCCATCAAGTACAAGAAACTGACCCGCTGACCAGCATCCGCACAAACGGCAGATCCGCGGGCGCCCAGTCGAGTTCTTCGAGTTCTCCGGGGGTCCGCCAATCCATCCGATCGTGATCCGCCAACACCGGTTCTCCGGAGCGAATCTGCGCTTTGTAGGCGACCAAACAAAAGTCGCCGCGCTCTTCGGTCGCGATGTTTTCGCCCAAACACTCACCCACTTCGATCACAACGGACAGCTCTTCGGCGAACTCGCGGATCAACGCCATTTCATCGTCTTCGCCGCCTTCGACTTTGCCGCCGGGGAACTCCCACAAACCGCCCATGCGTTTGGTCGGCCCTCGCCGTGCCACCAACACGCGCCCGTCTCGAATCACAACTCCGGCCACAACTCGCACCATTGAAGGACCTCCGTTCCGTGCTTTAGCTTTGCACAGGCCATTCCGACATGTGCAAAGCTACCCGCATGCTGGCCTACTTCACATGGGTATTGCGAAACCAACGCATCGTGATTGGGATTGTTGTTCTTGTCACCTTGGCCGCGGCCTACAGCGTGTCCCGTTCAGTGGTGGCCAGCAGCATCGGTGAAATGTTTTTCGGCGATGACGTGGTCTATTTGGACTACCTCGATCACATCACCGAGTTTGGCTCCGATGAAGTGTTCGTCATCGCCTACGAAGAGGAAGACCCTCTTTCTACCGCCGCGCTCGACCGCCTCGAACGCATCGTGGAGACCATTGAATCCGACCCGGAGGTTCGGAAAACGACCAGCCTGCTCAACCTCGATCGCATGGTGGATGCAGACGGTGCATTGGTGGTCGAACCGTACTCCGAAGCGGCGCGGGCTCAACCGGAAAAACGGGCGGAATTGATCGCAGAAATCCAAGCCGATCCCAACCTAAAACGGACATTGATCGGCGCATCAGGCACGAATGCTGCGGTGTTGATCGAACTCACCGTTGACCCCAGTCGTTCCGGTGAGATTGGGCCCAACATCGTAAACGGCGCCCTCAGTGCGTTCGCCGAACACGGCTACCCCATCGACAAAGTGCACCGCACGGGATTTCCGGTCCAGTTGACTGAAATGATTGTGCAGACCCACCACGCCTTCTACACCATCCTGCCCCTCGTGGCCTTGGTGCTCACCGGCGTAGTGACCCTGCTCTTCCGGACCGCCCTGCCGGTGATTCTCTCCATGGGCGTCAGCACCCTCAGTGTGCTGTGGTGCGTGGGCATGGCCGCCGCCATCGACTCCGAACTGAGTATTTTTTACGGCATCATCCCCTCTGTGGTCACCGTCGTCGCTGTCAGCGACGTCATCCACTTGTGGAGCGCCTACTTGCACGAACTGAAGCTCGGTCGTGACAAACAAGAGGCCATCTTGGCGAGCGCCGAAGACGTGGGCCGCGCGTGCTTGCTCACCAGCGTCACCACGTTTGTGGGCTTCCTGTCCATCTCCCTGATTCCCACGCCCATGTTCCGAGAACTGGGGTGGGTGCTCGGCTTGGGCGTCTCGATCGCCTTGCTGTTGGCCATGACCTTGGTGCCCATTGCCGCTCACCGAGGACCTTTGCCCAAGCAAAGCCAGGTCAACATGACCAACCCAATCTCTCGACTCGTGGACGTCTTGGTGGCCCAGTCGGCCCGCATATCCACCGTCAGCCCGCGCGCAGTGATTGTGGTCTTCGGTCTCATCAGCGGATTCTGCTTGTACACCACCAGCCAGCATACGATTGAGACCAACATGTTGAGTCGACTGGAAGAAGACAACCCAGTCCGGATGGACAACGACTTTTTCGAACGCGAATACACCGCCACCCAAACCCTCGATCTGTTCCTGACCGCCGAAACCGAAGGCCGGCTGATCGAGGCCGATGCGGTGGCGGCCATGGCCGCAATGGAAGCCGAAATTGAAGCGCTGGATGACGTCGACCAAGTCCTCTCATTCGTGGACTTGTTGGGGCGGGTTCACTCCACGCTCGGCGGCACGGGCTCGTTGCCTCAAGACAACGCCACCATCGCCCAAGAGTTGCTGTTGTTTGAAATGGGGGGCGGTGGGGCCACCGATGCCATCCTCAATTTCGATCGGTCAGCCGCCCACTTGTCGCTGCGGGTCTCCGAATACCGAATGCGCTCCACCCATGATTTGGCCGAACGCATTGAGGCCATTGCCCAATCGCATTTGCCCGAGGGCATCCAGGCGGAATGCACCGGCATGTTGGCCCTGACCGGCGGATGGCTGGACCGGATCATCACCGGCCAACGAAACGGATTGATCGTCTCGATCTTGAGCATCACACTCCTGATGGGCATCGGGTTGCGAAACGCATCCATTGGGTTGATATCCATCGTGCCCAATCTGTTTCCTTTGCTCGCAACCACAGCGCTGTGCGCATTGCTGTGGGGCGACATTGACTCGGACACATTGGTGGTCCTCATGATGGCCATTGGCATTGGCGTCGACGACACCATTCACTTTTTGATGCGCTACCGGATCGAATCCGAACGCACCTCGAGCCCCCAAGAAGCCATCGAACAAACTTTTCAGTTTGCCGGGCGGGCCATCGTCATGACCAGCGTAATCTTGGCCCTCGGCTTCAGCCCCATGGCCCTCAGCGGGTACTACTCCATCGCAGTGGTGGGCATCCTGTTGCCATTCGCCATGTTCGCGGCCATGGCAGCGGACTTGTTGTTGGTGCCCGCCATGGCGCAACTGGGGTGGCTTCGCTACCGCTCAAGCGGGCCTGTCAACGATCACCGACAGCGCGGCTGAAGGCCCGTTACCGAAGCGAAGCGACCTTGCGAACGCGGGACTGAAACCACTCTTGCCACCGCTTGGATTCGCGCCGAGTGAGCGGGTCCGACGATTTATCGAGACGGTCAAACGCCACTTTCACGGCGTGGCGCTCCCGGGCCGACAACTCGCCCGCGTGGGCCAGAGGCGACCACCCTTCGACGTTGCACCACATCCTCATGATCTCTTTGAGTTGCGCCTCGGACCAGTCGCGGCCCAAAAAGCCGGCCACTTGTCCCGGGCGCTTGTCTTGTTCGAAGGTCCAACGCAGCAGGGGACGGGTGCTGGGCAATCCGCGCATCGCGTGGCGCTGCAGGGCGGCAAAATCATGCCGGTTCAAGCGCCCTTCGAAATTGGGGCGCCCCGCGGCGTTGAATTCTCCGATCCATTTCACCACTTGTTTGGTGTACGGACCGTCCATCATGGCCACCACCTGGCCTGGCTCCAACCCTTCCAAACGGGCCCAGACGTAGTGCTCTTTGGCCACGGCACGCAGCGGTTGGTATTCGGCCTTCATGTCGCGCTTGGCGGTTTCAACCAGCGCAACCACGTCGAGGGCCGTCCATGCCGAACGCCCGGCACGCAAGCGTTCGCGCTGGGCTTCCAACGATCGGTACGCCACGTATCGCAACTTTTCATCTTGGTGCTTGTCGAAAAACAACCCCAGCTCACCGGGCCGAATCACCTTGATTTCATGGCGAACTTGCTTGGCTTTGATTTTGAAATTGCCGGTGGGTGAACGCGCGGCAACCTCGGCGCACCCGGTCATCGTCATGCCCGACGCCAACAACAGCCACAACAATGGTCCTCGAACCCATTGATTTGCGCGTCTCAGCATTCAGCACAACCCCCGCACCGCTGCCGGCGCCCTTCCCCTTCATTGTGCGCATTCGTGTGAAGGAAAGGCAAGAACCCAAACGAAGCCAAAATTTATTTTTTTTGGATTCACCCGTTGTCAGCATTTGACCTTGATCATGAACCAAGCGGCACCCTGCACACGGCCCGTTCGAAAAAAACAAAGCCCGATCCAAACAGGGGCATTTTCAATCGTCGGCCACAATCTCAGTGCCGGCCTCACCGTGAAAAGCCGCCACCAAATCCGGAGGTCGGCACACCACCGCAGACCGACCTCCGCCCTCGATGAATTGGATGGCTGCCTCCACTTTGGGCCCCATGGAACCGGGGGGAAACTCACCATCCGCCATCATTTGTTTGACGTCGCTGACCGTCAACCGTTCCAGCCTTCTCCGGTTTGGACCGCTAAAGTCGGCGTAGATGGCATCGGTACCGGTGGTCAAAAACAGGCGTTCCGCACCCATCTCCAGCCCCAACAAGGCCGATACCCGGTCCTTATCGATGACCGCCTCAATCCCATCGATCGTGCCGTCATCGGACCGGACCACTGGAATCCCGCCGCCGCCGCAACACACCACCAACACGCCCATCTCAACCAAACGTCGTACGGTCTTGAGTTGAACAATCCGATGGGGAATGGGGCTTGGAACGACCCTGCGCCACCCCTGATTTTCAACGTAAACCATGTCCCAACCGCGCTCCATCGCGAGCGTGTCGGATTCGTCATCGGAATAAAACCGACCGATGGGTTTGGTTGGCTTTTCAAAGGCATCATCATCGGGGTAGACCTCGACCTCCGTGATGACACTGACGACTTCGTGTTTGTGCTTGCGACGCCGCAACTCTTCGCCCAAAGCACGCTGAACCATGTAGCCCAAGCTCCCCTGAGTATTCGCCACCAGGGAATCGAGGGGCACCTCATGAATGTGGTCTCGGCTCAACTCAGACCGCAATGCCATGAATCCCACCTGAGGTCCATTTCCATGGGTGACAATCATGGGGTGACCTTTCTGGATGAGATCCGCAATGGGCACCACAGCCTGGGCCGCCAGCGCGAACTGGTTTTGAACCGTGGGGGCCATCTCTGGACTGATCAGTGAATTGCCGCCCATCGCGATGATGCTGAGGCTGTGGTCACTCATTCTCAACTCCGCCGAATAGCCGTTGAGAATGAGCATGCACCATCAATCCAAAAGGAGCAACACCCCGGTGGCCAACAACACCACCAAGGTAAATCGCTCAAACCGCTCGCGGCTCAGACGAGCGGCGAGGGCCGCGCCCACGGGCAAAGCCAACAAACACACCGGGACGGTGAGCGCGTAGGTGCGCAACACTTCCGGTGTCCACAATCCAGCGACAGCGTGGGACACCAGCACAAACACACCGTTGGGCAAAAAGAAGCCCTGCATGGTGGCGCGGCGCTGTTCGGGCTCCCAATCTTGGGTGGTGCTGTACAACACAATGGGCGGGCCCGTTGCCGTGACCGCTCCCCCCATCAGTCCGGCCGCAAACCCAAACGGCCACGCCCACATCGGAGACTCCAATCGCCGACTCGTGCGCCCACGCAAACTCCAGACGCAAAACGCCACCAACATCACGCCCAGCGCGACGTTGATGCTCCGGGCCGACGCCAAGGTCAACGCCCACGCACCCAAGGGCACGCCAACCACAGAAGCCATCAACAAAAACCGAACCGGTCTCCATTGAACCGCAGTCCGCTCCCGAAGCAGCAACAACAGCGCATTGGTGGCCCCCACCAAGCCCATCAAGGGGATGATCAACAGCGGTTCAACGAACAAGGCCAAGATGGGCACGCTCACCAACACGTCGCCAAAACCGAATGCAGCGCGCACCACCACCGCACAGAAAATGACCGCCAATATGGGGGCGGTCAACGGATCCGTGGCGGTGGCGAACAAGGCTTCCATGGGAAAACGCTACACCAATCGAATCAGCCCAAGTTGTAGGTCTTGATCTGAACGGGGGCATCGGGCACGAGGCGAAAGCCGACATAGCTGTGCCGCTTGTTGCCCGATGAAACCCGCGCCAAGTCCGCCCGTTCCCGCTCAGCATCTGAACTCAGCAATCCGTTGACGATCCCCGGTTCCACCCGGTGCACATCGAGTTTCATGCCGGGCATCAACTCTCCGTTGCGGTACCCCAACGATGCGAACACGGTGCAATCCGACAACGCGCTCGCCCGGGCCGCCATCGGCGCCCAGTCGGAATCGGACAATCCGCACAGCATCGCCGCCGCGCGCAAACGCTCCCAACTTTGGGCTCCGCCCTCTTGCGAGAAATAAACCTTCTCCATCAAGTCCCCGGCCGGGGTGGCCGCCGTGCCCAAAAAGTGAACCGTTTTCTTCTCCAACACCTCTGCCACAGCTTCCATCAAGCCCACACCATCGGCGTCTGCGCCCGCATCGGCCAAACAAGCGTGAGCCACATCGATGGAGGGCCGGCGCCGAAAGTAGGTCGAAAACTCGCGCAGGCCCCGACTGTCCGCCTCCACCTTGAAAAACACATTTCGCGCCTCAAAGTATTTGGCGCGCACCAAAAACCGACGCAACCCCGCTTCGGGCACACCCGATTCTTCCATCAACCGGGTCACCCGGTACACATACGGCTGCCCTTCTCCCTTGGTCATCAAACCCAATGCACTCTTGGCGGGATCGATCGACAATTCAAAGTAATCCTTGAACCGTTCTGAAAAGGACCCCACCACCGGTGCGACCGATTCCCATGGGACCCCCAACCCGGCGCACAGCACGCCCAATCGAGCCGAACCTCGAAACAAACCCTCGTAGCCATCCGGGCGGGGCCGTTCCTCCGTCATTCCGTTCGCCCGGGGGTGAACGTGGGCGGGGCGTCAAAAAACATGCGCTGCACGCGGCCGCCGGTCATCCATTCTTTGTTCGGGCAGCGAATGCAGGCCATGCCAACCTCCATCCGACCGTGATCTTGGCTGGTGCTTCCATCCCAGCCGGTGCGACCGCCGCAAAACGA